>ULQM01018968.1_pt1 | contig 12080 bp, 11 predicted proteins | sample 1954451 | NCBI WGS metagenome assembly ULQM01 (sample SAMEA4835655, study PRJEB28245) | human gut metagenome | biome: gut microbiome; material: fecal sample | place: Denmark | collected 2008 | reverse complement strand
CAAAAAAAGGGTGCGTCACAGACTTATGACACACCCTCTCGATTGTGTGATAAGTAAACTCTAAGCCAATTGCAAAGAGCTAATTCTTTTGCCTATCTCCTGGACAGCCTGGTTGAAGATGTTTTTTTGCTCAGTGCTGAGCGTATAGACGTGTCCACGCACTTCAGAGCCGTTGAGACGCTGCGAGAGCCATGCGGCACTTTTGCCGAAGTAAACTTCTGCGATATAGCGAAGAGGAAGAAGTTTATAATCCTCTGTCTCTATCTGCTTGCGCAACACCTCTACATTATCTTTTATTTGCTCCATCTTTTGACCAATGAAAGCCTTGGCTTCCTCTCTGTCTGCATCATTGGCATGAGTCTTGATGTAGCTTAGAATCTCTGCCTTTCGAGCCTCGCTCTTGGCATCCTCCCTGCCTGCAAGAGATGCGTATTCCTTGAGTAATTCTGTATTATTCTCCATATCTTTTTGTTTTAAGCCCTCCCGAAAGATGGCGCGGTTCATTACTTTTTGTTTCTTCTTTTAAGCAAAGCAGAAAGTTTGTCTAATCCTATATCCATATATTTCCAATATGTTTTATCATCAATATAGTAGGCTTCTCTCAGCTTGTTGTAATCACTTAGCAGCTTTTTCTGTAGTCTAATCTGCTTTTCTAATTCTTCATCTTCATTCATTGGCTTGAATTTAAATCAATACTATTGTTTACTTATCACGACGCAAAGATACATAAAATTCTTTTAATAACTATACATAACATAAAATATTTTTTATGTTTAACAAAGATTTCCTTTTCAGCGCAATCAAACGCGTTTTTGCAGGTGATCCGATAAAATTTAAATTTTATCTATCATACAATATTGTTGCTTTTAAAAAAAATTATAGCTCTTTTTTCCATTTTTTCCTTTATTCCTTTTTGAGGTTTATACAAAATTGCGTATTTTTGCAAATGAATTTAGAACTTAATTCAAACAAATAACTATGAAGTATTTCAACTTTTTAGGAATCATCCTTATAGTAGAAAGAAATATTTATGGTGGAACAATTATTCATGTTACCTACAAAGGGTTACAAATATCCAAAACCATTAAAGGAGCTGTGACTGTCTTTTGTGGAAAATCTAAAATTTCAGAACTTAAATGGAATAATATCAAACAACAATGATAGACATCAAAGGAATAACAAAGAGCTTCGGCTCGCTGCAGGTGCTTAAAGGTATCGACCTGCATATCAATAAAGGTGAGGTGGTAAGTATCGTAGGCCCCAGTGGCGCAGGCAAGACCACCCTGCTACAGATCATTGGCACACTCGACCGCCCTGATGAGGGAAGCGTAGTGGTAGACGGTATTGACGTGAGCAAACTGTCACAGCGGAAGTTGAGCGACTTCCGTAACCAGCACATCGGTTTCGTATTCCAGTTTCATCAGTTACTGCCGGAGTTTACAGCTCTCGAAAACATCATGATTCCTGCTTTCATTGCAGGCAAAAGCCGCAAGGAAGCCAAGGCAAGGGCTGAAGAACTTCTCGACTTTATGGGGCTGAGCGAAAGAGCTCATCACAAACCTGCAGAACTGTCGGGAGGTGAGAAGCAACGCGTGGCTGTGGCAAGAGCTTTGGTAAATAATCCTGCTGTAATTCTTGCCGATGAGCCTTCGGGCAGCCTCGACTCACACAACAAGGCTGAACTGCATCAGCTCTTCTTCGATCTGCGCGACAAGTTCGGACAAACCTTTGTCATTGTCACACACGACGAGGGACTTGCCTCGATTACCGACCGAACCATACACCTGAAAGACGGTATGGTAGAAAAGAACGAAGACGTGAAGAACGAAGACGTGAAGAACGAAGACGTGAAGAGTGAAGAATAAAAACGAGCTACAGATAAAACAAAGAACACATATATGAGCAACAAGATAAAATTAGGCGATTTCAACAGCCTGAGAGTGGTGAAAAGAGTAGACTTCGGCATTTACCTTGACGGAGGTGAAGAAGGAGAAATCCTTCTTCCTACCCGTTACGTACCCGAAGAGGTGAGCATTGGCGACGAGCTTGAGGTGTTTATCTACCTCGACCAAGACGAGCGACTCATCGCTACCACCGAGAAGCCACTTGCCAAAGTGGGCGACTTCGCCTACCTCGAAGTGAAATGGGTGAACGAATATGGCGCTTTCTTGGGATGGGGACTGATGAAAGACCTCTTCTGTCCCTTCCGTGAGCAGAAGAAGCGCATGTTTTTGGGTCAGTCATACATCGTTCACGTACATATTGACGAGGAGAGCTATCGCATCGTGGCATCTGCCAAGGTGGAGCGATACCTGTCGGAGGAACATCCTCACTATCGTCATGGCGACGAGGTGGACTTGCTGATCTGGCAGAAGACAGACCTCGGCTTCAAGGTCATCATCGACAATCAGTACCCTGGTCTGCTCTATCAGGACCAGATATTCCAGTACATTCATACTGGCGACAGAATGAAAGGCTATATCGGAAGAGTGCGCCCTGACGGAAAGATTGATGTGAGTCTGCAGAAAACAGGACAACAGCAAACTGCCGACTTTGCCGAAACACTCTACCAGTATCTGCTCGATAACGATGGTGCCTGCGACTTAGGCGACAAGAGCGAGGCAGACGATATCTACGAACGCTTCCATGTCAGCAAAAAGGTATTCAAGCGTGCCATTGGCGACCTCTACAAGAAACGACTCATCACCGTGAGCCCTATGAGTATCAGACTTTTAAAGGTAAAAGAGTAAAAAGGTAAAAAAGTAAAAAGGTAAAAGGGTAAAAGAGTAAAAGGGTAAAAAAGTAAAAGGGTAAAAACGCCTAAAAATAACAACCCACTTGTTTTGGATTTCCAAGACAGGTGGGTTGATATTTTATAACAAGCGGAACTATTCCACTTTCTTCAAGGCTCTCATGGCATTGAGGACAGCAAGAACCGTTACGCCGACATCGGCGAAGACAGCCATCCACATGGTACCTAAACCCACGGTGGCAAGCAACAGGACTGCCACTTTGACTCCTATGGCAAAGGCCACATTCTGATGGGCAATGCGGATGGTGCGACGGGCAATGTGAACAGCAAGAGGAACCTTTCGAGGCTCATCGTCCATCAACACCACATCAGCAGCCTCGATGGCAGCATCACATCCCAAGGCACCCATGGCTATTCCTACATCTGCCCTCTTCAATACGGGCGCATCGTTGATGCCATCACCTACATAAGCCAAAGTCCTGCCTGCAGGTTTCTGTTTCAGCAGTTGTTCTACATGAACCAATTTATCGGCAGGCATCAGTTCGGCTTTATATTCATCGAGACCCAACTGACGGGCTATGCGATCGCCCACTTCCTGACGGTCGCCAGTAAGCATCACTGTCTTGACGACACCCTCACGGCGCAACTGGGCTATGGCCTCGGCACTGCTCTCTTTTACACGATCGCCTACCACAACAGGCGCACCCTCATCGGCTTGTACCAACACCTCGCCATGGGTCAGCGTGCCAGTCTTATCGAACACCACTACGCCCACCTTGGCAAGGGCATCCATATAACTGCTTCCCTTGATGAGAATACCTGCGCGGGAGGCTCCGCCAATGCCGCCGAAGAAAGTGAGCGGCACACTGATAACCAAGGCACAAGGACAGGATACCACAAGGAAGATAAGCGCACGGTTGAGCCAGAGAGGCAACAGTTGCATAAAACCACCCTCGCCAAAGAGCTGCACACCCAAGCCCAAAGCGCCCAAGAGAGGTGGAACAACAGCTAAAACCAAGGCTGACAGCACTACTACAGGAGTATAAACGCGGGCAAAGCGGGTGATGAAAGACTCACTGCGCGACTTGCTTGCACCGGCACCCTCTACCAAGGCTATGATGCGAGAGGCTGTACTCTCGCCAAAGGTCTTGGTGGTCTGCAAACGCAGTTCTCCCTTCACATTGATACAACCCGAATAAACCTCATCGCCCTCTTTTACCTCACGCGGTACACTCTCGCCCGTAAGGACAGAAGTGTCAAGAAGCGCAGAACCACTGACGACCTTACCGTCAAGAGGCACTTTCTCTCCTCGTTTTATCAAAACAGTCTCACCGATTTGTACCGTCTCGGGGGCTACAGTCTCTACCTCTTCTCCATGACAGACGTGAGCCACATCAGGACGGATGGTCATCAGATGTGAGATACTGTCGTGACTCTTTCCCTCAGCATAGCCTTCGAAGAGTTCACCCACCTGGAAGAAAAGCATGACGAAGACAGCCTCAGCAAACTCAGTCTCCTCGCCCGGAAAGAAACCGATGCACAAGGCTCCCATGGTGGCTATGGTCATCAGGAAATGCTCATTGAACACCTGTCCATGAGCAATACCCTCGGCAGCCTCGCCCAAGGTGTCATGACCTATCAGCAGATAGGGAACAAGATAAACCAGAAGCAACTGCCAGGTGGAAAGCGCGCATGTCTTCTCGACGAAGTAAGCTCCTATAAGCAATAATACAGTGACCGAAATGAGCAGAAGGCGCTTGCCAAGGCTGCCATGCTCGTCATGATGATGCTCGTGATGATGCTCACAGCCACAACCATGAGAACCTTGAGCACAACCACATTCGTGATGATGATGTTGATTTGATTCCATATTGATAAGATACTTTAGTTATATTACACTTCTTTTCGTTTTCGGATGCAAAAATACAAAAAGGCTTCTGCAACCTGGTTGCAAAAGCCTATTCTATGTAAAATATCTTCTATTGAACTTGCGAAAGTTGATCCTTATATATATAATAAGGTGTCAGTCTATCTTTCGAGCATCAATACCACTGCACGGCGTTGGAATAACCGCTTCGCTTATCGTACTTCAAAGCATCTGTAAGCGTAGAAGCGTTGCAACGGAACGTGAAGTTATAGCTGGTATAAGGAGCCAGCACCACCGAACAACTCATATTGAAACAATGGAGGTCGCGCTGCAGAGAAGCAGTTGTCATACTCATGGCCTTGTTCTCGAAGTCGTAGCCAGATGAGAAGCTGATGTTCCAGCCATCACTGATGCGCACGTTACCACTGAAGTTGAGAGTCTGGGTAAACTTGTAAGGATAGCGCATGGTGCTCTCGTTGAACTTTTCGCGGCGAGTATCCTCACGCATGGTGATACCGTAACCCACAGAAAGCGACCAAGGCATATTGAAAGCCATGTAACCGTCGTCATCGGTTTTGGCCTTTCCACCCTTCTTCTTGGCTCCATGCTTTCCTGCCTCCATGTCCTCGTCGATATTGGTTTCGATATTGGTATCTACACCCTCATCGTCATCCCTGTTGCGGGAGTTATCGCTGTCGCTGTCATCGCCTCCTCCGAATAGTTTCTTCAACTTTTCAGGCGTAAGCGTGAAAGAGAAGTTCTGCGACATACCCTGGAAACGTCCGAAACGTCCCTTGCCCCACTCTGTATGGGTTCCCACATAAGGATTTCCCTGTTCGTCGAGTTCATAGGCATAGGTGGCAAAGACAGCATGCATACTGTAAGTATAGTTTTTCCACCATTTCAGGCGCAAGTCGATACCGAGGTCACTCCATGGCCGCACCTTGGCTGCCGTATTGTAACTCATATTGATATCGAAAGCATCGATAAGACTTATCTTTTTAAATCCGGTGGAGTCCTTATCGCTCTTGACCTTCATCTCAAGGTTGTTGCCCAACGTGAAGGAAATGCTTCCCTGCTTACCCTTGCCCGGCACTCCAAAGAGCGAGTTTTGATAAGGCGAGTAGCTGACGAGCGATACATTACCATTGGCGTCAGTCTTCTGATAAGTATCCCAGTATCCATAGCGAGAAGCACCAAAGTCTGGCGCATAGCTGAAGCTTACAGTTGGCGAGAGCACGTGGCGTATGGCCTGTATCTTGTCACCGAAGAGCTTGCGGTTGGGCACCCAGAAACCATAAAGCTTGGTAGAGGCACTGATGCTCATGTTCCAGTTGTACACATTATGGAAACCATAGGTCGTATCAGCCACCTCGACCTGCTTCTGCTCGTCCCACGACTTAGTGACCTTATTGGTGTACATACGGTCGGTAAAGTTGAAGTTAGGACTGATGTTGATGTACTTGAAGAGCGTGAAGTTGGCACTTACCGGAATGCGATGTTCCCATCCGTTGCGCCAGTCTTTAATAAGATTGCTCTTGAAAAGCAGGTCTTCCTTAGTGGAGATGGAGTTGCTCACATGTCCTGTATAGCTCAGGGCTATCTTCTCATACCATCGCTCGTCACCCACCATCTTCTTGCGACGGAATGGATAGAAACGCGCAATGTTGATATTGAGGTCGGGCAGAGTGACTGCCAACGAAGAGTCGCGCATGTTCTGCGAGAGGTTGGTAGTTGCCGTCAGCGACATACCTATGCTCGAAAAGTTGGTGCTCCAGTTGACAGAAGAGGTTCTGGTACTCTGCGTCATCGACTGCGGATTATAGAGCGAGTTGAGATTGTTGCGCTCATAACTGGTTGAAGCAAAGTTGACGCTGGCGGAAAGCGAACTGTAAGGATTGGCCTTGGAGTCTTGTCGATGGTTCCACTGCAACTTGAAACTCTCCTGCTCGGTAAAGTCGGGCATTCCCTTATCACCTGTCTTGGTATCCTGATAGCTGAAAAAGAAGCTTCCCGAATACTTGTATCGCTTGCGATAGTTGCTGGCAGCCGAGAGACCCCAAGAACCCTTGGTGTAGATTTCGCCCAGGAGTTTCAAGTCCCATTTGTCGTTGATGGCAAAATAATATCCACCATCGCGCAAATAGAATCCTCGGTCGCTCTCATCGCCATAAGTAGGCATGATAAAACCGCTGCTATAGCTCTTGGTAAAGGGGAAGAAACCATAAGGAATGGCGAAAGGCATAGGCACATCGCACACCACGAGATAAGCCGGTCCAAAGACTACATCCTTGCCAGGACGCACCTTGGCACGCGAGAGCGAGATATAGAAATCAGGATGTGGGTCATCGCAGGTGGTGTAACGTCCATGCTGCAGATAGATCACTCCTGAAGAGTCGCGCTTGGAGCGCATACCCGACAGGAAACCGTCCTGCTGCTCGGTATATACATTATTAATAAGGGCTTTCTTGCTCTTGAAGTTGAACTTGATGGTATCGGTATCATACTCGTCGCTACCCATCTTGAATACAGGCTTTCCCTTTACACCACCTTCTGCAGTAGAGTCGGCCGTACCCATAGCCTTCACGTTACTCTTATCGATGTCCATCGAAATACGGTCGCTGGCAAGATCCATATTCTCATACTTCACCTGCGCAGAGCCATAAAGATGCGCCACCTTGTTCTTGGCGTCATAGACAAGCGAGTCGGAAGCCGAATAAGTGACAGGAGCATCTACTCCACCCGACTTCTTGCGGGCAATACTGTCGAGACGAATACTGTCGTCCACCACTTGGTTGTGCTTCCAGATAGCCTTTTGCAGAGAGTCCATGCGGGCAGTATCAGCCACCACATTGCCTGCTGAGTCGCGCAAGACAGAATCGACCACAGCCGTAGAGTCGGCGGCAGCCTTCTTCTTTTTCTTCTTGAAGAACGGCATGTTGGGACTTGCCATCATACAGATGAAGGCAAACAACAAAAGTGCTATGAAAGGATATTTTCTCATTTAGTTTGCAAAGTTAAGCATTTCTGCTTAGATTACACATCATGCTGACGTCTTTTTAGCTCATTCGAACATTTTTTCCCACTCCTTGAAGCGCAGGACACCCTCCTCGCCAAACTTGACCAAGCTTTTCTCAGCCTGCTGGATGGTTTTCTCACGATCGAGATGAGTCTTGCTGAAGAACTTGTCGGCATAGCAGATCACCTTTTCCTCCATGGTTTCTGGAAGGAAATCCTGATGAGGCAAAGGCAGATTCTGACTCTCTATCTGCTGGCATGTGATGCCTGCTCCCGTATGGCGCTCGCACACTCGTGCATGGCGCTCGAAGCCTTCACGACGCATCAGTTCGGCACCCAGACGACCATGACAGATGTAGGGTTGACTGCCAAAACACATGATGCCAGGAGCATCGGTAAGATAGATTCCGATGTCGTGAAGCATGGCTGCCTCTTCCACAAACTGAGCATCAAGATGCAGTTCGGGATGAGACGAAACAATCTGTAGCGCTCTTCGCGCTACAGATTGACTATGGGTAATGAGGATATGACGAAGCTCATCATCCTCAGGATAATACTTATCAATAACAGCTTGATAATTCATCTATTTAATGTTTGGTTTGTCATGTTCAGTGTTTAATTAGGCTCACGCCACGATACTTGCAAAGTAAACATTAAACACTGAACATTCAACATTATTCAGCCTCTCGCTCAATGTAGGCGATTACATCGCCCTTGCGAATCTTGCTGCCCTGCTTGGCATTGATTTCTACAAGCTTTCCGCCAAGAGCTGCGGGAACGGTCTCGAACTCGCCCCATGGAGCCTGGATGTAGCAGAAGGCATCACCTTCCTTATACTCCTTGCCGATGAATGGCTCTACGGCTGGCTGGCATTCGCCCTCGCCCTGGAACTCCCAGAAGATCTGACCGGCAACAGGTGCTACGATGGCATCAGCCTTGGCATGCTTGAACTCTGCCAACTGGGCAGGAGTCAATGTTGAGCCAAGCTTGGCATCCTTAGCCTTCTGCAGGTCTGCCAAGAAGTTCTTCTTAGCCTGACCGCTCTTGTAATTGCGATACTGCTCTGGGTGCATGGCAAGTTCGAAGAGTTCCTCGTCGTCCTGACCGTACTCCCAACCGTTCTCGTCCATCTCCTTCTTGAAGTCGTCGAGTGCATTGGTAAGCAATGTGTGGGCATCAACATCAGTAAACTCACGGCCCTGCTTCTTGGCAAGCTCTACGAGTTCGGGATCTATCTTGCCTGGAATCTTACCACTCTTACCGAGGATCATACCCCACATAGAGTCGTCCATCATCACGAAGCGGCCCTTGCCCTGCTCCATGGTGAGGAGGTTCATCAGGGAGATGTTCTTCACGTACTGGCTGAATGGTGTTACCAATGGAGGATAACCCACGCGTGGCCATACATACTCTACCTCGTCGAAGAGCTTGATCAGGAGGTCGTCCATAGACAACTCTTCCTCACCCTTCTTCTTGCGGATGTTGTTGATGGTCTGACGCATACCGCCGAGGTCTGCCATCATACTTCCCATCATACCGCCTGGAAGACCGCAACCGAGCAGGAGTGAAGACATAATCTTGTTGCCTGGGTTGATGAAGTAGCCAAGCCACTCGTCGATGAACTCCTGAGTCATGGCACGAGCCTTCATGTATGCGCTCATATTGATCTCAGGAACCTCGAAGCCCTCGTTCTTCAGCATGCTGATGACAGAGATGACGTCTGGATGAACCTTACCCCATGACAAAGGCTCGATGGCTGTATCGATGATGTCGGCACCATTGTTGCAGACCTCGAGGATGGAAGCCATAGAGAGACCAGGACCAGAGTGACCATGATACTGGATGATGATCTCTGGATACTTGTCCTTGATCATCTTGGTAAGCTTACCGAGGAATGCAGGCTGACCGATACCAGCCATATCCTTCAAGCAGATTTCCTCAGCACCGGCAGCGATGAGCTGGTCGGCAATGTTCATATAATAATCGAGAGTATGAACAGGAGAGTTGGTGATACAGAGTGCACACTGTGGAGTCATGCCGCCCTCCTTGGCCCACTTGATAGAAGGAATGATGTTGCGAACATCGTTCAAACCATCAAAGATACGGGTGATGTTGGTACCCTGCTTAGCCTTCACCTTGTACATAAGGGCACGTACATCGTCTGGCACAGGATACATACGAAGAGCGTTCAATCCACGGTCGAGCATGTGGGTCTTGATACCCACCTCATTGAAAGGCTTGCAGAATGCACGAACTGCATCATTAGGATTCTCACCAGCGAGGAGGTTTACCTGCTCGAAAGCACCGCCATTGGTCTCTACACGGCTAAAGCATCCCATCTCGATGATTACTGGGGCTATCTTAGCCAACTGATCCTTGCGTGGCTGGAACTTACCAGAACTCTGCCACATGTCTCGATATACGAGACTGAACTGAATTTTCTTCTTCATTATTATTTAATAATTTCTTTATTCTTTTCTTTATAGTAACATGGTGCCTGGCGGCACCTATATAAAACCAAGGTGCAAAATTAGACAAAAAATCCGAATTATCAGCCCTTTCAACTGATTTTTTATAATTATTGTACTATTTTTGACTATCCTGTTGGATGTTCACATATTTTTATTGACTGAAGTTTCGCAAGTTTTGCCCCACACGCCCTGAAAGGGCAGAAGCTCTTAGCCCAGGGCAATGGACGCAAGCAGCACGCCCTGGGCTAGTAGCTTTTGCCCTTACAGGCGGTCTAAAAAGGCTGTTATCTTAACTCCTTAACTCCCTTAACTTCTTAACTCCCGAAAGTCGTGGACTTCTATAACTTCTGAACTTACGACAGTTGACTCTGCTTATACCGTTATTTCGCCTGAACCATAGCAACGATGATGATTCTCATCATATACCACGCAGAACTGGCCTGGAGCCACTCCGTGAATGGCTTCCCCGGCATGTACCATCATCCTTCCATCCTCCATACGTTCTATTGTGGCAGGATGATACTCGGGGGTATGGCGTATCTTGAAGGTGACATGATGCATGTCCACCTCGCGGGTAAGGAAGTGGAAGTCATGCAGCGGAAAGTCCTTCTTATAGGCAGTCTGCGGGTCATAGCCATGACTCACGTAAAGGATATTGTGCTCCACATCTTTCTTCACCACAAACCAGGGGCCGCCACCGAAGCCAAGTCCCTTGCGCTGTCCTATGGTGTGAAACCACAATCCCTTGTGCTCACCGATGCGCTTGCCCGTTTCCAACTCTACCACATCACCAGGATTGTCGCCCAGGTAACGGCGGATATAGTCATTGTAGTTAATCTGCCCCAAGAAACAGATGCCCTGGCTGTCGCGGCGCTTGGCATTGACGAGATGTTCTGCCTCGGCTATCTCACGCACCTCGTTCTTCACATGATGTCCAATGGGGAAGATGGCCTTGCGAAGCTGCCAGGAATAAATCTGTGCCAGGAAGTCGGTCTGATCCTTCACTGGATCGGGACTTGTCACCAGCCACTTATCACCCTGCTCGTCGATCTCGGTCTGCGCATAATGACCAGTTGCTATCAGATCATAGTTGTGCCCCATCTTCTCGTCGAAGGCACCAAACTTGATGAGCCTGTTGCACATCACGTCAGGATTGGGCGTATAGCCAGCCTTCACCTTCTCCATGGTGTAGCGAGTCACCTCGTTCCAGTATTCCTGATGACAGTCTACCACCTGCAACTTGCAACCATACTTGGCAGCTACGGCGGTAGCCATCTCGAGGTCTTCCTCAGAAGAGCAGTCCCACTCTTCCTTTTCCTCGGGTCCGATCTTGATATAGAAGCAGTCGGGATGCAAGCCCAGACGGGCAAACTCCCAAACCACTACGGAGCTGTCTACTCCTCCCGAAAGCAAAACGGCAATACGCTTGCCCTCCAAACTCTTTATATCCAACATGATGAGAATGTACTTTGTTACTTAAAAGTATGTTGAAACCAGGCGATGAAGTCACAAAAGTTCCTTCTATCCCACGATGAAAAATGCGGGAAAGCCTCTCCACATAAAATTTCGGCTGCAAAAGTACAAAAAAAGCATGAGACAAAGCTATAAATCAATAAAAATTAGTAACTTTGCACCCGAAAATTCAAATACGAACCAAACATTCGCACGTAAGAGAGAAATTGCGAATCTCGAATTACAAAAAGTAGTTATGGAAATTTTAAGGAATCTGTTTTATGGTTTTCCCGACCTTTGGGGAGGCGGTGTAGCCCATTCGGTGATGATTTTAGCTTTGGTCATTACGCTGGGCCTGTGTTTAGGCAAAATCCGTGTGAAAGGTGTGTCCTTAGGCTTGGCCTGGATTCTTTTCATCGGTCTTGTCTTCGGTCATTTCTCGCTCAACCTCGATGAGCACCTGCTCCACTTTCTGAAGGAGTTCGGACTGATACTCTTCGTTTACTCCATCGGCCTTGAG
>ULQM01001493.1_pt1 | contig 12081 bp, 8 predicted proteins | sample 1954451 | NCBI WGS metagenome assembly ULQM01 (sample SAMEA4835655, study PRJEB28245) | human gut metagenome | biome: gut microbiome; material: fecal sample | place: Denmark | collected 2008 | reverse complement strand
TTGCACAGGTGGTTACCATGTTGCACTTGACATGATATCCGTCCCTACACACAACAAAAAGAGCCGACGCTAAAGCATCGGCTCTGAATGTTAAAAATGAAACGATAATCGGTTAAAATTAATCGTTAATAGCGATAACTGCGCCTGAACCTACTGTTCTGCCGCCTTCACGGATAGCGAAACGAAGACCAACTTCGATAGCGATAGGAGTAATAAGTTCAACATCCATTTCAACGTTATCACCAGGCATGCACATCTCTACGCCCTCTGGGAGTGAGATTGTACCTGTTACGTCAGTTGTTCTGAAGTAGAACTGTGGACGATAGTTGTTGAAGAATGGAGTATGACGGCCGCCTTCGTCCTTAGTAAGAACATAAACCTGGCCACGGAACTTTGTGTGTGGGTGAATTGTACCCGGCTTAGCAAGTACCTGACCTCTCTGGATTTCAGATCTCTGAACACCACGGAGAAGAACACCTACATTGTCGCCTGCTTCAGCGAAGTCAAGAGTCTTTCTGAACATTTCAAGACCTGTAACAACAACTTTTCTCTTTTCGTCTGTAAGACCAACGATTTCAACTTCTTCACCGGTCTTAACCTGACCTCTTTCAACTCTACCGGTTGCAACAGTACCACGACCTGTGATTGTGAATACGTCCTCAACAGGCATAAGGAATGGCTGGTCAGCCTTACGGTCAGGAGTTGGAATATACTCGTCAACAGCGTCCATAAGCTCGTGGATGCACTTGTACTCAGGAGCGTTAGGATCCTTTGATGTGCTTGTAAGAGCAAGGTAAGCTGAACCCTTGATGATTGGTGTATCGTCGCCGGGGAACTCATACTCGTTGAGGAGGTCACGAATCTCCATCTCTACGAGCTCGAGGAGCTCAGGATCGTCAACCTGGTCAGTCTTGTTCATGAATACTACGATGTAAGGTACACCTACCTGACGAGAAAGAAGGATATGCTCTCTTGTCTGTGGCATAGGACCATCAGCAGCTGATACAACGAGGATAGCGCCGTCCATCTGAGCAGCACCAGTGATCATGTTCTTTACATAGTCAGCATGGCCTGGGCAGTCAACGTGTGCATAGTGACGCTTGTCTGTTTCATACTCAACGTGAGCTGTGTTAATTGTGATACCACGCTCTCTCTCTTCAGGAGCCTTATCGATGTTAGCGTAATCAACGAAATCAGCGTCGCCTTCGAGGTTGAGAACCTTTGTGATAGCAGCAGTAAGTGTTGTTTTACCATGGTCAACGTGGCCGATTGTACCAATGTTAACATGGGGTTTATTTCTTTCAAATTTTTCTCTTGCCATTGGAAATTTCCTCCTTATTGTTGTAAAAAGAATTTACAATAGATTTAAACATATTGTATCAATTTTTTTTAAAAAAATCAATACATTTTTGAAAAAAGTGCATTAAAAGGAACGATTAGTCCTTCTTAGCTCTTTCACTCATAATCTTTTCAGCAATGTTCTTCGGAACCTCTGCATATGTGTCAGGCTCCATAACATACTGACCGCGGCCCTGAGTCTTTGAACGCATATCTGTTGCGTAACCAAACATCTCTGAAAGCGGAACATGAGCGATAACTCTCTGAACGCCGTTGTCAGCTTCCATGCTCTGGATCATACCACGACGAGAGTTAAGGTCGCCGATTACATCGCCGAGGTATTCCTCAGGAGTGATAACAGTAACCTTCATGATCGGTTCGAGAAGTACAGGATCTGCCTTCTTCATAGCGTTCTTGAATGCCATTGAACCGGCAATCTTAAATGCCATTTCTGATGAGTCAACTTCATGATAAGAACCATCATAAAGCTCAACCTTAACATCAACTACATTGTAGCCTGCAACAACACCGCTGAGCATTGCGCCCTGAATACCCTGGTCAACAGCCGGAATGTATTCCTTTGGAATAGCACCGCCGACAATGTTGTTGACGAACTCATAGCCCTTGTCCTTGTTAGGATAGATATTGATCTTAACGTGACCGTACTGACCCTTACCACCTGACTGACGAGCATACTTTTCGTCAACAGAAGCTTCCTTGCGGATAGTTTCCTTGTATGCAACCTGTGGAGCACCGATGTTTGCTTCTACCTTAAATTCACGGAGAAGACGGTCAACAATGATTTCGAGGTGGAGTTCACCCATACCTGCGATAATTGTCTGGCCTGTTTCCTCGTCTGTATAAGCCTTGAAAGTAGGATCTTCTTCTGCAAGCTTTGCAAGAGCGATACCCATCTTTTCCTGACCTGCTTTTGTCTTCGGCTCAATAGCAACACGAATTACAGGATCAGGGAATTCCATAGACTCAAGGATAACAGGAGCCTTCTCATCACAGAGAGTATCACCTGTTGTTGTATTTTTAAGACCAACGGCAGCAGCGATGTCACCTGCGTATACGCAGTCGATATCTTTTCTGTCGTTAGCGTGCATCTGCAAGATACGACCGAGACGCTCGTTGGTGTCCTTAACTGAGTTGTAAACAGTTGTGCCGGCAGAAACTGTACCGGAGTAAACTCTGAAGAAGCAGAGCTTACCGACAAACGGGTCAGTAGCAATCTTGAATGCGAGAGCTGCGAATGGCTCTTTATCTGATGACGGTCTTTCTACCTCATCGCCTGTATCAGGGTCAACACCCTTGATAGCAGGTACATCTGTCGGAGCAGGCATATAATCAACGATAGCATCAAGGAGCATCTGAACACCCTTGTTACGGTAAGAAGAACCGCAGGTTACAGGCACCATTGTGTTGTCAATAGTAGCCTTTCTGATTGTGCTCTTGATTTCGTCGATTGTAAGCTCTTCGCCGCCGAAGTATTTCTCCATAAGATCCTCATCGAGTTCAGCAACTGATTCGATAAGTTTCTCATGATACTCGTTAGCGAGATCCTGCATCTCTTCCGGAATTTCCTCTTCACTGTAGTCTGTGCCGTCTTCGTTGTGATAGATTTCGGCTTTCATAGTAACGAGGTCAACGATGCCTCTGAAATCGCTCTCAGCACCGATCGGAAGCTGAATCGGAACAGCATTACATTTAAGTCTGTCCTTCATCATCTGAACAACATGGTAGAAGTTAGCGCCCATGATGTCCATCTTGTTTACATAAACCATTCTCGGAACGCCGTAGTTATCAGCCTGACGCCATACTGTTTCAGACTGAGGCTCAACACCGCCTTTTGCGCAGAGGACTGTTACAGAACCGTCAAGAACACGAAGTGAACGCTCAACTTCAACAGTGAAGTCAACGTGACCGGGGGTGTCGATGATGTTGATTCTGTGCTTGTCATACTGATGCTTGCTGCCGAACCAGAATGCAGTTGTAGCAGCAGAGGTGATTGTGATACCACGCTCTTTTTCCTGAACCATCCAGTCCATTGTGGAAGCACCGTCGTGTGTCTCACCGATTTTATGGTTTACGCCGGTATAATACAGGATACGCTCAGTTGTTGTGGTTTTACCGGCATCAATGTGAGCCATGATACCGATGTTTCTTGTTTTTTCAAGTGGAACCTGTCTTGGCATAAAATCCTCCTAATAAACGCTGATGATAAAATTACCATCTGTAATGAGCGAAAGCCTTGTTAGCTTCAGCCATCTTATGAGTGTCTTCACGCTTCTTGAAAGCACCGCCGGCACTGTTTGTGGCATCAAGGATTTCTCCTGCAAGTCTTTCCTTCATTGTCTTTTCGCTGCGAGCTCTTGAATAAGTAGAAATCCAGCGGAGACCGAGTGTCTGGCGTCTTTCAGGACGAACCTCCATAGGTACCTGATAAGTAGCACCGCCGACACGACGAGCCTTAACTTCGAGAACGGGCATTACATTTTCCATAGCCTGTTCAAAAACCTCAAGCGGGTTGTTACCTGTCTTTTCAGCAATAATGTCGAATGCACCGTAAACAATTTTCTGAGCAACGCCCTTTTTACCGTCGTACATAATGTTGTTGATAAGACGAGTTACGAGTTTTGAATTATAAAGCGGATCTGGTAATACATCACGCTTCGCAATAGAACCTCTTCTTGGCACTTTGCTTCCCTCCTTCACAATAATTGAGATATCATAGGTACTCGAAAGCGACAAACTCCCGTATGCCAACAAGACATTCTACCATAATATATATAGTAAAATTCCTGCCGCATAGCAGAACTTAAAATAATTTAAGTCAAGAGAGTTTTGTCAATTCCTTATTTACCCTTCTTCGGACGCTTAGCACCGTACTTTGAACGGCTCTGCATACGGCCCGAAACACCCTGAGCGTCGAGTGTACCACGAACGATGTGGTAACGAACACCAGGCAAGTCCTTAACACGGCCACCACGGATAAGAACAACGCTGTGTTCCTGAAGGTTGTGACCTACGCCGGGAATATAGGAACTGACTTCAATACCGTTAGAAAGTCTTACTCTGGCAATCTTTCTGAGCGCTGAGTTAGGCTTTTTAGGTGTAGCGGTCTTTACTGCAGTACAAACACCTCTCTTCTGTGGGGAGCTCTGATCAATAGCAACACGCTTTTTTGAGTTCCAACCCTTTAAGAGAGCAGGTGCCTTTGCCTTCTTCTCGGAAACCTGTCTGCCCTTGCGTACCAACTGGTTAAATGTAGGCATTATTTGTCCTCCTTTCAAAAAATATAAGAATTGATAAAACTGCTTTGCTTTTGCAAAGCCTTGTGAAACATCAATAATATTCCCAAAAACGGGCGCAATTACAGAATGTCCCACGATTAAACATTATAAACTATCCGCTCACTTTTTGTCAAGCATTTTTTTCTAAAATTTAAGCGGGGCAGCTATAACAAATATTAACTGCTATTTGGTTGACAACATAAAAATGGGAAATGCACAATCTGTAGCATTTCCCGATTAAACTTATTTACTTTTTTGTCGGCGAGGATTGCAACCACATTCAGGAGTTTGTGTGCTTAATCCAACACCTGGCAACCCACTTGTCTACGAGGATTGCAACGGTGACAAACCGCAAATTTTGCGGAATATATATACTGGCAACCCACTTGTCTACAAGGATTGCAACCGGAAAGACGAGAGAGACACCGCGGATAGACGCGACTGGCAACCCACTTGTCTACGAGGATTGCAACCTGAAAAATGTACAGATGCCTGTATCCGATATAAGCTGGCAACCCACTTGTCTACGAGGATTGCAACAACATCATCTTCAGATGTTTTTTGTACCTGCAACCTGGCAACCCACTTGTCTACGAGGATTGCAACAGAGTATAAAAAATATATCACAAGATATACAGTCACTGGCAACCCACTTGTCTACGAGGATTGCAACTGCAAAATATTCGTAATTTGTGAGTGTTATAGTACTAAAGACCTTCTCAGTTACGGCGGCAAGTGCAAAAAGTACTTACACGGCGCAAAAGCACTGAATCTGATTCCCATAACATTTTACTATCGTACAAATTCACCTTGAATTTGCAACATTGATAGTTTAGGACATGCCCTGACCTTCTTTATTTTTGTGCGAACATATCGCACTTTTCATGTTCACTTATCATTCGCACCTATTATGCGATTCCATAGCTGGAAATATTTCTCCTTTTTCTCAATATCACCTCATTTCTTATATTTTCTATTTCTTTATCGTGTAATTTTTTAAAGCTGTCATATGTTTTTGAACATTTATCTAAATCAATTTCATCGTGCGTTTTATTACTGTTTTTTATTAAAAATGCCGAATACAAATCTCGCTGAACCTTGTCACCGTTTCCGAGTATCCGCCATCTGTCATTCAAACCGTGTTTTGTATATTCACCTGTTGTGTGGTCACATTGGCTCGCCCGATATGACATTATATCAACCTCATATACCTCTCCGCCATGTTGTTCAGCCTTAGTTTTCAGAATTGTAACAAACATTGCCGGCGCTTTATTGGCAAGAGATTTTCCAAAACGCTTTTTCTTTTTATATCTGCCTTTTTCGTCAACTTGCGTTTCTTTAGCCCTTTTTTGCAAGCCTTTGTAATTCATAGGCTCAATGTATATCTGATTTCCCATAGCAAGAATATCGTTTGCAAGACAAGTGTGCTGATATTTTCGTATATCGGTATTTTTCCTCTCGAGTTCACGAATTTTTCCGGCTATTTCAAGGTAATGCTTTGATTTATTCCATTTTAATTTATGCCCTTTTGTACCCCGTTTCACAGTACCGTCGGGATTAAAATTATCAGGATTAGTATATCGCCTGCTTCTATCAAGTTTTCTCTGTAACTCACACTTCTTTATGTGATTTTTATTTACTTTATCTGCAAGTTCAAGAAGTTTAACACTTTTATCCGATGCTATTGCTATTGTCTGAGTTCCTATATCTATACCGACTCTGCCTGTTGAAATTTCACGATGTTTGTCGGCTGGTTTTCCTGCAAAGGTAATTTGAAGATAGTACTTATATTTAGTTTTCATCCATTTTCTGACTACTCTGTAATACTTAATTTCATTGTTTGCTACCATTTCTTTTTCGTAGTTAGTTTTTACCGAAGCAACCCGCAAGCAGAGAATAATACCACCCTTTGGTTTTGTTCCTCCGCCCGACCATTTAAATATATTCTCATCAGAATAATAAAACATACCTGTTTTCGGTGATTTTGATGCAACGCTAGATAATGTTCCTCGTTTTTGATAATGTACTATTTGACCAGTGCCAAATAAAAACTTTTCAAATGAACTCCAAACATCAATGGCTGCTTTATGTGCAATCTGTACATTTATATGACTTTCAAAATGTTTTTGCATCAAACTCTTTTTTCCAGCCATATCATCCATAAAAGTATATTGAGAAAAGCCTGCGTCTTTCAACATTTTATTTCTTTCCTTATATAATGCTGTTCTCTCCGATTTTGGAACAGATTCAATCCGTTTCATCAAATTCTTGTACGCTTTGGTTCGTTGAAGATTCTTAAGCTTTCTCAATTCAATGGATATAAGCTGATTTTTCAGATGTTCGATAATCTTAAATCTTTTTTCAATAATATGTTCTTGCCAAGGTTCAGTAAGGAGAGGTAAAGTAAGCACACATCTGTTGCTATCTTCTTTTTGCTTTGTGGGCATATACATTCTCCTTTCTGAAATTCTACATCATCATATGTTTGAATTATATCATATATAACTAATATTTTCAAGATTTATCTTAATAATATATTATTTTTGTTGCAACAATGTTTGATTTTAAAGCAAATGTAGGGTGGCACACCGCCGCAATGAAAAAGAGGCTGTAAAGAAATGAAGTTTAAGACTTCGTTCTTCACAGCCTCCGTTTTCATTTTTATTTAGGAGAGAGGAAAATATATCAAATAAAAACTTATACACTGTTTAATCGGGACGATGTTCGCCGTTCCCTTATGTTGTGACTTTATTATACCACACCAATATTGACAACTGTGTGACAAAAACAAGAAAGTTTTCGGAATTTTCAATTTTTATCATTTGTAGTAGCAAACAATGTATTTGAGAATTTATAAAATTTGTTTTTAAATAGAATTTCTGCCGTTACTCACGGAAGAACGAGGTGTTCCCGCACAAAACAGCAGTCATTTTGCGACATTTATAAAATTACATCTGTCAAACATTTTGTGATATTACTTGCAGGACTGTGAAATAACAGCCTTACAAAAACAAGAAGGCACATAACCGTCATTGTTTTCGGTTATGTGCCTTTTGTGGTTTATATATATCCTTATACAAATATTGCAAAGCTTCTGTGATACCGCTACAAAATAACTGTCTTCACGAACGAAAAAAGTCAACATTGGCACATTGTTGTGCTCGGGCGATATAGTCTTTAATACAAAATAACTGTCTTCACGAACGAAAAATCATTCAGCAGACTTAATGATTACCGTTGACTGTGGCGGTACAGAGATTTTACCGTCTTTAAGCTCGGTATGCTTTGAACTGCTTTCTGGGATAAGGTCTGCACGGAGAGTTGCGTTCTTAATCATATCGTCTGTAATTGTAAGCTCCTTGGCGTCTTTCTTGCTGAAGTTGTGAATAATGAGGAGCTTTGAATCCTCATACTCAACATAGTAAGCGCCGACTGCCTTATCATCAAAGCCCTGTGTGCCTACAATTCTGCCTCTTGCAATTTCAGGATTTTGGTTTTTGATTGTAATAATTCTGCGATAGTAGTTGAGAAGAGAGTCCTTGTCGGCAAGCTGCTGTTTCACACCGCCGCCGGTAGGCACTTCTGCCTCTTCTCCGATACCGTTTACATAAATATCGGGAAGGTTGTCGCTGTCAAAAACCATCTGTGTTCTGTATGCAGCATCGTTTGTGGTATTCGGAGCCTTAATGCCGATTTCCTCTCCGTAATAGATGAACGGATTACCCGGCGCAAGCATATAAACTGCGGCTGCAAGTTTTTGAGAAGAAAGTCCCTGAGTTTCAAGTGCGTTTCCGCTACGAACCTGATCGTGGTTTGAAAGGAACATTGCATTAATAGCATTAGGATTTGACTCTGTCATTTTGTTATCGTAGTTCATAATTTTTTTGACAGTAGCCATACCGCCCTGCGAAATGATGTTGCTGATAATTGTGCCTGTTGAGGTTGAAAACTTGAATGCAAACTGGCTGTCGATGCCGGATTTGTAAAGCTCCTGAATATCGGAATCATCGGTCCAGTTCTCGCCAACCATATAGACATCTTCCTTTATGCCCTTGCAGGTGTCGTAGAACCACTTGAGAAATTCTGTTCCGTCGGTTTCCTTATTTGTAAAGTATTTGCAAGCGTCAAGTCTGAAACCGTCAACTCCTCGGTCAAGCCAGAATTTCGCAATTTTTGTAAATTCTTCTCTCGTCTTTTTAGAATTGAGATTCCATTCGGGCATCTCCTGAGAAAAGTTCGCCTCACAGGCATAACCGTTTCCAAGACTGATAGTCTGTGTATCGCTGTCAAAATATGAGGCCTTGTGAATTTCAAAATATTCGGCATTGCCGTCAAGCTTATTATCGGCAACCTCTTCAACAGCCTTTGTAAAAAGCGGATTTTTTGAAGATGCGTGATTCAAAACAAGGTCAAGAATTACATTTATGCCACGCTTGTGACATTCTTCAATAAGCTTGTCGAAATCGTCGAGCGTACCGAAGTCGGGATCAATATTGTAATAATCTTCAACATCATACTTATGATATGACTTTGACGGCATAATCGGAGTAAGCCAGATTGCGTCAACACCGAGGTCGTCACCTGAATTTGGGTCGCCGTCATTAAGGTAGTCAAGCTGAGAGATGATTCCCTGAAGGTCGCCTGTTTCGTCACCGTTTGAATCGCAGAAAGAGTTTACGAAAATTTCGTAGTAGTTTCTGTATTTATCGGTTGATGCAGTTGCCTTAACGCCTTCAATCGGGTCGGCAACTTTTGCAGTATTTCCGTCGGATGAATCTGATTTTGATGATGAAGAATCAGAGCAGCCTGTAAGCACACAGCCCGCAAGCATTGCACCGGCAAGAAGAATGGAAAGAATTTTTTTCATAGTATCCTCCGTAAAATTAAAATGGGCGGCAGCCTGTGACTGCCGCCCATGAGAGCTTTTGTATATTGGATTAACCCTTTACGCCACCGGCTGTTACACCTTCAACATAATACTTCTGCATCTTGAGGAAGAGAAGTGTAATCGGAACAGCAACAACAACAGAACCTGCAAGGAACTGCTTGTAGTATGTGTTCTTAAAGTCCTGATCAATCATTAGCTGAAGACCGATAGCAACAGTATAGTTGTCACGAGCATCACCCATGATAATCTTAGCAAGAATGAAGTCTGTCCACGGTCCGATAAATGAAGTAAGAACCGTGTAAACAACAATCGGCTTTGACATAGGAAGAATAATCTTCCAGAAAATCTGGTTTTTGGTAGCACCGTCAATGGTTGCCGCCTCGTCAAGTGCTCTTGGAATTGTATCGAAGAAGCCCTTTGAAATCTGGAAACCAAGACCGGCACCGCAGCTGTAACAGATTACAAGAGCAACGAGAGTCTGAGTAAGACCCATAGCCTTGAGAAGGTAGTAAATAGCAATCATTGTCATGAAGCCGGGGAACATACCGAGAATCATACCAACATTCATAAACTTTTTACGAGCCTTAAATCTGAGTCGGCTGAATGCGTAACTAACCATAAGAACCGAAATTGTAGAAATTACGCAACTGAAACAAGCAACTACGAATGTGTTAAGGAACCATCTCGGGAAGTTAAGGCTTGCAGTACCGCCTGAGCCTGTGAACAAATCAATGTAGTTCTGGAATGTCCATTCCTGCGGGATAATTGTACTTCCGTAAATTTCAGCACCGCCACGGAATGAATGCATTAAAAGATAGATGAACGGAGAAATCCAAACGAAACCCATTACAATAAGGAACAGGTAAACAAAAGCGTTCGCAATGTGTCTTCTTAACTTGTAACTTTTTATCATGAGAACGCCTCCTCATCCTTCATTGATTTTGAGTTATTATACACAATGAGTGAGAGCGTTGCGCAAATAACAAATACCAAAATACCTATCGCGGCGGCAAGTCCGTAGTCCTGAGAGTTCATGGTCAGCTTAAAGAGCCATGTAACAAGGATATCGGTTTTACCGGCCTGATAATATTTTTCGGTCGTCGGATTACCGTTTGACAACAGGTAAATAACATTAAAGTTATTGATGTTGCCGACAAACTGGGTAATGAGCTGAGGAGTTGTAACGAAGAGCATATACGGAAGTGTGATAGCCGTAAATGTCTTGACAGGACCTGCACCGTCAATTCTTGCAGATTCATAGAGATCCTCAGGAATATTCATAAGAATACCCGACATAGAGAGGATGGTATACGGAATACCTACCCAACAGTTAATGATGATAACTACCCAACGAGCCAGTGTTGCATTATCATTCAGCCACTGAATTTCAACATGACTGTTTGTAATGTGTGAAAGCAGGATGTTTACAGCACCGTTTGACTGGAGCATCTGGTTCATGAGAAGAAGTGATACGAACTGAGGAACAGCAATTGTAATAACGAAAAGTGTTCTCCAGAGTGATTTAAACTTGATACCCTTCTTGTTGATCATAAGAGCGAAGATCATACCGAGGATATAGTTTGAGAATGTAGCTGCAACAGCCCAGATAAGAGTCCATTCTGTGAGCTTGACAAATGTATAGCCCTTCTTAGCACCTTCAACGAGGTTGAAGAGTGAGCCGAAGTTGTCAAAACCAATCCATGTGAACAGTGTTCCCGGAGGCATATGCTGTTTATCATAGTTGGTAAATGCAATCAAAATCATAAATATGAGCGGCAGAACATTGAAGATACCGATCATAAGTACAGGGAATGACATAAGTGTGATATGATACTTACCGTCAAGGAACTGCTTCATATCATATTTGAATGAAGTCGGTTTCTGACCGTTAGCCTTCATAATCTGATGTCTGTACGCATCTTTGATGTTTACTATGTAAATAGCGAAAACCACTACTGTGATTACGAGTGTCAATACCGAGTAAAGCAGAATAAGCATTGAGTTATCGCCGGGTACCTGCTTTGGAATGATACCGTTGATATATTCAGTTCTCTGAGCCTGAATACCGAGTGTCGGGAACATTTTGAGATATCCCCAACCGAAAAAAGCCATATAAAGGATATAGAGAACTTCAACAGCGAAGAAAAGAATACCCTTGTAATATTTACCTTTGCTAAGATCACCTACACCGAAAATAAGGTAGGAAAGTTTTGTAGCCCAGTCGCCTTTTACGAAGGTCTTGCCGTAGTTGGCAAAGCCCTTGCCGATGCCTACGAAGAACTTAACTATTGCCTTGCCGAGTGCTGTAAAAAAATGGGCAACGGCATGAGGAATGTTACAGAAAAACTTCTTTGTGTTGTAGGCAAATCTCTGGAAAGGATTGAGCTGTTTGTATTCAACATATGTCATTAGGCGCTCTCCTTAATAATTTGCAAATCTCTCTAATACACCAAACTAATAATACTTTTTACGCTATCTTATAATAGTTGCCGTTCGTAATAAAACATTATTAGTCAGGCGAATACACAAATTGATAACGCAAGCGGACAGTCCGCATTT
>ULQM01042332.1_pt1 | contig 12086 bp, 10 predicted proteins | sample 1954451 | NCBI WGS metagenome assembly ULQM01 (sample SAMEA4835655, study PRJEB28245) | human gut metagenome | biome: gut microbiome; material: fecal sample | place: Denmark | collected 2008 | reverse complement strand
CAGATGCTGGTAGATACGCCCTGCAAGGATGATGTGCTGAAACGTGCGTTCCTGTTCTCAATCCTGACCGGCTTACGCCACAGTGACATAAAGCCGTTGAAGTGGAAACAGATTCAGCAGACAAGCAAAGGAACGTGGCAGACCGTGGTTGTACAGCAAAAGACAAAGAAGCTCGATTGTAAGCCCGTTACTGCACAGGCGTTGCAACTGTGTGGTGAACGCCCGGATGATGATGAACGCCTGGTGTTTGAGGGTCTGACAGATATTTCTTGGATTTCCCATCCGTTGAAAGAATGGATAGAGGCATCAGGCATAAAGAAGCACGTAACTTTTCACCTGGCATGACATATCATTTCTTTTTACTCATTGAAAACAAGAAACTTACAAAGATTATCAGCTTAACAGGTAACGATATGGAAACCAGCGGGCTTCTATATTCTACAATGTTCTGCACTAATCAAAAGAACGCTTCTCTCATTTGCAAAAGTAGTGTTTTTATCCCTTATTACCAAAGTTATTCCTCTGAAAAATAGAGAAAATTTAGCGTTACGTATAAAGCACTTCCAAAACATTCTCTGCCAAAGCTGAATCATAAATACGTATGGCATTGTTTTCATCTGTGTTGTAACCAAGATAGTTAATATTGCCATACCATATCAGGGATTTGTCAATGATTGCAACGTCAATAGCCAATGTGTCATTAATCCTAATACTTGCTCCTATGCCTTTTAGCTTTTCTTCTTTTTCCAAATTACTTTTGATAAAAGCGACAACTTCCACACCCCGCGTCGATAGTTCTTTTAGCATCTCAAGTACGGAAGAGTGCTTGGCAAACCAAAGTTTTGTAGCGGAAATGACAACCGAACGCTTTGCCTGGTGTAAATCCTTGAAAAATTCACTTTGGTATGTATGTCCATTAAAAATAACGCTTTGACTTTCGTTGAACAAGTCTATTGGCGCGTTTGACTTAATCTGATAACCGACAGATGCATATCCTCTCAATCTACGCTTGTACATCACATCACACATCGGCACACGAATGTCGATGTAATCGTAAATCTGAACTTCTTTCTTACCCGGATATTCCCGATGCAGCCGTCCGGAATATTGCGCGATGATACCTTTCCATGAGACAGGCAATGCCAAGAACAAGGTGTCCAACCGGGGATAGTCGAAACCCTCACCCACATATTTCCCGGTTGCTACTATAACAAGCGGTTCCGATAGTGGCATGTTTTGCAAGTATTCCATTTTCTGACGCTTCTCCTTTGCCGATTCGGAACCGACAAGAGTAACCACATGTTTACAGTGTGGTATTAACGCGTTTGCCAATGTTTTGACATGGGCGGTAAGGTTGGTCAGTACAATTGGTGAACGTCCTTCTTTCAGAGCCACGCATACATCCTCTATTATAAGTCCGTTCCTATTTTCATCTTCAGCCATTTTCTGAACCATCCGGGCATAAGTGGACTTATCATCCGTCAACTCCCTATAAGAAGTAAAGCGATGAACAAGCAGACGTGTGAATGTCTGGGATGCCATTTGAGCTTTTGCGTCTGCCGAATAACGGATTGGGCCGCATTGCATGAAGATGATAGGCTGATGTCCGTCCTTGCGGATTGAGGTGGCTGTCAATCCATAGACATAGCGAGCGTTGGCATACTTCAGTATCCGTTCAAAATTTACCGCTGACACATGATGGCATTCGTCCACAATCAACATTCCGTAATCCCGGACAAAAGGTTTTACCCCACTGTCTTCCAAGCAGGATTGCATCAAGGCTATGTCTATTTTTCCATGCAGTGAATTTCCATTGGAATCCAATGTTCCGAATGGCGAAAAGACTTTCCTACGACCACGTTTCTTAAGAAGGGCATCTTCCGTAAAGTCTATTTGCAGGAATTCTTCCAAGCGGGATTTCCATTGGGCCAGCAAGGCTTTTGTGTGTACAAGTATCAACGTGTTTACTTGCCGCTCAGCAATCAAACCGATCGCCGTAACCGTCTTGCCAAATGCGGTGGTGGCATTCAATACTCCGTTGTTATGGGCAGTCAAGTTGGTTATGGCCGCTTTCTGTTCTTCACGAAGCTTGCCTTTAAACTCTACAGTTATATTCTTCCCTTGGTAGGTCTTGTCTTCTATACGATAAGTTACTTGGTTATCTTCCAAAAGTGTAACGACCGCATCTTCACATCCACGAGGCATTGCAATGTAATCGTCTTCCATATCGGCACAAGAGATGATGCGAGGAATATTGTAAGTGGACAATCGCATACCTTGTCTGGCATAAAACTCCGGATTTTTGAATGACGCGGTTCGTTTTAGGTGGTTCACGACCTTTGCAGAAAATCCCTGTAAGGGGATATACAGCATATTGGAGCGTATGAGGACGGGATTGGCAGGGAAATCATTTTGAGTAATCTTTTGAGGCACAGGTGTCTCCCAAGGTTTCGACTCGCTGGTAGTAGACAACTCGCCCAATTCCGAAGCCGTTTCATGTTTTGCCAATATTGCGTCAACCGCCACTTCGGATATCCGTTTTATTTCAAGCAAATAATTCCATTGGTCTTCGTATGCCATGAAGTTTTCGTCCACAAACACGCTGTTCCCTTCCTTGCGGGCTTTGCCTTGCAGTGGCAACGCCACCAAATTGCCGAATCCTCCATCAGGCAACCTGTCCTGATTAGGAAAGAAACGGTCGTATGATTTGAAGTCCATCCTTCCGTATCTTTCTGTCACTTCCATCAATATCGTATTTCCAAGCCTTCGTGCCTTGGATGCAGGCAACGGCTGTTCAAAGAACATCCAAACATGTGCGCCGTTCCCGGAACGGGAGCGTTCAATGGAGCAAGGAACATTCCAATCCTTGCAGACCCCGACATACGCCAACACATCTTTCTTGTATCCATGTTCGCATGACTTGTCATCAAAATCCGCGCACAGGAAGTTACACGTATTGTCGGCAAGAATGGCATAGGCACCGATTACATCCTGCCCGTCCGAACTCTTCCCTTCAAGATGTCGATAGATATCCTCATACTCCAAGGGCTTGAAAGCCCTGTTGGGGCATTCCGTACATTTATATCTTTTCTTGTCACACAATTGCCTATCCCATTCGTTCCGACATACAGGCTGGTAGCCGGATTTTCCGCTTGTCCGGCTGTACCATCTCCGCGCGAATACATCCTCACGTCCTTTGAAGAGATTGCGGAACACATCCACTTTTTCTTCCAAAGACAAATGTCGCTTTATAATGGGTTGTGTCAAGTGAGTACCTTTGCTGCAGAGCAAAGACTGTAGTCTGTCTACCTCCTTATGAAGAAGCTCATTTTCCATAAGAAGTTTGTTGTATGCCGCCAACAGTTCTTGGTATGTAAGCTGTTTTCCCATATCATTCAAAGCAACGGTGTCATATATAAAGGTAGGTACACAATGCCATCTTCTGTTTTCACATCCTTGTCGTGAAGCACGTAGGGTGTGGATAACTGGGAGCCATACTTGGCTATGCACTTTCTCAATGAATTCAGTGTGTAACGTTGCCCGGACTTCACCTCTATGGGGGAAATATTATGCCTGCTGGTCGTTACAGGTTTGGCTATCAGGAAATCAATCTCCATGCGGTCATCTGCCGATGTCCGTGAACTGTTGCTGAAGAAATAAAGTTTGTGTCCTGCCACACGAAGCATCTGCGCTACGATGTTCTCCACCAGCATACCTTCGTTCACTTCCAGCTTGTCAAACATCAGCTTCCGATAAAGGTCTGCACTTACTATTCCCCGCTCGTCGAAAGCATGGCTGATGAGCAGTCCGGTATCGCCCATGTAGCATTTCAGCGTGGTGCGTTCTTCATTCAGTTTCAGCCCGATACTAGGCTCCGTTGAGTTATAACAGCAGTTAATGATTTTGGCGTCACTTAACCAAAAGAAAGCCTGCGAATAGTCACGCATACGGGCTTCGCTCTGCAAGGCGGACAAAACAAACTTCTTTTCATGTTTCTGCAACTGTCCCGGTATTTCCTCAAAAATAGCGGCAACTTTGGTTTCCTGATTGTCTGCATATTTGTGAATGTCATTGCGATAAAGAGCCAATATGTCACGCTTCACCTCATCTACCTTTTCAAAATCCCGCGTTTCCACATATTTGGCGACAGCCTGCGGCATACCCCCGACAATCAAGTATTGCCGGAAATAATCCATTGCCCGGCGGTGGAAAGCCTCCATAGGAAGACGTTTGTCAAACCGCATCTGTATGTAAGGCATCAGCATCTCGTCTCCCATAGCCCACAAAAATTCCTCAAAGTCCATCGGAAACATTTCGATGGCGTGTTCTTCGGAAGGCAGCATAATGTCCTTGACATTCTTCTTAATCGAAATCAGTGAACCCGTCTCAATGTAATCATAACGTCGGTCCGCCACCAAATGCTTGATGGCTGCACGGGCACGAGGACAAAACTGTACTTCATCGAATATGACTAAAGAACGGGCTTCTTCGTCTTTCGTTTGACGTGGAGTAAGCTTCCGCCTGAAGTAAAGCTCCAAATTCATGAAAAGCATGTCGAGGTCATCCAAATAAAGGTTGAAAAACTCCATCACTTGCGGATTTACCTTACTGAAATCCACCAAAATGTAAGACGCATATTCCTTACGTGCGAATTCTTCCACGATATAGCTTTTTCCTATACGTCTGGCTCCTTCTATCAGAAGGGCGGTATCACCTTTATGGTTCTTCTTCCATTCCAACAGTTTATCGTATATCTTTCTTCTCATAATTCACGCATTCATCTTTATTTTTACATTGACATTTCACATATTCAAGGTTATTGCGCTTGCAAAAATACACTTTTTCTTGGATTGTAAAGAACTTTAGGATGTTTTTATTCCAATCTGTAGTTTGACATTGGTATATCGCCACATTGAAAAGCGAATACATTGTGCCACCGATTTACATCATCCAAACTTTACCCCCTCTAAATCTGCACCCCATTGCTGAAACCTCTATTTGATGTTTCGCTGTTGTAAACCTGTACGACAGTAAACCTGCACAACAGTACAACAGCAAATCAGCGTTCCATTGAAACTATGTTGTTTCCTGTCTGTATAGAATTGCTTTCTTGATTATCCGTTTTTGTTCATCATCGTTTTTGCAAACCATTGGTTCGATGCACTTATGAACAAGCGAGGAAGTGTTTGCCTAAAATTGCATTTCCCTATTGGTCTGAGGCGGATTTTGGCTGCAATTGGCACAGATTGGCATCGAAATGACGCTATGGTCTGCACTTTGGGAAAGTGAAAATCCAGCTTTCGTTCCCTGCGTTCTCAAATAAGGTTCGGACTTACAACCGACCTTATTCCCGTTCTTATTTTGGGCAGCATAGGCATCGGGAAACGATGCTTTGAGAGCCAGAATATCAGCACAAATTCCAATCCGTTTGCTGGCGGATTGTTGCTTTCACGAGAAAGCAGCAAGGTGTCCTTCGAGTTACCCGAAGGCTTTTCGGTTACTGCCGAAAAGTGGCAGCAGCAAGGTATGTTTTGAGTTACTCAAAACCTTTCGGGTTACTCCCCGAAAGCCTTGCTGCCAGTTGCTCCTCCGAAGTCGGGCAACCTGAATATAGAAAAAAGAGGATATAGGTTTATTCCTCATATCCTCTTTGCTTGCTTTTCTGAAAAACACCTTATCCCCTCTTGGTTAGCAAATGCCACAACTCTCTTGCCCAGAGAACCAGTGAGGAAAGAACAACTATTATTACCCAGTCCATCAATTTCATCGGAGTACAGTTAAAGAAATCATAAAGACCTTCAACTATCACAACCTGTCCTATGAAAATAATAGCAACAATAGTAAAGAACTCTTTACTCATCTTGAGTTGGAAAAAACTTTTTCCTGTTTCAAATGAACGAGTATTGAACATATACCAAAGGTGCGTCCATACAAATATTGAAAACAATAGAGTCTGTTCGTATGGTGACAATCCATTGGTTTCACCGAGTTTGCAATGCAACAGGTCTGTCATTTGCGTGATTTCAGTGTGCTGGAATATATAAAGGAACACAACAAGCAGCAAGAAGAAAAATCCGCCAACACCGAGAATGTCTTTCATCGTAGGTTTTGTAAGGATGAAGGCTTTACGGTCACGAGGTTTGTCTTTCATTACAGATTGTGAAGGTGGTAATGAGGCAAGAGCCATAGCACCGAATGTATCCATTATCAAGTTCACCCATAGCATTTGTGTCACGGTCAACGGAGATTCTGTTCCCATGAACGCACCCACCAACACGATAAAACATGCAGCCACATTGACCGTAAGTTGGAACAATAAGAAACGCTGAATGTTTTGATAAAGCGAGCGCCCCCACATAACAGCACGACAAATACTGCTGAATGAATTGTCTATAATAGTAATATCCGAGGCTTCTTTGGCTACGGAAGTGCCGTCACCCATTGACAAGCCCACATGAGCCGCCTTGAGTGCAGGAGCATCATTCGTACCGTCACCTGTCACTGCTACCACTTGATTGTTTCTTTGCAAGGATTCAACCAAACGTTTCTTATCCATTGGACGGGCACGAGCGATAATCTTCAATTCAAGCACTTTCTTATCAAGTTCGTCATCTGAAAGTTTCTCAAACTCCGCTCCTGTTATTATTGCACTGTCACTATCCTTTTTAGTCCAAAGTCCGATTTGTCGTCCTATTTCTTTGGCAGTTCCGGGAGTATCTCCTGTTACAATTTTTACATTAATGCCTGCAGCCATACACTTTTGCACGGCTGCTGGAACATCTTTACGGACAGGGTCAGCAATAGCAACAATCCCCATGAAAGTAAGGTTTTCAGCAATCACTTTACCATCTGCGATAGCCATATCGCTGTCATTCAATACTTGATATGCAAAACCTAAAGTGCGCATTGCACGATTTTGATAGTCTGTCAGTTGTTTGTCAATATCGGCAATATTCACGTTCTTGTCGATTTGCTTGCAGAGGGAACGGATTATTTCGGGAGCACCTTTGACATAGAGAATTTTCTTTCCTCCCAGTTGGGCGGACTCAACAACTGTCGCCATATATTTCCTCTCTGTAGAAAAAGGTAATTCTTCTACTATATTGGCATTGTCTTTCAGATTGCGGTAATCAATACCATTATTTCTAAGCCATAAAAGCAATGCTCCCTCTGTGGGATTTCCCAATACCACTGGCTTGTCAGGATTACTTAAATCCAATGATGCCGTAGAATTAAGAGCAATGCCTTCTTTTATTAAACGGCTTGTTTCATCTTTCCCCAATGCCTGATTAGCCAAACCGTAGAATTGAGTTTCCTCAACACTCATTTGATTTTGGGTCAGTGTCCCGGTTTTATCCGTGCAAATTACAGTTGTGGCTCCCATCGTTTCACATGCGTGCATCTTGCGTACAAGATTGTTCGTTTTCAACATCCTACGCATACTATATGCAAGACTAAGCGTGACAGCCATAGGCAATCCTTCTGGAACAGCAACGACAATTAAAGTGACAGCTATCATTAATGTTTGGAGTACATATGCCGTAATATGTGCCCATTCCATTGAGTTGTCTCCCAAAAAGTAAATCAGCAAACGCCCTACGACTACTAATACCGCAAATCCATAGCTTAATTTTGTTATCAGGTCACTTAACCCATCCAATTGTTCATTGAGTGGTGTCTTTACACTGTCATCAATTTGCGCGGCTACGAAAACTTTGCCGTTTTCTGTTTTATCCCCGACTGCAGTCACACGGAATATACCATGTCCCTCCATTACTTTTGTTCCTTTAAGAACGTGATTGGTAGGATATGTCGCATCTGGGTCAAAGTCCTTTTCATCAACACTCTTATGGCACATCGGTTCTCCCGTAAGCGTGGATTCATCTACATTCAGACTAACACATTCCAGCAGTTCACCATCAGCAGGAACTTCTGCACCAGTATTAATGATGACAATATCCCCAACAACCACATCTTTCTTGGGGATTTGAGTTGCATTGCCGTTTCGTATGACTTCAACCAGTTCGTCATCATTCACTTGGTTTAATATGGCAAACTCTTTATCCGCCTTTAATTCAAAATAGAAAGCCAACCCGGTAGCAAGTAAAATTGCCACAAAAATGCCAATAGGTTCAAAGAACACAGTGAAACCTTCATTGAGTCCGAAATACTCGTAAAATGAAATTCCAATGGACAAAACGCCCGCTATCATTAGAATGATGATAAGAGGGTCTGTGAACTTCTCCAGAAATTGTTTCCATAACGGTTCTTTCTCTGGTGGAGTAAGGATGTTTACTCCATACTTTTTACGGCTCTCCAAGACTTCTGCATCTGTCAAGCCAATGTAATGCTTTTTCTGTTGCATATACTGAAAAACTTATTGATTAATAATTATTTGCCAAATAGAACTTTGAGTAGAGCTTTTCCTAATTTACGCTCCAATCCAGCCTTGGATGTTGGTATTCCGGTTTGACGGGCAAATTTCTGTTTCGCTTGGGTTATGCCCAGCGCACGTTTCCAAGAAAAACTTACTCCTGGTATTCTTACGATTTTCTTCTTTGCCATATAATTTTGTTCCGATTTAATCAGTTTGATTGATACTGTCAATGTTTTCACAAAACAACCAATATCATAAGCGTAAAAATGATACAGACAATCAATGGAGTGTCAAGTTGTAAATGCTGTCCTAATTGTATTTTGGGAATAAAACTTAATACGTTCTGTAATCTTATTAATATTCTTTCTGTTATATCAAAAGCCTTTTGATATTTAGGGAATAACTGTTGCTTAAATGGTACTATTTTCCAGTATAATATGAATATTATCAAGGACAGGGCACATAATAGTTTCAGTCCGATAATCCAATTTCTTCTCGTCGACGTACCTAATAAAATTAATGAAATACCAATTAGCAGGACGATTGATTTTTTCATATTGCCTTATATTTAATGCTTCACGATTTTATAAATAGCTGTTATTATTCTCTAATTATTAACAAGCTGTACAATTACTAGTCGCCCTCCTTGTCCTTTATCAAGCAATATCTGTCTACCTTCTGTAAGTGGCACATATTCGCCTATGGCTATAGCTTTTTTCTCTGTAACATCCACCATATCGGGGAGACTGCGATTTATCAGAATCCACTGATTATGAAAGAAATGGAAATCCCCAACGGGTCTTTTATCGGCTTCAGATGTACGTTCGTTTGGAAATACTAAATTATTTGAGTGCCATTTGTATAATGTTTGCTTATCATATACCATCAAACGGTAATTTTCTGATATGAATTTACCATGTGATGGAGCATAATAAAAATTCAGTATAGGTAATTGTCCGTGATATGCCTGGCCACAAAACGGACATTTAGGCTTGGTTGTGTTGTCAAATACGAACCACTTGGCCTCACAATTAGGATTCTGGCATGGTTGTACCAAATCGGTTGTCTTGACCAAGGCATCTTCCCATTCTGCCGCACTCGGACGCTTCAAAGGGTCATGCAAGCCTTCTATGAAAGCGCGATCAAATAAATTCTTAAGATACGGGCCACAGATGGAATATGGCATCTTTGCCGGGTCGCCTTGCGGTAACTCAGCAGGAGAAAGTTGTTGTGCTTTAACCATATTGGATTTGTCTTTTGAATTCTCAATAAACAAGGCTTTCTCTCCCATAGACAATTCCTCATCACGTCCGCTATCATTGAAATCATTCACCTTGCCGCCTCTTAATGGATGCCTATTAAGAAGATACATATATATCAAAACAGCCAATGCATGACGATCTGTATAGATACTTGGTAATTTTCTCTGTTTATCATCCAATGCAAGGTGTTTGGTTTCAATAACCTCAGGAGCTATAAAATCAGGCGTACCTATAACCTCCGGTGGAAATTTCCCTGGAACGACCAAACTATCATCATCAATAACACATGCACTTCCTGTAATTGGGTCAACCAATATATTTTTGTAAGATAGATCCGAATGAGCTAATCCTGCAGCATGGAGTCGTCGGACAGCACGTGCTATCTTGATGCACATATGAAGATTTGTCAACCAGTTTCCTTTTTGATCAGCAGGTAGGAATTTGTTACGTAATTTAGCAGACGCAAACCATTTTCCTTCTTTTTCTCTACCTGTGAATGGTCCAGAAGAGAAAAAGAACCTTTTGTCATAAAAAGGCATTACAATGCCTGTCTTTCCATTCCATTCCACCATTTTTGTAGGCCATGCAAACAGATTTTTCCAATAGTTTCCTTCTGGAGTATCGAAAATCCGCTTACGATAGATTCCTACAATATTTGTGATACGCTCTTTATCACTTGCATTGATTGGCTTGCGATAGAAAGCGACAACATAAGTTTTGTCTGGGCTAAAATAGACATCTTTAACCCCACCTTGAGCTTTTATTTCATCATAAAACTCAACTATGCTTCCATCATTTGCTGTCAGAGTTACTTTATTTACCATTATGCCTTACTTTTAATACAATATTGCTATGGTTCTATCGTCATGGTTTCCTGGAGACCAAAAATCCAACCAATTCAATAGTTGACATGCTGCTTCCTCATTATCATCTATCAATTCCACTCCATTCTCTTTGAGATCAGCCCATAATTCACTCCATTTATCATAAGATTTTAAATTAGCGTCCGTCTCAAATTTTGGATCACTAACACCATCTGTCATAAGAAATAACGCAGTAAAGTCGGGAACGATCCGACAATTCATTCTTTGGTAGAATTTATTAGGGTCTGAAAATATCTCAGGCATTGTAAGAAAACGCGTTTGCCCTGCATATTCACCCTCATCAGGCATACCTAGCATTATCGCTGTTTTATTATCTTGGTTATAAAGACATATTGCACCATCGCCGACCCAAAATGATGCAACAAACCAACCAAAATCATATTTCTTGCAGATAGTCAGCAATAATGTTGTAGAGTATTCCTTTGTCTTACGATTTTTTTGTTGAGCCTCTACTACTATTGCCTTGTGTGCTTTTAAAGCAGCGTTTCCCACAATTTTGTATATATCCGCACTGATAACCTTACCTGCCGCTTCTGATTTCTGGTCAAGATGATAAAGATTAATATCATCATCAAAGCTTTCAGAGTCAGCTAACTGTTCCTTGCAATGTTCCACTGCTACATTACAAGCTATTTTCGAGCCTTCCCGAGAATACGGAGCAGACCCAGCTCCATCAGCCACAGCAATGACATACCAATTTGTTTTTTTATCATAATACAAACGAAAATCATCATCACGCGGTTTACCTTCCTGTGCATGCGAACGCCCCCTTTTGCTTGCAGCGACAATATCTTTTTGCAGAGTTCCATCAGGAAGTGCTGCAACTCTCACGTAGTCCTTTGCCGTATTATCTTTCGGATATTCTATCCCTTCAGATACAGGTATATCTTTCCACAAATCCCTTGGATCTGGATTAATGATAATTTGTAATACACGTTCCAGATAAGGATGTTCAACAGATAATCCACAATATTTATATCTTAGCACAACATCGAAAGTTCCACTTTTTTTGGGAGTTCCGATTATTCTAAAAGACTTTCCATCTTCCTGTTTCTCAATTCTAAGTCCCTGCACTTCTTCAGTGAGACCGGATAATGTCATATCGGTCATTTCTTCACACGGTATTGATACTATTACATCATATGGTTTTCTGATAGATGCATTAGGTATAACAATAGGCAATTCTTTTACTTTGTTTTCAATCACAACCATTTCATTCATAAGATATTCATTATATTCAGCCCATAGCTTATTTGCATAATACTTGATGAACCCCATCATACGTTCATCGGATTCTCCGTGACTAAAAATGTCTAATACTTTCTCAATATTCATAATCAACCTCTTCCACGTGTTATATCCAAACCGCCATTACCAATTTCTCTCAAAGAACCTTCCATTCCACACCACGGACAAGCAGTCGTTTGGCCATCTGAACACATAATGTTTCCACATTCACATACTACTACACCGAACTGATTGCCACAACAAGGACAAGTGGGTACACCTATCAAAGACATTGTATTTATAGTCAAAAGTAAGTGAAATGCGAAAAATCATTCA
>ULQM01033911.1_pt1 | contig 12138 bp, 9 predicted proteins | sample 1954451 | NCBI WGS metagenome assembly ULQM01 (sample SAMEA4835655, study PRJEB28245) | human gut metagenome | biome: gut microbiome; material: fecal sample | place: Denmark | collected 2008 | reverse complement strand
ACGCCTCCCAGCAGCCCTTCCGTCCGCAGGTGCAGTCCTCGCCGTCCAGCACCAGCACGGTGTGGCCCACCTCCGCGCCGGTGCCGCCCACGCCCTCCAGCAGCCGGCCATCGGCCACGATGCCGCCGCCTACGCCGGTGCCCAGGGTGATGAGTATCATGTTCCGGCAGCCCACGGCCCCGCCGGCCACCGTCTCCGCCAGCGCGGCGCAGTTGGCGTCGTTGCTCAGATGACAGGGGAGCCCCAGCCGCGCCGTCACCATGCTGCATACCGGCACATTGAACCAGCCCAGGTTATAGGCCCGCACCACCACGCCGTTGGCGCTGTCGCAGGTCCCCGGCGAGCCGATGCCGACGGACGCGCAGTGCGCCGCCGTGATGCCGGCCTTTTCCATGGCCTTCTCCGCCGCGCGGCAGATGTCCGCGACAACGGCCTCCGCTGGGCGTTCCGCACCGGTGGGCAGGCTGACCTCCGCCACGATGTGCTGGCCCTCGTCCACCACGCCGGCGGCGATGTTGGTGCCGCCCAGATCAATGCCAATACGATACATATGCTGCCTCCTTGCGCTTCCTGTCCCCGCGTTCCGGGGAAATAAACGGGGCGGGCGTATCGCCCGCCCCAAGTGCGTCTCTGTCTCAGATATGGGTCACAAAATCGGTGTTCACCGCCACCGGCCGCGCGATGTCGGAGGACCGGATGCTGCCGAAGATGGTCCGCATGGTGGTCAGAGCCTCCTTGCCGGATACCTCCGGCTCCCGGTCGTGGACCAGCGCGTCCACAAACTCGTCGATGACGCCGGAGTTGTGGGACGTTGTCTCGAAGGCGAAGCTGGTGCGGTTGCCCTCCAGGTCATTGATGATGATGGGGGCCGACGGCTCGCTGTAGATCATCATCAGGCCCTTGGTGCCGTACAGCACCGTGGACTGGCACTCGTGGCCATACACCGTCCAGCTGGCCGCCATGGTGCCCAGCGCACCGCCGGACATCTTCAGGATGCACAGGGCGTTGTCGTCCACGCTGATGAGCTTGCCGTTGTCGTCACGCTTATTCAGGGTGACTACCTTGGCGGTGGTCTCGATGACCTTCTGCCCAAGCAGGTACTGGATCAGGTCCACCTTGTGGATGCCCATGTCGGACAGGGCGCCCATGGCCGCCTTGTTCTTGTCAAAGAACCACGTACCCTCCAGAGACCAGCCCTCGGGGCCGGAGTTGCCCAGAATGGTGCGGAAGGTGATCACATCGCCGATGATGCCGCTGTCCAGCATTTGCTTGGCCTTGCGGTGCACCGGGTCAAAACGCATGTTGTGGCCCACCATCAGGTGTCTGCCATTGCGCTCAGCGGCGGCCACCATGGACTCGCACTCCGCCAGCGTTACCGCCATGGGCTTCTCCACCAGCACGTGCTTGCCGGCGTACAGCGCAGCCGTGCAGATCTCCGCATGGCTGCGGTTTTCCACGCATATGGACACGGCGTCCACGTTGGGATCATCCACCAGCTCATAGAAGCTGTTGTATACCTTGCCGCCGTACTGCGCCGCCATCTCCTGCGCGCGCTCCATGTTCTTGTCGTAGAATGCGACGATCTCCGCATTGGGGTTGGCTGCATACTCAGGCAGATGGCGCACCTGTGCGATCTTGCCGCAGCCGATAATGCCGACTCGGATCATAAAAAGCGAACCTCCTCTGTCCGTCCTCAAACCGCCGGGCGCCCTGCGCTCCGACGTATGTTTCTGCCCCTATTGTACCAAAAGAAAACGGGAAAGAAAAGCCTTTTTTGCCAACTTTGCAAAATTTTTCACAAAATCTGCGCCGCGATGGTGAGGGCGCAGCCCTTTTGTGCCGTATAGTCCAGCGTTACGCCTGCCGGCAGGCTGAAGCGGCTCAGCGCCAGCAGCGGACCCTTGCCCGTCAGCTTGAACAGCGCCTCCTTGGCCGTCCATATCTCCCAGAACCGCTGGCAGTCGCCGTCGTCCCCGGACCGTATGTACGCCATCTCCTGCGCGCTGCATACCCGGCGCATGAACTTCTCCTGGGCCGAGCGTACCACCTCCACGTCCACGCCTACCGGCGCGTCCGCCGTTACGCATACCGCCCACGGGCCGGAGTGGCTCACGGACACATACACGCCATCCTTTTCCACGCTGGGCTTGCCCAGCTCGTCCCACTGAAGCGGTACGTCCTTCTCGGCACAGCCCAGCGACTGCGCGAGCATCCGCCGCGCCAGCAGCTCCCCGGCGATGGTGCGCTTCCGGTCGTCCTCACCGGCGATGTCGGCCACACGCCGCCGCCGCGTCTCATCCATCATGCCTATCACGGTCTGGGCCGCGTCCTCCGTCAGCTCCCGGATGTCAAACCACTGCAATTCCATATCCCGCGCCTCCCGCGTCATATTTTTCGCACCCATTGTATCACATCCTGCCGCGCCGCGCTACTGCTTTTTCGCCGCCGCAGGCTTTTCTCTGTACTTTCCGGTACTTCCACCCCTTGCCCAGGGGACGCGGCGGTGGTATACTATCCCCGTATCTGTAGTTTTCCATGAAGGAGATGACGCCATGACCCGTGATGAGCTCCGCGCCAAGGCCAACGACCTGCCCCTGCTGCCCGGCGTCTATCTGATGATGGACAAGACCGGCCAGGTCATCTATGTGGGCAAGGCCAAAAAACTGAAAAACCGCGTCAGCCAATACTTTCAGGACACCGCCAGCCACAACGAGAAAACGAAGATGATGGTGGCCCATGTGGACCGGTTCGACACCATTATCGTCCGATCGGAGTTCGAGGCCCTGGTGCTGGAGAACTCCCTCATCAAGCGCCATCAGCCCCGCTACAACATCCTGCTGAAGGACGACAAGGGCTATCCCTTCGTGCGGCTGGACAGCGGCGACTACCCCCGCTTTACCCTGGTGAACCGCACCGCCGACGACGGCGCGAAATACTACGGTCCCTTCGGCGGCCGGCACGAAACGCGCCTGGCGCTGGACGCCGTGTGCGCCGCCCTGCGCCTGCCCACCTGTTCCCGAAGGTTCCCCCGGGACATCGGCAAGGAGCGCCCCTGCCTGAACTTCCACATGGGCCGGTGTGACGGCTTCTGCCGCCCGGACGGCCCGGACGCGACGGAATACCGCCGCCGCATGGCCCAGGCCACCGCCCTGCTGGAGGGCAAGCTGCGCGCCGTCACGACCCAGCTGACGGAACAGATGAACGCCGCGGCGGGGGCCCTGGACTTTGAGACAGCCGCCGCCCTCCGCGACCGTGTGCGGGCCCTGTCCGTGCTGACCAAGGACCAGCAAGTCATCGCCGGTATCTGCGCCGACACCGATGTCTGGGGCGCGTATACCAGCCCCGCCCGGTCCGGCTGCGCCATTCTCCACATTGAAGACGGCGATCTCCTGGCCCGGCAGACCGAGGTGTTCCCCGACGCTGCCGACAGCGAGAGCGCCCTGCTTTCCGCTGTGGTGCCCCAGTACTATCTGGCCCGCCAGTCCCTGCCCCGTGAGATATTGCTTCCCGCCGCCATCGAGGACGCTGACGCGCTCTCGGCCCTGCTGACGGAGCGCAGCGGCCACGCCGTGGCCCTCCGGGTCCCCCGGCGAGGTCAGCGCCGCGCGCTGCTGGACATCGCCCACCGCAACGCCCGGGAGGAGGTGGAGCGCGTTACCGACGCCGTACAGCGCATTAACGGCACCCTGCGCCTTTTGCAGGAAACGGCTCAGCTGCCGGTCCTGCCCCGGCGCATGGAGAGCTATGATATCTCCCACACCGGCGGCGCGGACCAGGTGGGCGGCATGGTGGTCTTTCAGGACGGCAAGCCGCTGAAGTCTGCCTACCGCCGCTTCCGCATCGAGTCCTGCGCCGGCGCCGACGACTACGGCGCCATGCGTGAGGTGCTCACCCGCCGGTTCCGGCACTATCTGGACGGCGATGAAAAGTTCGCCCCTCTGCCGGACCTGCTGCTGATCGACGGCGGTCAGGAGCACGCCCGTGTGGCCGAGCAGGTGCTGGCAGAGACCGGGCTGGATGTGCCCGTGCTGGGCATGGTCAAGGACGACCGCCACCGCACCCGTGCGCTCATCACCGCCCGGGGCCATGAGCTGGGCATACAGCAGACACCCGCCCTGTTTGCCCTTATCGGCACGGTGCAGGAGGAGGTACACCGGTTCGCCATCGCCTACCACCACCAGAAGCACACCCGTTCCGCCAAGCGCTCGCAGCTGGACGGTATCCCCGGTGTGGGCGAGGCGCGGAAGAAGCGGCTCCTGCAGCACTTCGGTACCGTCACCGCGGTAAAAAACGCCGCGCTCGAGCAGCTCTCCGCCGTGGTGCCGGAGGCGGCCGCCCGGGCGGTATATGAGAAGTTCCACGGATAAAAAGCGGTACCCCCGCAGCGCCGGGGGGACGTCGTACGCAAAAGAAAAGAGAGACGGCGAAGCCGTCTCTCTTTCATTGTGTTTACTCGTCCAGGTTCTCAATCAGCTCAGCCAGCGCATCCACAGCTTCCTTCTCATCGCTGCCGTCCGCGATCAGTGTCACTGTGGTGTCCTTCATAATGCCCAGGCTCAGCACGCCCAGCAGGCTTTTCGCGTTGACGCGGCGTTCTTCTTTTTCTACCCAGATGCCGCTTTTGAACTCGTTGGCTTTCTGAATGAAATAGGTCGCGGGTCTGGCGTGCAGACCGACCTCATTTTTCACCGTGATCTCCCGTGTATACATGAACCAGCACTCCTTACGCACATTTTTACTCTCGCGCCAGAGGGTGCAGCGCGCAGAAACTAACCCTCACCATTTCCTATTATACTGGATTACGGCAGGATTGCAATGGGCATTGATACGAAAATCCCGCGATTTGCTCTATAATTCCCACTGCAATTTGTGAAAAATGATGTATCTTGCAGACAAATTCCGGTATTTGTCCAATCGAAAGCTCACATCCTGGCCTCTGCCCAGTCGCTGAGCTGCTCCAAAATGGGCAGCAGTGCCCGGCAGCTGTCCGTGGGGCCGTATTCCACCCGCACCGGCACCTCCAGATACTCCCGCCGTGTCACCAGCCCGTCGTGCTCCAGCTCCCGCAGGGCCGAGGCCAGCACCGTGTTGGAGATGCCGTCCAGCTTGCTCCGCAGGGCGTTGTAGCGGATGGCCCCGGCGTTGGCCACGGCGCACAGGATCTGCACCTTCCACTTGCCGCCGATCAGCTGCATGGCGTGGTGCAGCGGACATTTCTCCATACAGGGACAGTCGTAGTGGCTTTGCGGCATGGCCTGTGACATGGTAAGCCCCTCCTTACTTGCCCATAAAAATCTGCGCTCTTGCATTTCTCCAAAGCTATGGTATCATTATAGCAGGTAAGAAAAACGGAGTAAATAGCATGAGGAGAAAATCACAGCCATGAATATCTATCTTCAGGGGCTGACCATGGGTCTGGCCTACGTGGCGCCCATCGGCCTGCAAAACCTGTTCGTCATCAACAGTGCCCTGACGCAGAAGCGCAGCCGCGTCTACATCACCGCGCTCATCGTCATTTTCTGGGACATCTCTTTGGGTGCGGCCTGTTTCCTGGGCGCCGGCGCACTGATGCAGGCGCTGCCCTGGCTGCAAAAGGTCATCCTGGGGTTGGGCAGTCTGATCGTCATCTATATCGGCATCGGGCTGCTGCGGTCCAAGGCCAGTCTGGAGGGCGGCCGGGACGTGAACGTGCCCATATGGAAGCTGGCAGGTTCCGCTTTCGTGGTCACCTGGCTGAACCCCCAGGCCATCATCGACGGCACCATGATGCTGGGCGCCTTCCGGGCCACCCTGACCAACGGCGGCGACCTGTTCTTCATCTGCGGCTTCGGCTCCGCCTCGGTGATCTGGTTCCTGACGCTGTCCACCGTTGTCTCTCTGCTGGGCAGTAAGTTCAACGAGAAGGTGCTGAACATCATCAACAAGGTCTGCGGCGCCGTCATCATCTTCTACGGCCTGAAGCTGCTGTACAGCTTCGTCCAGATGATGGGTTGGCTGTAAAACACTTCACAAATCACGTCCTTTCTGTTACAATAAGGCAGAAAGGGCGTGATCTTTTTATGGAACAGAACTACCGGCTCACCATCGCCTACGACGGCTCCCGCTTCTTCGGCTGGGAGCGCCAGCCGGACAAGGATACCATCCAGGGCAAGCTGGAGGCCGTGCTGGGCGCATTGCAGGGCCATCCGGTGAACGTCATCGGCGCGGGCCGCACCGACGCCGGTGTCCACGCCCGGGCCATGACCGCCAATGTGGTGCTGGACGTGACGGAGACGCCCGACGCCCTCCGTGACTATCTGAACCGCTATCTCCCCGACGCCATCGCTGTCCGGGAGGTCAAGGAGGCCGCGCCCCGTTTCCACGCCCGCTATAACGCCCTGGGCAAGACCTACCGCTACACCTGCCACACCGGGCCGGTGAAGCCGGTGTTTGACCGGAAGTACGTCACCCTGCTGGACTACGACCCGGATGTGGAGAAAATGCGTCAGGCGGCGGCCTATCTGCTGGGTGAAAACGACTTCGCCAGCTTCTGCGGCAATCCGCGGATGAAGAAGTCTACCGTCCGCCTGGTGGACCACATCGCTATCGAGCGCCGGAAGGACCGGGTGGTATTCACCTTCCACGGTACCGGATTTTTGCAGAACATGGTCCGCATCATGGTGGGCACGCTGCTGGAGGTGGGCCGCGGCTACTGGACGCCGGAGCAGGTGAGTGACATCCTGGCCGCCAAAGACCGCAAGCAGGCGGGCCCCACCGCGCCGCCGGAGGGTCTGTGCCTGATGAAGGTGGATTATTGAGCAAAAAGCATCCGGGCGCTATCCCGGATGCTTTTGCTGCGTAAAAATGACCTAAGCCAAGGCTTAGGTCATTTTTGTTACATATTGTGGATATCGTCCAGCAGATCGTCCAGCGACATGGTCCGCACCTCGTCCTCGTCGGCCTGGGTGGGCTCGTCCTGGGCGGAGCGCTCTGCGGTCGCCGACTTCTCCGCCGGCGCGGCGGGTGTCACGGGATCTGCCGGGGTCTTGTCGGGGATGGCGGCAGGATCGCTGTCGCTGCTCTCCTCGCGGGGCACCAGACGGGGCACCCGTGCCGTGTGCCGTTCCTCGGGGATCAGGGGCTTCGCCGGGGTCCGCGGCGGTTCGTCGTCGTATTCCTCGTCATCGCCGCCGCCCGTGTGGCCGCGGCCGATCAGGAAGCCCAGCAGGAACAGCACCGCCACCAGCAGCACCGCCGCCGCGATGGCCACATACACGGTCTTGACCTCGCCGATCAGCGGCATCGCAATGGTCCCGGGGATCTCCAGCGGCGGTACCTCGGGGATGGTGGCCGGGTCGATGACCTCCACCGTGGGGACAATACCGGTATAGGCCGGCATCCGCAGCACATGGATGGTATAGTTCTGCTTGGTCTTGCCGTCCTCGGCGGTTCCGGTAACCGTGAGCACAGTCTCCGCCTCCGTGGCGGACAGCCGCACCTCGCCGGTGCCGGTGATGCCCTGGGCCTTTTCGTCCTTTGCCGTGGCGGCGATGGTCACCTGCTTCGTCTCATAGGGGACGTAGGCGATGTAATCCGTCACCGTGGGCGTGAACGCCGGAGACAGCGTGGCCCCCTCCAGCGTCAGGGCGGCGATGGACGCGTCGGTGGAGGGCTTGTAGTTGGGGTCCTGCTGGCGTGTGGCATCGATGGTATAGCTCTTGGTGGCGCCGTTGGCCGCCGTGACCTTGATGGTCACGGTGTTGACGCCCACCGCCAGCTCATTGCCGCTGACAGACACCGTGGCGCTGTTATCGGCCTTTTTGTAGTTCAGGTCCAGCTTTTCCACCGCGAAGGGCACCGTGCAGGTGTAGTACGTGGTGCTGCTGGAGAAGGACGGGCTCAGCGTGGCATTGGAGCAGCTCAGCGAACTGAGGTTGCAGTTGCCGCTGGGTGCCGCGCCCACCTTGCCGGACCAGCTGGCGCTGTCCAGACTGGTGTCGCTGTTGCCGTCGGACACCACGATGTTGGAGAACGTGGCGGTCAGGGCGTCGCCCTCCTTGGCGCTGCCGGATACCTTCATCTTGATGGTGACCAGTCCGCCGCTGGAGCTGGACGTGCCGTAAACGCTGAACTTGTTGTTGTTGACCACGATGCTCCATCCGCTGACGGAGCAGTTGTAGTTGGTAAAGGACAAATTGCCGCTGTAGCTCAGGTCGGCGGTCAGACCGTAGACCTTGTTGGGCACAGACAGTGTCAGCGTGACGGTGTCGCCCGCCTGTGGGGCGGCAGTGCCGGTCAGTGTCGCTCCGGCGGCGTGGGCCTGCACGGGCAGCAGTGTGACCACCAGCAGCAGCGTCAGCAGCGCGGAGGCCGCGGCGCGGAACAGTTTGTTTTTCATAGGATGTTTCCTCCTCAGCCGATGGTGCGCTGGCCCACGGTGACCTGGGCGGCCTGCACCACGTCGGTGATGGTGATCTTGCCGTCGCCGTTGATGTCCGCAGCCTTGGCATAGGCGCCGGACAGGCTGCCGGAGCCCACCACGGACTTCTGCAGCTTGACCACGTCGGTGATGGTGATCTTGCCGTCGCCGCTGACGTCGCCGGTGACCACGATGGTCACGGTGGCGGAGCTGCTGACAGCGGTCATGCCGGTACCCACGAGGCCGGATGTCACCTTGGTGCTGCCGTTATAGATGGTGTAGCCCGCACGGTTCATTGCGGAGACAGACGTGCTGGGCGATACGCCGGTCAGATAGTTGCCGGAGGGCTTGGGCGTCTCGCCGCCGGTACTCCCGCCGGTGCTCCCGCCGGTGTTCCCGCCGGTGCCGCCGCTGTTGGCCGTCTTGGTAAACACGGCGGTGTAGGTGACGTTGCCCGCGGGCATATACGTCATGTTCTCCACGAACCGGTTGCCGCTGCCGTCCACCCAGTGGCTGAAGCTGTACACATAGTTCTTGTCCGCCGCCTTGACGGGGTTGGAGGGTGCGACGATCAGGTCGTTGGCGGAGAGCTGGCGGCTTCTGATCACCTCGCCGTCCACCTTAAAGCTGACGGTATACAGCGTTCCGAACTGGGCGGAAAGCGTGTGGTTCTCCGCTGCCACCATGGAGTTCTCATAGACCTGTCTGCCGTCCTTGGTGAACCAGCCGACAAAGCCCGCACCGGAGACCTCGGGCAGCTTGCCGTAGACGTCGCCCAGCGAATAGGTCTTCGTAGCCACCTGCGTATTGCCGTTCATGAAGGTGACCGTGTACGCTTCCTTGTCAAGGCCGCTGGGCGTGTTGCTGTCCTTGGCGCCTACCGTAAATCCGGTGGACAGCAGCTCCTCTTCCTTGCCGTCACTGCCGGTGCCGCTGATGGTCATCGTGTAGCTGCCCTGTGTCAGTTTGCTGAATGTCGCCTGACTGTCCAACTCCCACAGGTCGAACCAAGTCTTCCCGCTGCCGTTGCCTGTGGCCGTAAAGCCGCCGGAGCCATTTACTTTGCTCACTTCCACCACTACGGTGCGGATCCCCTGCGTGCAGGAGATCACGCCGCGGAGGGGGAAGGAGGAGTTGCCCTCGGTCAGAACATGGGAGATCGTCCCGCCGATACCGTCGCTATCCTTGCAGCCGGGATAGAACAGGCCGGTCAGCGTCCACGCATCTTTACCGGTGGCCTTGTTCAGCGCCCACCGCGCCGCCTTGTCGCTGGCGTCCGTCATCCCCACCGTGTAGGTGGTGACGGTGGTGGTGGGGTTGTTCTTCAGGTCCTCGTCGACCATCTCCCCCACGACTTCCACCGTAATATCCTCAAGTGACTTGCCGGTAAGCACCTCCACAAGGAGCAGGATCTCCTCGTTTGTAAAGGTTACATTTTTGTCGTCACTGCTCAGCTTTTCGATAAGGGCATTTATATCCTCGTCCTTCATGCCCTTGCCGGCGAGCTTATCCGTTACCTCCTTGGTATAGTCCTCCTCCGACTTGCCTTTGATGCTCGCCTCGAACAGATCATTCAGTTTTGTCTGCAGCCGTGTGCCAAAATCGCTCGCCAACTCGCTGGTATACTGGCCATTCTCGGTAATGCCCTTACTGATCTCGACCAGCTTCGCGGCAATCAGAGCATCCCGGCTCTGGCCGTCCGCTGTGACATCCGCACTGGTCACCGTCACGGTCACATACTGCTTGGTGCCCACATTCTGCAGGGTGTAGCCGCTGCCGCCGCCAAGGATCCAGAACTGATTATTGCTGGTGGAGGGTGCCTCCAGCACCAGCTTGCCGCCGGAGACGGACAGCCGCTGGCCATCGTCGTTGGTCAGTATGTAGTACCCATTGTTGTAATAGGTCAGCCGCAGCATCATGGCGTCAGCCGCCGCCGTCAGCGTGGAGACGCTCTTTCCGAGGCCGTGGCTCTGTTCGCCGTTGTTATTGTAGAGCAGGGTATACTCTCCCTCGGGGATGTCCGGGTCGGAATGGGTATAGCGCATCACCAGCGCGTCCGCCGGCTCGTTCACGTGCAGGCGGCTATACACCGAGGTCTGCACGCCGCCGCTGTTGATGTTGAAATATGCCATGGAGCGCCCATAAATGCCGTACTTCTTGGCGGTCAGCGTCTCCATGTTGTCCTCGTCCCACTTGCCGTTAGTGTCCAGCTTGCTGCACTCGGCGTAGATGGCGGCGATCAGCTCCGCCTCGCTCTGGTTCTTGAAACCGCCCAGCGCCTTGAAGGCGCGGCAGATGACGCCGGTGGCGCCGCTCATGCCGTCGGTGTTTTTGGTGGAACCATAGGTGGCGCCCACGCCGTGATGGACGCTGCGGCTCCAGAACACGTTTTTCAGCGCGTTGGAGTAGTTGTCAATGTCGAAGCCCTTGTACTGCCCTTCCACATTGGCCACAAGCTGGGTGTACTGGGTATCTCTCCAGAAATCCGTCTGCGCCTGAGCAAACTCGGTGCGGTTGTTCCGACCGATCTCCTGCCATGTGTTCTTGAAGTTGGAGCCGAAGCCGGGGTAGTACTGGCCGCTGGTGTTGTAGGCGTAGGCGTTGTACAGCCTGTCGCCGAACCCGCGGTAGACGGCGCTGTCGGACTTCTTCAGCCAGTCCATAAAGCTGGTCACCGTCTTCTCCACGAACATATACAGGCCGTAGGACGTGCCGCCGCTGTCGCCGTCCACGTTGGAAATGCGGCCCGGATCCGCGTTGGTGCCCGTCTCGTAATACTGGCTCAGCGAACCGAGATCGATTTCCGTCCACGGTTTGCTGGCAGCCAGCAGTATGGTGGTCAAACAGCTCACCACCATCACCGCCGCCAGGATCAATGCCATTCCCCGTTTCGTCCTCTTCATGTCGATACACCCTGCCTTATCTCTAAGTTGTATGGGAAACGCCGGCGGCGGGAAGGCCCCTCCGCCGATTTACATAACAATAGTCATGTGTAGTATACCATCGGTCTGCGTCGTTGTCTACCAAAAAAACGAGAAAAACACAAAAAATATGAAAATTTTGTCACCGGCGCCACAAGATTTGGGTGGATTTATGGCGCGGAATGGCGTATAATGGCCGCGGGCTGACAAAAATACGCAAGGAGAAATCAATTTATGTCAACGAATACGAAAAAGAAACACGGCACCGGCGCGGCGGTGGTACTCATCGTGCTGTGCCTGCTGGCGCTGGGCGCGCTGGGATATATCATCTGGCGGCAGTTTGATCCCGTGGTGCCGGAGACGGCGGCGGGCTATGTGGCCGCCGCCGGGACCACCGCCCCTGTGTATGACGAAAACGGGACTCAGCTGGGTTCCCTGGTCCGCGGCGCGGAGGTACAGTACGTTGCTGAGGACGCCGAGGGCGGCGCGGACCGCATCCGCGTGGTCAACGGCGAGGGCTACGCCTATCTGGACGCGGCCAACCTGACCACAGACTACAACGGCGCGGTGCTGACGGAGACGGTGTACGCCCTGCGGGGCATGAGCCTGACGGATGAGACGGGCGCGGTCCCCGGCTGCGCCGTGGAAAAGGGCATGGCGCTGACCGTCACCGGCTTTGACGGCCTGGACGAGAACGGCGAGGTCCTGCGCTGGGCCGTCAGCTGTGACCGGGGCGAGGGGTACATCGACGGAGAGAACGTCCGCATGACGGAGGAGGAAGCGCTGGCGCAGTATGACGACGCGCTCTACCAGCGCCAC
>ULQM01048027.1_pt1 | contig 12145 bp, 9 predicted proteins | sample 1954451 | NCBI WGS metagenome assembly ULQM01 (sample SAMEA4835655, study PRJEB28245) | human gut metagenome | biome: gut microbiome; material: fecal sample | place: Denmark | collected 2008 | reverse complement strand
GGTGTTTGGTCCGGGCTTTCAGGCAGAGGACAAAGTCCTTTAATCGTGGAAGTGCTTGTATACTGCAAGAGCAGCCGATTGCGGAAGTCCTTCAGTATCTGTAAGTTCTTCGAGAGAGGCTTTGCTGATGTTGGCGACGCTTTTGAATTTTCTTATAAGGATAAGCTGACGTTTTTTTCCTATTCCTTCTATGGAGTCGAGTTCGCTCTGAAGCAGGTTTTTACCGTGGAGTCCGCGGAAATAGGTTATGGCGAAGCGGTGTGCTTCGTCTCTGAGGTTGATAAGCAGCTTCAGTCCGAAGGAGTCCTTGGACATTACGACAGGTTCGTTTCTGTCCGGGAGAAAAACCAGTTCTTCTTTTTTTGCCAGGGACGCGAAAGGTATTTTTACGCCCGCCTCCTCCATCGCCTTTACTGCGTAACTCAGCTGTCCTTTCCCGCCGTCGACAACTATGAGATCGGGTCTTGCTCCGAAATCGAGGTCGCCGTTTTTGATGCGGGTAAGGCGTCGGAATATGACCTCTTTCATACAGGCGAAGTCGTTTGCTCCCTCAACGGTTTTTATCCTGAAACGGCGGTAGCTTTTCGTATCCTTTGTTCCGTTGGTAAATACAACCATGCTTGCGACTTTATCTGTCCCGCTTATATTACTTATGTCGTAGCATTCAATGCGCCGGGGCATACTCTCGAGCGAAAGCGCTTTCATAAGATGCAGCATTGCGCCTGTTGTGGAGTTGAAATCGCGTTCCACTTTAGTCTGATTTTTATCGAGGAAAATTGCGGCGTTATTCTGAGCCATGAGCGCAAGCTTACGTTTCAATCCTCTTTGCGGAGAGGATACGGTTACCTTTCTGCCTGTCTTTTCCGAGAAATAATCGGCGAGTATTTCGGCGTCGGACAAAGGTATATTGAGGATGATGTTTTTCGTGTCGAGATTGGTCGAAGAATAAAACTGAGTAAGAAATCCGGACAAATTCTGTTCTTCGTCCAGACTCGCGTCTTCTGTAATGTAGGCGTCGCCGCCGAGCAGACGTCCGCTCCTTATAGTCAGCTGTCCGACAGCCGTACTTTTCCCGTTGCCGTAAATGGCGAAAACGTCGGCGTCCAAATCGGGGGAAGTGTTGACAAGTCTTTGTTCGTTGAGCTTATCCAGAACATGGAGCTGCTGCTTGTATTCAAGCGCTTTTTCGTAGTTTTCCTTTTCGCTTGCTTCGAGCATTTTCTCTGTTATCACCTTTCTTGCTTTGGCGTCGCTGCCGGACAGGAATTCAGTTATACCGGCAATTATTTCTCTGTAGTCCGCTTCGGAGATCCTTCCCTTGCATGGCGCGGAACACCTCCCGATATCGGCATTCAGACACGGTCTGAAATTTGCCGGCAGTTTGTTCAGGTCAAGACTGCACGTGCGCGTCGGAAAAGCTTCAAGTATCTTGAAAACGTCTCTCACGCTCACCCCGATTATCGGTCCGAAATACCTGGAACCGTCTTTTACCAGCTTGCGCGTCATGGTCACGCGCGGAAAAGAGTCCTTGACGTCTATTTTGATGTAAGGATACTGTTTGTCGTCTTTCAGCAGGATATTGTAAGGCGGTTTATATTTTTTTATAAGGTTGTTTTCAAGCGAAAGCGCGTCAGTTTCGCTTGCCGTCACGATGTACCTGAAATCGGCTATCCGACTGACCATTATATCTACTTTAAGAGTTTTGCCGGCAGAATGGAAAAAATATTGCCTTACTCGGTTTTTCAGATTTTTCGCCTTGCCTACATATAGTATGCTTCCATCGGAATCATACATGATGTAAACTCCCGGATCCTCAGGTAAATTCCTGAGCTTTTCATTGATATCCATTTTTACCGGTCCCTCCTCTTTAAAGTATACCATACTTTTTCCCCTTTGACATCTTTTGCACAAAGGAAAATCAACATTTTTTGCCCCGGAATAAATCCCCTTCATTTTTCCGCACTTTCCGCCACCGCTTCCTGCCGGTCGATACCCGCCGCGCGCTCAGTTAAAATACGCCCGCGGATAATTACTTCCGGGATTTATCGGAACACCGCGGAAATGAATTTTTAAAACAAAACAGCAAATGGTATTATACCGCACTAGCTAAATATACTCCGAAAATGTCGCACAGATTCATTTATCGGATATGTTTTGTGAATATCATACAGTCGCGTTTGCAGAATATGCTTCGAGATGGGTAATATACCGCACTCGCTGAATACACTCCGAAAATGTACAAAGGTTTACTTATCGTATATGCTTTTATCACAACCGGAAAGCAAACGCATAAAAATAACGGTCTGCTCTTCAGGTTTATAAGATCAGAGCGTGTCAGACTCCCTCATGCCGTACGGTGCGAAATAAAAACGAATCTTTCCGGATAAAAACACTGAGAAAAAACCCGGATATTTTCCAAAAAAAACGGTGAGGAAAGACGCAGATATTTTCCGAAAATCAGACGATCCGCAAATACGACTTGTTACCGGCAAAAAGCCGTAAAGTACTTTAAACTGCAGTATATCCGGAACTTCCGCAAGCACAAAAGATACAAGGCAGAAAAAGAGGAAGTGGATAATATTTCAATATATTATAGGGATATTATGACAGTAGCAGTAGTAGCAGGCTGTGTGGAATTGTGGAAATATAGAACATGTGTTCCTGAGTGTGCCTCTAATACATATGTTTCATTAATTTCGGAGTGTTCGGATACAAAAAATCCTGTGGACAACCATGTGGAAATCCTGTGGACAACTCCGAAGTTGTGCACAATGCTGTGGAAAACTTTCCCTTGTTTTATGTGCGAGATAGCGGGAGCCTCAAAAATGAAAAAAAACGAGATATTGTTTACAGGTGCTTGCAAAGGGTTGCGAATTATGCGCGATTATGGTATCATTATATGAATGTCTGAAAAATAAAGACTAAGCGGAGTTTAGTGATTGTTGTATAAAGGGTTTTGCCGGAAGGACGGAGAACGGGCGGCGGAGCTTTCGGTGTGATAAAAGCGAGAGAAATGCAGGAAGCCGGAGAGAAAGCCGGAAGGGAAAGTGCAGCTGACGTGAGGTTTCCGAGGCGGGACGGAAGGCGCGTTTTGCCTGAAGGAAGGAGAACGGGCGGCAGATTGCTGCATGAAGTGAAGTCTGCGCAAGCGGTTTTTGTTTCATGTGATGGGGAGAAGGTATGCAGTATCTGAAGAAAGCGATAAAAACAAAGATAATTGCTTCTGCTGTTGAAGAGTTCAGGCTGAACGGATTTCATGAAGCGTCTGTTCGCATAATAGCTCAGAATGCGGGGGTGAGTCTCGGTAACGTATATCGTTATTTCAGGGACAAGGAAGACGTTTTTACGGCGGTAGTTGCGCCGTTTCTTGCTGAGGCGCGAGGAGTTGCCGAGCGGTTCAGGACTGCTGAAGCGGATATAGAAGAATGTCTGGAGAGTTTTTGCAAGTTGCTTCTCGAGCGGGCTGACGAGTATGCGGTTATAAAGAAGTCTGCTACTCCGCATTATTCCGAATTTTTCGAAGCGGTATCCGGCGGTGTGGCGGAGTACACGCGCAGACGGCTGATGAAGTCCGGGGCTGACGGCAAGGTAAGCAATCCTTTGTTTGCGGAGCATATCGGGAGGGCTTTTGTGAGGTGCGTACTTGATGATTACGAGCCGTTTTCCGAGAGGGCGTCCGAGCTGAAAAGGGATGTGAAGGAATTTGCCGGATTTTTCTTCGGCAGACTTGACGTGCGTTTTGCAGCCGGAGAGTCGGATCCGGAGCTTGATGAATGAAGTTGGGGCGTAATGGAAATGGAACTTAACGTTGTACTTGTTGAGCCTGAGATACCTCAGAATACCGGCAATATAGTAAGGACGTGTGCGGCAACGGGAAGTATCCTGCATCTTGTCAGACCGCTGGGCTTTGATATTTCCGACAGAATGCTCAAAAGAGCAGGGCTGGACTATTGGGATAAGGCAGATATAAGGTATTACGATTCGTTTTCCGAGCTGACCGCGTCATACAAGGGAAGGAATTTCTATTTTTTCACCACAAAGGCAGCGAGGATATACAGTGACGTAAGATACGCAAGCGGGGATTTTCTGGTTTTCGGCAAAGAAACAAGAGGGCTTTCCGAGAAGCTCATTGCCGCAAACTATGATAATGCCGTAAGGATCCCCATGCGACCGGCATTGCGTTCGCTGAATCTCAGTAACAGCGTGGCGCTTGCGGTATACGAAGCTCTGAGGCAGGGCGGTTTTACGGGGCTTGAAACAGTCGGAAAGCTCACCGGCAGATACGAGTCCGAGTGAGCGTGAAGACAGGTTCCGAAAGCGGGGCGTAAGAGTCCGGGAAATGCGTTCGCTGAATCTCAGTAACAGCGTGGCGCTTGCGGTGTACGAAGCTCTGAGGCAGGGCGGTTTTGCGGGGCTTGAAACAGTCGGAAAGCTCACCGGCAGAAACGAGCCCGAGTGAGCGTGAAGACAGGTTCCGAAAGCGGGGATAATCGGATTCCCGACAGACGCGGCGTTTTTTCAAGTAGTGGACTGATGGTGATTAAGGGTAGTGTAGGAAGCATAATTTTCAATAATCCCGAAAACGGTTATACCGTACTCAGGCTGATCTGTGAAGGGGAAGAGGTCACGTGTACAGGCTTTTTCCCGTCGCTGAGCGACGGCGAAAAGCTGGAGCTTAAAGGGGCTTTTGAAAATCACGGAAGGTTCGGAAGGCAGTTCAGGGCGGAGGAGTGCCGGGTATTGCCGCCCGAGAGCGAGGAAGGTATACTCACCTATCTTTCAAGCGGCGTATTGCCGTATGTGGGGGCGGTGACGGCGGGCAAGATACTTAAGCGTTTCGGGTCGGACGCACTGAACGTCATTGAAAAAGCGCCCGAAAGGCTTGCTGAAATAAGCGGTATCTCTCCGGAGCGTGCCAAACGTATAGGCGAAGCGTACTTATCCGTGAAGGATATGCGTGATCAGATAATGTTTTTGCAGGGGTTGGGGATAACGCTAAATCTTGCAATGAAAATTTATTCCGTGTACAAAGAAAACTCCGTGAAAACGGTGAAGGAGAATCCCTACAGGCTGATACAGGACGTCGACGGCATCGGGTTCCTGACGGCTGACAAGATCGCTTTGGGTTCGGGCGTCGGAGCGGGCAGTGAATTCCGTTTATGTGCGGGAGCGGAGTACGCGCTCAGGGAGAGCGGCGAGAAAAGCGGAAACACCTATATGACAGAGGATGAACTGGCAGAAAGTGCGTCGAAGGTGCTGAAGCTGAGCGAGGAGGAATTTCGCAGCCGGCTTCCCGAAATAATGGAAAGACTGGAGTTCGATCTGTCCGTTAAGAGGCTGGACCGGGAAGGGAAAACCGTTTATGCTCTGTTCCGCAATTACAACGCGGAAAGATCCATAGCGGCAAGACTTGTAAGGCTCAAAAACGAGGCTGCCTTACGCGGCAGAAATGTGGACGACTCACTGATCGACCATTATGAAAGGATCAACCGTATAAGGCTCCATCCGGGTCAGAGAGAAGCCGTGAGAAATGCCGTCAGCCAAGGCGCGGCGGTGATAACGGGCGGACCGGGAACCGGTAAGACCACGGTCATAAAATGTTTATGTACCGTATTTGAGGCGATGGGGTGCAAGGTGGAGTGTATGAGTCCCACGGGGCGCGCTGCCAAGCGTATCGAGCAGGCCACCGGCAGACATGCAAAGACCATCCATCGGGCGTTGGAGTACACCTACAGAAACGGGATGTTTTTCATGCGAAACGAAAACAATCCGCTGACTGCCGACGTGGTTATAGTGGACGAGGCGTCCATGGTGGATATTTTCGTATTCAACGCATTGCTGAAGGCGGTGAAGAGGGGCGGCGGGATCGTGCTTGTCGGGGACAAGGATCAGCTTCCTTCGGTGGGGGCGGGGAACGTGCTTTCCGACATCATAAAGAGCAACGTTATAGCGGTCAGTTTTCTCAGCCACATTTACAGGCAGTCTGCCGATTCCATAATCGTCAGCAACGCGCATCTCATCAACGAGTGCAAAATGCCCGTCATAAACAACAGAAGCAGGGATTTCTTCTTTATAGAGACCGAATCGCAGGAAGAAACCGCCGGGCTCATAGTGGGACTGGTGACTAAAAGGCTTCCGGGTTTTACGGGCGTACAGCCGGCGGACATTCAGGTGCTTTGTCCCATGAAAGCCGGAGACGCCGGAGTCGAGCATTTGAACGTGCTGTTGCAGAGGGCGGTCAATCCTCCGAGAAGGGAGGTCGCCGAGTTTTCCTTCGGGAAAAACGTGTTTCGCGTCGGAGACAAGGTGATGCAGACCGTAAACGATTATCAATGCCGGTGGGAGAGGTTTTCTCCTGAGGGCGAAACCGAATCGGGCGCGGGCGTTTTCAACGGAGACATGGGTTTCATTACCGACATCAGGGAAGAAGGCGTGACCATTCTTTTTGACGACGGAAGAGTGGCGGTATATTCACAGGCGGAGCTGCCCAATATTACCGAAGCCTATGCTGTGACAGTCCATAAAAGTCAGGGCAGTGAGTTCGAGGTAGTAGTGATACCTGTGGTAAGCGGTCCGCCCGGCATAATAAACAAAAATCTTTTGTATACAGCCGTGACCAGAGCGAAAAAAACGGTAGTGCTGATAGGTTCGAGGTCGCATTTGTATTACATGGTAAAGAATAATTATATAGTTACGCGCAGTACTTTACTGAGGCATTTCCTGCCCGAAGCGGAGGAGGCCTATAAAAAGTATATTTCCGATGGAGGCGCGGTATAGCGGAGGCAGACTATGGGAATTTTCGGAAAAATCTTTCCTTCTTATAACGACAGGCAGCTTAAAGGGCTGAGAAGTATCGCGGATAAGGTCATGGCTCTCGACAGCGAGTTCGCGGCAATGAGCGACGCGGAGCTTGCCGGGACGACTCCTTTGCTCAAGGCGCAGCTTGCCGAGGGTAAAACTCTCGACGACATCCTGCCGCGGGCTTTTGCGGCGGTAAGGGAGGCCGCATGGAGGGTAATCAAACAGAAGCACTATTATGTACAGGTGCTTGGCGGGATCGCTCTGCATCAGGGAAGAGTGTGTCAGATGGCGACAGGCGAAGGCAAAACGCTGGTTTCCACGCTTCCTGCATACCTCAACGCTCTTACGGGTAAAGGCGTGCATATCGTCACGGTGAACGAATACCTTGCCAAGAGAGATACGGAATGGATGGGAAAGATCCATCGTTTTCTCGGCCTGACTGTGGGCACAGTGTACGCCAATCAGTCCAATGCGGAAAAGAAGGCGGCATACGGCTGCGACATCACCTACGGTACCAACAACGAAATAGGGTTTGATTATCTGAGAGACAATATGGCGATGGAAATGTCTTCGCTTTGTCAGCGCGGGCTGAATTACTGTATCATCGACGAGGTGGACTCTATTCTGATAGACGAAGCGCGTACTCCTCTGATTATTTCAGACATGGGCAGGGCTGAAAGCAACGAGTACCGCAAGGCTGATCGTTTTGTTAAGAGCCTGAAGCCTGAGGACTATGAGTACGAGGAGAAGGAGAAAGCGATACGTCTTACCGAGAGCGGTATCACGAAAGCCGAAAGGTACTATAAAGTGGAAAACCTGACGGACATAAACAACGCTTCGATAAACCATTATATAAATCAGTGTCTGAGAGCCAATGTAATCATGAAAAACGGCGGAGACTATATAGTGGAAAACGGCGAAGTGGTGATAGTGGACGAATTTACGGGCAGAAAGATGCCCGGGCGCAGGTACAGTAACGGACTGCATCAGGCAATAGAGGCGAAGGAAAATCTTCGTGTGAAGGAAGAGAGCAGGACGCTTGCCACGATATCGTTTCAGAATCTTTTCAGGCTTTATTCCAAGCTTTCCGGGATGACGGGCACAGCCAAGTCGGAGGAGGACGAGTTCAACACGATATACAATCTGGACGTTGTGGTGATACCCACCAACAAGCCGTGCATCCGCGAGGACTACAGCGACGTGATCTACTCCACGAAGGAAGCGAAGACGAAGGCGATAGTCAGGGACATAAAAGAGCGTCACAAGACGGGGCAGCCCATACTGATAGGAACGGTGACGGTAGACAAGAGTGAAGCTCTGGCGAGGGAGCTGGACAGGCAAGGTATAAAGTGCAATGTGCTGAACGCGAAGAACCATATGAAGGAGGCTGAGATAATCGCTCAGGCGGGAAGGAAAGGAGCTGTAACGATAGCCACTAACATGGCGGGCAGAGGTACGGATATACTTCTCGGCGGCAATCCCGAGTTTCTTGCACGTAAGGAAATGGAGAGACGCGGTTATACGCCCGAGCAGATAGAGATTGCGGTCAGTTATGCCGAAGGCGACGAGGAAACGACGCGTCTTAAAAAGGAATACGGCGAGCTTCTTGCAAAATACACCGAAAGCATAGCGGAAGAGAAGCAGGAAGTGGTAAGTCTGGGCGGACTTCACGTCATGGGTACGGACAGACACGAGAGCAGACGAATAGACGATCAGCTCAGAGGAAGAGCGGGAAGACAGGGCGATCCGGGCAGCAGTGTATTTTTCATATCGCTGGAAGACGACATGGCAAGGATTTTCGGGAACGAAACGCTCAGGCAGATGCTTGCTTCTCATATGGACGACGATACGCCTTTAAGCATGAATATGATCAACAAAGCTATCGAGAACGCGCAGAAGGAAATAGAGGCGCGGAACTTCGGAGCGAGGAAATCCGTGCTGGAATACGATGACGTCAATAACGTGCAACGAAATCTTATATACAAGGAAAGGATGTCGGTGCTTTCCGGGGCGGATATACGTTCTAATCTGCAGGATTTTCTTGAAATTTATATAGATACGAGTTTTGCAAATATCTTTCCCGAGAACAAGAAAGAGAGAGACTTGAAGAAAATGCAGATTGCGGCTTTTTATTATTTGCCTCAAAGCGGCGGATTTTTCAGGGAGGAGGATCTGAGCGCCGACGCAGATAAGCTCAGAAAAGAATGGGGCGATATCGTGCGTGAGAGCTTTGAAAACGTAGCCGCCGATGCCGCAGCCGTAGGTATAGATTTTTACGGGTATGCGCGGAGGGTACTGCTCAGTACCATAACCCGCAGGTGGATGGAACAGATCGACGACATGGAAAACCTGAAAGAAAATGTCAGACTTCAGGCATACGGCAATCAGAGTCCCATAAATCTGTATAAGCAGAAGGGGTATGATCTGTTCAGCGAGATGCAGCTCAATATTCAGATGGATACTATAAGATATATGCTTGCCGGGAAACTCAGAAGAGGAGTAGCGGAGGCGGAGGAAGAGAAGAGCGAAGAAACGCAGTCTGAGAGGAGGAGCAAGTTCAATTCGCCCTGTCCGTGCGGTAGCGGGAAGAATTACCGTGACTGTTGCGGCAAGGAAGAGTATAAAGCCGAGAGAGATGCGGAGTACCGAAGAATAAAAGAGCAAAGAAAGGCCAAGAAAAATGCATAAAAAAGCAGCGAACGGCAAAAAAACGGAGAATGGTACCGTTAAGTTGCGGGTAAGCAAAAAATAAAAGTAAAAGTAAAAATAAAAATAAAAAGGTGGTGATCCTTGATGTTACAGCTTGAAGACATTAAAAACAACATTCGCGGGCTTGAACTTAAAATGAAGGGGATAGGTGACTCTCTTTGACTTGGCAGGGAGCAGGAAAGAACTAGATGAGCTCAATAAACGTATCCATTCGGAAGACTTCTGGATGGATAAGGAGTCGGGCGAAGTACAGAAGCGAGCGCGTTCGATAGAGAACAAATTGAATAATTACAGCGACCTGAGTGAAAAACTCGGGAGCTTGTCCGAGCTTGTGGAGCTTGCCGAGGCGGATGAAGAGATGCTTTCGGAGGCCTGCAAGGAATTGGACGAGGTGTCCGAAAAGATAAACAAACTGCACGTATCCTCACTTTTGAGAGGCAAGTACGACGGCAACAACGCCATTCTGACGCTTCACGCCGGAGCAGGCGGGACAGAGGCTCAGGACTGGGTAGAGATGCTTTACAGGATGTATACGCGTTACGGCGAAAGGAACGGATATAAGGTGAACGAGCTGGATCTGCTTGCCGGAGACGACGCGGGAATAAAGTCGGTGACTTTTTCGGTGTCGGGGGCCAATGCATACGGTTATCTGAAAGCCGAGAAGGGGGTGCACAGACTTGTGCGGATATCTCCTTTTGACGCCAATAAGCGGCGGCATACGAGTTTTGCGTCGTTGGAGGTCATGCCCGAGATAGAAGACGATACGGATATCGTGATAGACGAAAAGGATCTGAAGGTGGATACCTACCGTTCTTCGGGGGCGGGCGGACAGCATGTAAACAAGACAGAAAGTGCCGTTCGCATCACGCATATACCCACCGGGATAATAGTGGCGTGTCAGAACGAAAGGAGTCAGGTGCAGAACAGAGCGCGTGCCATGGCGATGCTGAAAGGCAAGCTGATCGAGATGCGCGAAAGGGAACAGCTTGAAGAAGCCGCGTCACTGAAGGGCGAACTCAAGAAGATAGAATGGGGCAGTCAGATAAGATCATACGTGTTTTGTCCGTACACCCTTGTAAAGGACCATCGTACGGGGTACGAAAACGCCAATATCACGGACGTTATGGACGGCAATATTCAGGGCTTTATAGAAGACTATCTTACAAAAGCCTACACGAAGTGAGCCAGACGGCAAAAGGAGGATTAATATGCTGACGGAATTGCTCAGGTATCAGGATCTTGATATAAAGAAGAGGACGATAGTTAGCGAACTCAATGCAACCGAAGAGTCAAAAAGAGCGCGGAAAGCGCGTTCTTACCTCAAAGAGGCGGAGGAAGGACTTAAGAACATGGATGTAAGAGTACGCGAGCTTCAGGGCATACTCGAAAAACACGGCAAAGAGTACGAAGAGTGCATGGAACTTCTCGGAGACTACGAACAGGTCATGGATACCTGTGAGAATTGCGATGAAATAAGCTATCTGAGTAAAAAGAATGCACAGCTCAGCCGAAAAATAGAAACCATAGAAAAGGAGATGGCAGCTCTGGTAGAAGAGATCGAAGGAATGCTGAAAACCTACGAGGGATATAAACAGAACGTGCCGAAGTATAAAAAGGAGTACAAGGAAAACGCCGTCAGGTTTGAGTCGATGAAAGAGGCGAGAAGCAAAGAACTCGAAGACCTTGAAAAGGAAATGGCTCAGCTTGAAAAGAAAATAAGACCGAAACTCCTCGAAGCTTATAAAAAACTTGCAAGAGAGGGCAGGGCTCCTTGTCTGGTCAAGCTTACAGACGGGAATAAGTGCGGAGGTTGCAACGTAAGCATCCCTCTGAGCTCGGTAAACAGATTGGACGACGGAATAATACTCTGTGAGAATTGTCGTCGGATGATATACAAAGAATAAAGATCGGTTGCGGAAAAAGTCAAAGTCCAAGGACTGCCGTCAGGGAGCCCGATGGCAAACACGGGAAAAGACATGAGCGCAGAGATCGCACATCGGAAACGGCAAGGCGGGTATCAGCCCGCCTTTTTTATGCATTAAAACCGGCTACGACAAGAAAACCGCAATCCGCCGTCAGAAAACTGCAACCTGGCCGTCAGAAAGCCTGATGGCGGACGCTGGAAAAGACATGAGCGCAGAGATCGCACATCGGAAACGGCAAGGCGGGTATCAGCCCGCCTTTTTTATGCGTGAAAACCGGCTATATATACAGAGAGAAGAGTACGGAGGAAAAATATATGTCGGAAATAAAGTATAAAACACCCGAAATCAGAAAAAGCACAATCAAGTCATTTGCGGGTTGAAAAATGAGCTTTTTGTTCGGAATATCTATAGCAAAAAACATTGTTTTTCGTAACGGCAGTCTGATGCGAATTTGTAAGGGTCATGTCCGGTTCGGGCACGGAGGTTGATTCTGATAATAAAGGGGATACGATTCAAGTCATAATCGGGTTAAAATGTAAGAATAGTTCCGTTACTGCATGCGCAAAAACAAAAATATGTCAAAAACGGTCAATCGCAAGCAGTCTTTCCGGCATAAGCTTCGGGCATTACATAGTACGACAACAGTCCGAAGATCCGCTGTCAAGTCATAAACGGGTCGGATGAAAGCATTGAGCCGTAAACTCGGCATA
>ULQM01007728.1_pt1 | contig 12301 bp, 10 predicted proteins | sample 1954451 | NCBI WGS metagenome assembly ULQM01 (sample SAMEA4835655, study PRJEB28245) | human gut metagenome | biome: gut microbiome; material: fecal sample | place: Denmark | collected 2008 | reverse complement strand
GTGTATTGCTGCAATGAGATTCTTGCCTTTCAGGGCGTATTGCTGCAATGAGATTTAAATTCTATCGAGCACTACTTTGATGAGGTTGTCGATGGTACTCTTGTATCCAGTATTGGCACTGAGGGCACGTCGGTTGGCGATGACCATGCAGCAGGTGAGCGCCTTGTGTCCGAGGAGCAGCGACAGTCCGGCAAGAGCCGAACTCTCCATCTCGAAGTTGTTGACACGCAGACCGTTATATTCGAACGTCTCAATCTTCGCATTCAGCTCAGGGTCGGCCAAAGGTGCACGCAGTTCTCTGCCCTGTGGACCATAGAATCCGCCACAGGCGATGGTGATTCCTCGCACCATGTCATCGGCGGCAATGCGGTCGAGGAGTTCCTGATTGTTGTCCACGCAGTAGGGATTGCCTATCTGGTCGTTCCATTTCACCTGTCGTTTGAATTCCTTCTCGGTGTCAAGGTCGCAGATTTCATTGCGGCGTGCATAGAAGTTGATGAGTCCGTCGAAGCCGATACTTTTCTGTGAGGCAACGAAGGTTCCGGCAGGGCAGTTGAGCTGCAAGCCTCCACAGGTGCCTATGCGCACGAGGGTGAGTGTGGTGTGTTCGGGCTTCTCGGTACGAGTCTTGAAGTCGATGTTTTTCAGAGCGTCGAGCTCGTTCACCACGATGTCAATATTGTCGCATCCTATTCCTGTGCTCTGTACGGTGATGCGTTTGCCCTTATAGGTGCCGGTAATGGCATGGAATTCACGGCTTTCCACCTCGCACTCTTTCTCTTCGAAGTGGGATGCCACGAGGCTTACTCGGCCAGGGTCGCCAACGAGAATCACCTTGTCGGCGAGTTGTTCAGGACGCAGATGGAGGTGGAAACAACTTCCGTCCTCATTGATAATCAATTCAGATTCTGCAAAATACTTATTCATAATCTACATGTTTTTTGTCGTTAATAACGTTGGATTGTTCACGGTTATTACTGCAAAGATAGACAAAATCTTTTTTAATTCAAAAGCCTTTGTGCTTTTTTATATTGAAAGTTTCTTAAATAAAGGAAATAAGTGCCATTTTTAATATTATTTAGAGTGTGATATTCGTTTTTTTCTCCCTAAATGTTTACTTTTGCGTTCGATTTTGCGCGGCAAGGGCTTTCTGCAGTACCTGCTGGCGCAAGTAAACAGGTAAACCGACTAATAGAATATACAACAAAAACAGAATAGTATTATGGCAGAATCTATTGACATCCGTGAGCTCAACATCCGGATAGAACAACAAAGCCAGTTTGTCACCAATCTGGTGATGGGCATGAACAAAGTGATTGTAGGACAGAAACATCTTGTAGACTGTCTCCTAATAGGTCTTCTGAGCGATGGCCACATCCTGCTCGAGGGCGTACCAGGTCTGGCAAAGACCTTGGCCATCAAGACCCTCTCTCAGCTTATCAGCGCTGACTTCAGCCGCATTCAGTTTACTCCCGACCTGTTGCCTGCCGACGTGGTGGGTACACAGATCTATTCTCAGAAGGACGAGACCTTCCATGTGAAGAAGGGTCCAGTGTTTGCCAACTTCGTATTGGCAGATGAGATCAACCGTGCTCCTGCCAAGGTGCAGAGTGCGCTGCTCGAGGCGATGCAGGAGCATCAGGTCACCATCGGCGACGAGACCTTCCGACTGCCCAGTCCGTTCCTTGTAATGGCTACGCAGAACCCAATAGAGCAGGAGGGAACCTATCAGTTGCCCGAGGCACAGGTGGACCGTTTTCTGCTCAAGGTCATCATCGACTATCCTACACTCGAGGAAGAGAAACTCATCATCCGTGAAAACATCGCCGGAGGTCTGCCCGAGGTACATCCCGTCACCACAGCCGACGAGATACTGAAGGCTCGCCAGATAGTAGGCGAGGTTTACATCGACGAGAAGATAGAGCAGTACATTGCCGACATCGTCTTCGCCACCCGTTATCCCGAGCGTTACGGTCTGTCCGACATCAAGGATATGATTACCTTTGGCGGCAGTCCACGTGCCAGCATCTCTCTTGCCAAGGCAGCCAGGGCTTATGCTTTCATCAAGCACCGCGGCTATGTGATTCCTGAGGATGTGCGTGCCGTGGCTCACGACGTGCTCCGCCATCGTGTGGGACTCTCCTACGAGGCAGAGGCTTCCAATGTGACCAGCGAGGAAATCGTGAGCCGCATAATTAATAAGGTGGAAGTACCTTGATTTTGAGGAATAAGTAATAAATGGACACACAAGATATCTTAAAGAAAGTACGCAAGATCGAGATCAAGACTCGCGGTCTCAGCCAGAATGTCTTTGCAGGCCAGTATCACTCGGCCTTCAAGGGCAGGGGTATGGCCTTCGCCGAGGTGAGGGAGTACCAGTATGGCGACGACGTGAGAGACATCGACTGGAATGTGACCGCCCGTTTCCATCGTCCCTTTGTCAAGGTGTTCGAGGAGGAGCGCGAGCTTACCGTGATGCTGTTGGTCGACGTAAGTGGCTCGCTCGACTTCGGTACCACACGGCAGATGAAGCGCGACATGGCTACCGAGATTGCAGCCACCCTGGCCTTCAGTGCCATTCAGAACAACGATAAGATAGGTGTCATCTTCTTCTCCGACCGAATAGAGAAATACATCCCGCCCAAGAAGGGCCGCAAGCACATTCTCTACATCATCCGCGAGATGCTCGATTTTCATCCTCAGAGCCAGCGCACCGACATCGGTGTGGCTTTGGAGTATTTCACACGGGTGATGAAGCGCCATTGCACAGCCTTCGTCATCAGCGACTTCTTCGATGACAAGGACTTTCAGCATCCCCTTCAGATTGCCAATCAGAAGCACGATGTGGCAGCCATTCAGGTGTACGATCCACGTGCCAAGGCGTTGCCCGACATCGGACTCCTCAAGGTGTGCGATGCTGAGACAGGTCACGAGATGTATATTGACACCAGTTCCAAGAAACTGCGTCAGGCGCATACGCGCCACTGGATGATGCGCGAGCAGCTGTTGCGCGAAACCTTTGCCAAGAGCAAGGTCGACTGGACGGCTGTCGCCACCAACGAAGACTTCTCACGAGCTCTACTCAACCTGTTCATGCAGCGGGGCTGAAAAGCGGAGAAGTAAACCAATAGGGAAAAGAAAAATGACGAAACAGAAGAATATTATCATCATGATGCTTGCCTTCCTGATGCTGTTGCCATTAGGGTCGGCAGCCCAGGAGGTGGTGCAGAAGCTCGACTCTCTGCAGATTCTGATAGGCGAGCAGACGAAGCTTCATCTCAAGGTCACCGCTGCCAAGGGTGCCAAGGTGGTGCTGCCTTCGTTCAAGCCGTCACAGATGCTCATTCCGGGCATCGAGGTGGTGGAGCAGAGCGATGCCGACACCGCCGAGCTCGACGGCGGCAGGCTACAGATAAGCCGCGACTATACGCTCACCTCTTTCGACGAGAAAGTCTACGCTGTACCAGCCCTTCAGGTCAAGGTCAACGGCAAGACCTGTCAGGGCAACCAGTTGGCGCTCAAGGTGCTCACGGTGCCTGTGGATACGGTTCATCCCAACCAGTTCTATCCCCCCAAGGACGTACAGGACAATCCCTTCCTATGGAGTGAGTGGAGTCCTCTGTTCTGGCTCAGCATTCTGGTACTCTTACTCTTCGGTGTCATGCTGTGGCTCTGGCAGCGCCTCCGTCAGAACAAACCTATCGTGATTCGTATGCGCATCGTGAAGCGTGTGCCAGCCCACGAGAAGGCGCTCAGCGAGATCAATGTCATCAAGCAGCAGCACACCGAGTCGCAGGAGACCCAGAAGGAATACTACACCCGCCTCACCACCACGTTGCGCGAGTACATAGAGCAGCGCTTTGGCTTCCGTGCCATGGAGATGACCAGCGGCGAGATTATAGAGCATCTGCAGTCGGCTGGCGACCAGAAGATGATAGACGAGTTGAAACAGCTCTTCCGTACTGCCGACCTCGTGAAGTTTGCCAAGTACGAGACCTTCCTTGGCGAGAATGACGCCAATCTGGTCAACGCCATCAACTTCATCGATCAGACGAAGACCAACGAGCAGACCGTCGAGGAGAAGGTAGCTCCTGAGCTTACCGACCAGGATCGCAAGACGCGCAGTCAGCGCAAGCTCATCAAGGCTTTGCTCTGGGGTGGAGCGATAGTCATGGCAGCCATCACCGCCTACGTGATCTATGGTGCCTGCATGCTGCTGATGTAGGAGTATAGAATAAAAAAGAATAATATTATAAAAACATGGAATTTGCAAGTAAAGCATATTTTCTGTTGCTCCTGTTGCTGATACCTTATATATTATGGTATTTCCTGTACAGGAAGAAGAACGAGCCTACCATGAGGCTGAGCGACACCCGGCAGTTTGCCTATGCTCCCAAGAGCCTGCGCCAGCGCCTTGTCCATCTGCCCATGATGCTCAGATGTCTGTGCTTCGTGCTCATCGTCTGTGCGATGGCTCGTCCGCAGACCCACAACTCCTGGGACAACAAGACGGTGGAGGGCATCGACATCATGATGGCGATGGACGTCTCTACCTCTATGTTGGCAGAAGACTTGAAACCCAATCGTATGGAGGCTGCCAAGGATGTGGCTCACGAGTTTATCTCGGGCCGTCCCAACGACAACATCGGTCTTACCATCTTTGCTGGTGAGGCCTTCACCCAGTGTCCTATGACCACCGACCACGCCAGTCTGTTGCGCCTGTTGCAGGACACCCGTACCGACATTACTGCCCGTGGACTCATCGACGACGGAACGGCGGTGGGTATGGGTCTCGCCAATGCTGTCAGCCGACTGAAGGACTCCAAGTCCAAGAGCAAGGTGGTCATCCTCCTGACCGACGGCAGCAACAACACCGGTGACATTTCGCCTATGACGGCCGCCGAGATAGCCAAGAGCTTTGGCATCAGAGTCTACACCATCGGTGTGGGAACCAACAAGGTGGCTCCTTACCCTATGCCCACAGCGGCTGGCGTTCAGTACGTCAACATGCCTGTGGAGATTGACACCGAGACACTCAGGGACATTGCCCGTACCACTGATGGCAACTTCTATCGCGCCACCAACAACGCCGAGCTGAAGCGTATCTACCACGACATCGACAAGTTGGAGAAGACGAAGATGAATGTCACCCATTTCGCCAAGCGCTACGAGGCTTATCAGCCTTTTGCCCTTGCAGCCCTGTTGGTACTGCTCGCAGAGATATTGCTTCGCATCACCTGGCTCAGAAGAATCCCATAGGGAAGGGACGAGCCGAAGTTCAATTAATATCAAATGAATATGCTAAGATTTGAAGATCCAATATATTTGTGGCTGCTGTGGATATTGCCGGTACTCGTACTGGTGAGGTTCATAGGATGGCGAAGGAGAAAGGCCAAGCTCCGAAAGTTTGGCGACCCTGAGCTGTTGAAAGCCCTCATGCCCAATGTGTCATCTTATCGCCCCACGGTGAAGTTCGGCTTGCTGCTTGCAGCCTTGGCCCTGCTCATCCTCATGGTGGCGCGTCCACAGATGGGCAGCAAGATTTCTCACGACAAGCGTCAGGGCATTGAGACCATCATCTGTCTCGACATCTCCAACTCGATGTTGGCAGAGGATGTGGCGCCTTCGCGACTCGACAAGAGCAAGATGCTGGTGGAGAACCTGGTCGACAAGTTCACCAACGACAAGATAGGTCTCATCGTCTTTGCCGGCGATGCCTTCGTGCAGTTGCCTATCACCAGCGACTACGTGTCTGCCAAGATGTTCCTACAGAACACCACACCAGCCCTCATCCAGACCCAGGGCACCAACTTTGCTGCAGCCATCGACCTGGCCACCAAGAGTTTCACCCAGCAAGACCATGTGGGACGCGCCATCATCGTCATTACCGATGGCGAGAACCATGAGCCGGGAGCCGAGGATGCTGTCATGGCAGCCAAGAATAAAGGCATCAATGTCTTCATTCTGGGAATAGGAAGCACCAAGGGAGCCCCCATTCCTATGGGCGACGGCTCTTATCTCAAAGACCGTACGGGCAACACCGTGATGACTGCCCTCAACGAGCAGATGTGCCGACAGTTGGCTCAGGCTGGCAGTGGACAGTATATTCACGTCGACAACACCAGCGATGCGGAACAGGCACTCAACGACGACCTCTCCAAGTTGCAGAAGGGCGAGACCGACACCGTCATCTATAGCGAGTACGACGAGCAGTTCCAGGCTGTAGGCATCCTGGTCATCCTCCTGCTCATCCTCGACATCTGTATGCTCGAGGTGAAGAATCCGCTTCTCCGCAACGTGAAGTTCTTTACACATTAAAAATTAATCGCAATGTATCTAACTTATCATATCATACCGACCCTGCGACTGCGCAGGCTGTGCCTGCTGTTGGGGCTGCTCCTCGTCAGTACAGTTGCAGCACTGGCACAGAACGACCGCACCTTCATCCGTCAGGGCAACCGTCAGTACAGGGCACGCAAATGGACGGCTGCCGAGGTGCAGTATCGCAAGGCGATAGCCCGCAATGCCAACAATCCACAGGCGGTCTACAACCTGGGCTGTGCGCTCATGATGCAGCAGAAAGACTCGCTCGCCATGCAGCAGTTTGCCAAGTCTGCCGACATGCAGACCACCAACAAGATACGCCGCGCCAAGAGTTTCCACAACATGGGCGTCATCATGCAGAACCATCAGGAGTTTGCCAAGGCAATAGAATGCTACAAGATGGCGCTGCGCAACAATCCTCAGGACAACGAGACCCGCTACAACCTGGCGCTCTGCAAGCATCAGCTGAAGAATCAGAAGAACCAGCAGAACCAAAACAAGAACAAGAGCGGCAACGACAAGAACAACAAGGACAAGCAGAACAAGAAGAATAAGGATCAGAACAAGGATCAGAACAAGAACAAGGATCAGAACAAGCAGAAAAATAATCAAAACAAAGATAAGAACAACCAGTCACAGAAGCCCGAGCAGGACAAGATGAGCCGTGACAATGCCGAGCAGTTGCTCAATGCAGCCGTGCAGCAGGAGAAGGCCACCAAGCAGAAGATGCAGAAGGCGATGAGTCAGCCACGGCGCAGGCAGTACGACAAGAACTGGTAAAACAATAAGCAAACATCATTTCATTATGAAGCAAATAGAATGGTACACATTGATGATATTCGTGATGCTGGGTCTGGCGGAGGAAGCCAAGGCGCAGCGTGTAGCGGTATCTGCACCAACACATGTTGCTGCTGGCGAGAACTTCAGAGTAGCCTATACGGTCAACGCCCGTGAAGTGGAGGAGTTCCGTATGGGCAATGTGCCCGATGGACTTGAGGTGATAGCCGGACCCTATACCTCTTCGCAGTCGAGCTATCAGGTGGTCAACGGCCACACCAGCTCTTCTTCCTCTTTCACCATCACCTACACGCTCTATGCAGGCAAGGCTGGAACTTACACCATCGGTACCTCGCATGCACTGGTTTATGGCAAGAAGCTCGCAGCCCATCCTGTCAAGATCACCGTCTCGGGCCATGCTCACAACTCTGGCGGAGCACCCAGGATGCACAACGATGATGCCGATGAGCCTCGCATGCGTCAGGCGGGTTCTGCCATCTCGGGCAACGACCTCTTCATCAAGGTCACTGCCAACAAGAAGCGTGTGCACGAACAGGAGCCTGTGCTCCTTACCTATAAGGTCTATACACAGGTCGACCTTACCCAGCTCGACGGTAAGATGCCCGATCTGAAGGGCTTCCACTCTCAGGAGGTGCCACAGCCACAGCAGAAAGTGCTTCACACCGAGGTCATCAACGGCCGTCCTTACCGTTGTGTCACCTGGAGTCAGTACGTCATGTATCCTCAGATGACGGGCAAACTCGAGATTCCTTCCATCACCTTCAAGGGTATCGTGGTTCAGCAGAACCGCAATGTCGACCCCATCGAGGCTTTCTTCAATGGCGGCTCGGGTTATGTGGAGGTGCATAAGGCTATCAAGGCGCCTGGCATTACCATTCAGGTGGACCCGCTGCCTGCACGTCCTGCCAACTTCTCGGGTGGAGTAGGCCGCTTCAATATCTCTGCCACGCTCGACAAGAACGACGTGAAGGCTGGCGATCCCATCAACATCCGTGTGGTAGTGGGAGGCATCGGAAACCTGAAACTCCTCAAGCAGCCTGTGCTCAACCTGCCGAAAGACTTCGACCAGTATGACGCCAAGATCACCGACAAGACCAAGCTTACCCAGAACGGTGTGGAGGGCAACATGGTTTACGACTTCCTCGCTGTTCCGCGCAACCAGGGCAAGTACACCATTCCATCGGTAGAGTTCACCTACTACGACACCAAGACCAATGCCTACCGCACCATCAAGACCCAGCCCTTCACCCTCACCGTGGAGCAGGGCGACGGCTCAGACGGTTCGTCGTCGGTCAACTACAGCAATGCCGACAAGGACATTCATGCCCTGAAGTTGGGCAAGAGCAAGCTTTGCGACATCGACGATATGTTCTATGGCAGCTTTGGTTATTGGACGAGTCTGATGGTGCCTCTCATCGCCTTCATCGGTCTGCTCATCGCCTTCCGCCGCCGTGCCATCGAGAATGCCGACATCGTGAAGATGCGTTCCAACAAGGCCAACAAGATAGCCACCAAGCGGCTCAAGAAGGCACGCACCCTGATGATGGCCCGCAAGCAGGGCGAGTTCTACGACGAGGTGCTCAGAGCCTTGTGGGGCTACGTCAGCTACAAGCTCAATATGCCTGTCGAACAGCTCTCGCGCGAGAATATTCAGGATAAGCTGTCGGCTCACTCCGTTGATGCCGACACCATAGAGAAGTTTACCCAGGCTCTCGACGAGTGTGAGTTTGAGCGCTATGCTCCTGGCGACCCTGCCGGCAATATGAACAAGACTTTCGATTCAGCCATGACTGCTATTATGGAAATAGAGAATGCCATCAAGGCTGCCCGCAAGCAGGGCAAGAAGACTTCTGCCCGTCAGGGCGACTATACCTTCGGTGTGGTGCTGCTGCTCATTTTCATGGGCTTCAGCCTCTCTGCCTCTGCTGTCACCAAGCAGAACGCAGACACCGAGTACACCAAGGGCAACTATCAGCAGGCCATCAAGGACTATGAGGACTTGCTCAAGAACGGTGTTTCGCCCGAGGTCTACTACAACCTCGGCAATGCCTATTATCGCACCGACAACATCACCAAGGCAGTCCTTGCTTACGAACGTGCCCATCTGCTGTCGCCCGGCGACGAGGACATCAACTTCAACCTGCAGTTTGCTCGCAGCAAGACCATCGACAAGATCACTCCTGTCAGCGAGATGTTCTTCGTCACCTGGTACAAGGCGCTGGTCAACTTCACCAGTGTCGACAACTGGGCCAAGACGGGCATCCTGTCCATCATCCTTGCCTTGGTATTGGTGCTGGTCTATCTCTTCGCCCCCCAGTTGCTGTTGCGCAAGGTCGGCTTCTTCGGCGGCATCTTCTTCTTTGTCGTCTTCCTCTTGAGTTCGCTCTTTGCCTATCAGCAGAAACAGATACTCGTCAACCGCACGGGTGCCATCATCGTGGCTCCTACGGTCAATGTCAAGAAGACTCCTTCCCGACAGAGCGCCGACCAGTTCGTCATTCATGAGGGAACGCGTGTCGACATCACCGACCGCTCTATGGATGGCTGGCGTGGCATCCACCTGGCAGATGGAAGAGATGGATGGATAGAAACCAAACAACTGGAGGAAATATGATGTTTGTCTCATGTCTTCTCACCGATCTCGAGGTGCTCCACTTCTTCAATGGAAGCGACAATCTGTTCATCGACCAGTTAGCGCTCGTCCTTACGTCGGGGCTCACCTGGATACCGCTTTATCTCACCCTCTTCTACATCATTGTGCGCAACAATGAGACGATGGCGCAGATTGGTCTGGCGGTAATGGGAGCACTCGTCTGTGTGGCTCTTTCCGAGGGTATCACCGATGGCGTGGTAAAACCCTTGGTGGAACGATGGCGCCCCAACAACGACCCCATCCTGAAATACTCCATTCAGGTGGTGGGCAACCTTCGTGGCAGTGGCTACAGCTTCTTCTCGGCTCATGCAGCCAACACCATGTCGATAGCGATGTTCTTCTCGCTCCTCATGAGGGGCAAGCGCCTCGCCATCGCCCTTTTCTCGTGGTCGCTGCTCAACTGCTGGACACGCCTGTATCTCGGCATGCACTATCCCTCCGACATTCTCTGCGGACTCCTCGTGGGTGCTGTCATCGGTGTCGTGTGCTACATAGGTTATCTGAAACTGTATTACAAGGTGTCACCCCACATCACATATATCTCCGACCAGTACACCCCCACGGGTTACGACCACGACGATATCGACAAGATACTCTGCATCCTGGCTTTCACCCTGGTCTATGCCTTCTTGCGGGCGATAGTCATGGCTGGAGGAGTGTAACATTAAAATTCAATCATAATGGATACAAAACATATAAAAATTACCGATTACAATTACCCCCTACCTGATGAGCGCATTGCCAAGTTCCCCTTGGCGCAGCGCGACCATTCCAAACTCCTTCTCTACCGTCATGGTGAGGTAGGCGAGGATGTGTTCTACCGTTTGCCTGAATACCTGCCCAAGGGCGGACTGATGGTTTACAACAATACCAAGGTGATTCAGGCGCGTCTGCATTTCCGCAAGGAGACGGGTGCCCTGATAGAGGTCTTCCTCATGGAGCCTGCCGATCCTACCGACTATGAGCTTATGTTCCAGACGGCTGGACATTGCTCATGGCTCTGCATGATAGGCAACCTGAAGAAGTGGAAGGAGGGCAGTCTGAAGCGCGACTTCAAGATCAAGGGGCATCAGCTTACACTCTCTGCCACCATGCGCCGTGGCGATGCCTTAGGCTCGGAGGCTGCCTCTTTGGTGGCGAAGGGTGGTGGAACCAACTATTGGGTCGACTTCGACTGGGACAACACGCAGGTCTCCTTTGCCGAGATTCTCGAGACCGTGGGCGAGTTGCCTATTCCGCCTTATCTCAACCGTGCCACCGAGGAGAGCGACAAGACTACCTATCAGACGGTTTACTCGAAGATAAAGGGCAGTGTGGCTGCTCCTACTGCCGGACTTCATTTCACCGATGCCGTGTTGCAGGACATCGACCGCCATGGCATTGAGCGTGAGGAGGTTACCCTTCATGTGGGCGCTGGTACTTTCAAGCCGGTGAAGAGTCTTGAGATAGAGGGCCACCGCATGCACACTGAGTATATCGTGGTGCACCGTCATACGTTGGAGAAGCTCCTGCAGCACCATTGCGAGGTGATTGCTGTGGGTACTACGAGTGTGCGAACCATCGAGAGCCTGTACTATATGGGTGTTCATCTGCTCTCTCATCCCGAGGCGACAGAAGACGACTTGCACGTCAACCAGTGGGATCCTTACGAGTTGTCGGCAGATGGCGGTTTGGTGAATGCCATTCAGCCTTCTCAGGCGATACAGGCCATCATCGACTATCTCGACCGCAATGGTCTGGAGGCTTTGCACACCAGCACGCAGATCATCATTGCCCCCGGCTATCAGTATAAGATAGTGAAGATGCTTATCACCAATTTCCATCAGCCTCAGAGTACTCTTCTCCTCCTCGTCAGTGCCTTCCTCCATGGCGACTGGAAGAAAGTGTACGACTATGCTCTGGCTCACGATTTCCGTTTCCTGAGCTATGGTGATTCTTCGTTGTTGATTCCGTAATTCATTGCGTGGTTAATGACTGAAGTTGAGTAAAGGAGATTTCTCTGAGCGAAACAGGGGATCGTGGGAGCGAATGTGACGATTGCCACATTCGCTCCCATGTTTTTTACATTCGCTCCCACGAATCTCTGTTTCGCTCCCACGAACGTCAGATTCGCTCTGGCAGAATCGTCTGTAATCCTTTAGCAGAGTGGGCTCTCTGCTTCTTCTCTTCTGATGTTTCTCAGTTTCTCTCTTCTGAGAGTGAGGTAATCTCAGTTTCTTCCTCTGCCATTCCTCATTGGGCAGTGAAAGCACCTGTTCTATTTCTACATCTTTGGTCATGTGTTTGTTGTTTATTCAAGTTTCGCAAGTTTTGTCCCACACGCCCTGAAGGGGCAGAAGCTCTTAGCCCAGGGCAGCGCCCTGGGTTATTACGGGAGAAAGCCTATCGCCCTGTAAGGGCAAAAGCTTTAAATACACCTAATAAAAATTGAAAATCCTCTGCGATATGTAAAGCTTTTGCCCTTACAGGGCGCATTGCTGATTGGCATTATACCCAGGGTGTTGCCCTGGGCTAAGAGCTTCTGCC
>ULQM01077433.1_pt1 | contig 12353 bp, 9 predicted proteins | sample 1954451 | NCBI WGS metagenome assembly ULQM01 (sample SAMEA4835655, study PRJEB28245) | human gut metagenome | biome: gut microbiome; material: fecal sample | place: Denmark | collected 2008 | reverse complement strand
TCATCACGGCGACCTATGCGCCCCAGTGGGAAGAGAAAACCACGGCGGACTGGAGCACTCCGGCCACGGTACTGCCCTATTCGCGTCTCAAAAAGGGCACCGGCATATCGGCAGGCAATACGTACGACTACAAAGCGACGGTCGGCTCGAAGGAACTCAGCGGCCGGTTCACGGCCGACGAGGGCGCTCCCATGACCGACGGAAGCCTGGAATCGTGGAGAAGCGCCCAGCAATTCCCGGGCTCCGGCACCAACTATACCTTCTGGGGCAGCGGCTACAACCCGTTCGCCAAGGAACTCTGTACCCGTGACGAGGCCATGCCGGGACGCGTCGGGACATACTGTGCCAAATTGTCCGCGACATATAATACGCTGGCCAAGGTTCCCGCACCGGGCAACCTATTCACGGGAGACTTCGCCATCCAGGTTCTCGGCGGGATGGGCGGCAACGTCTCTTTCGGCAAAAAGTTCGCTTACAACGCCCGCCCGAGAGCCGTCAGGTTCAAATACCACGCTACGATCGGGGAAGTCAACTACAATCTCCATGGCGGGAAAATTCCCGTCGGCGAAATGGACAAGGCCCGGATATTCGTCTGCATCGTGGACTGGACGGCCCAACAGAAAGTATTTGCCGGGACAAAAGCCCCGACGGGCACCTGGGATCCGGAGACACAAACCGAAGCGGCCAACGGCCCCATCATCGGGTATGCCTCCAAATTCATCGAAGAAACGACCCAGGGCGATGAAATGGTAGAAGTTATATTGCCGATAAACTATTACCAGGACACGGCCGCCGCTCCCGATGGGAAGTACAATATCGTCGTATCCTGTTCCACCAGTGCATACGGGGATTACATGGATGCCTGCACCACCAACGTGATGTACGTCGACGATTTCGAATGGGTATATTAACGATTAAACGCAAACGCACGACAATGCGCAAGATAACCACCAGTACGCTCCTGGCACTCCTGCTTCTGGCAGGCACGGCGCCGGAGAGCCGTGCACAACAGACGGACGCCGCGGCGTCCCTCGCCCCGCAGGCCGACAGCACGAGCTGTATGCTGCACGAGGAGCATCCTCAGACCGTCAACGAAATGCGGCGCCAGCGCGGCCTTACAGACAAACACAACCTCTTCGTCCCGCGCGGGCAATGGATCTTCGGAGGAACGGCCTCCTACTCGACCCACTCGAACGATACGTACAGGTTCCTGGTCGTCGAGGGCATCGAATCGAAGGGCTACACGTTCAAGGTCAGCCCGATGATCGCCTATGCCTTCCGCGACAACATGGCGCTCGGAGGCCGTTTCATCTATTCGCGCTCGCTGCTCAAGCTGGACAAGGCCGACCTCAACTTGGGCGGCGAGGATTCCGACCTGAACTTCGAGCTGAACGACTGCTATTCGCTGCAACAGAGCTATTCGGTGGCCATGATCTGGCGCCAGTACATCCCGCTGGGCCGCAACAAGCGTTTCGCGCTCTTCAACGAGATGCAGCTCTCGGGCGGCGGCACACAGGCACGCTTTGCCAAGGACTCCCCGGTGAAGGGCACCTACCAGACGGGCTATACCTTCTCGCTGGGTATCTCGCCGGGTATCATCGCCTTCGCCACGAACAACATGGCCGTCGAGGTCAACGTCGGCGTGATGGGCATCAGTTACAGCCACACCAAACAGGTACACAACCAGGTGACGGTCGGCAAGCGCGACGCCAGCATGATGAACTTCAAAGTCAATATCTTCTCGATAGGGCTCGGCATGGCATTCTATCTCTAAACACGGCACGCACATGAAACGAATCATACTTTCCATTTTATCGGTATTCATCACGCTCGGCGCCGCAGCGGAGACGGGACAAGCCCGCCCCGCGGTGCAGCGGGCCGCTACGGCCGCAGTCGAAGAAACCCCCTCCGGCAACGAGGACACCGTGCCCCCGGAAACTTCGGACACCCCCGGAACGGGCACCGAAGCCACGGCGGAAACAACTTCGGGACTCGCCGCAGAAACGGACACCGCAGCCGCAGCGGGTACCCTCGGTGCCCTGGCGGCCTCCCCGGCGACGATGCCCGCAGCCATGCCGGCCGAAAAGCACAAGCGCCCCCAGGTGGAGCGTTTCCTGCCCACGCGCCGCCGCATCGACCGCGAGATCAACAAACTCAAATTCGCCTACAAGGGAGAAGTGATGATGGGTCTTACGGCCTCCTACGGTACGGTTTCGAGCGACGACACCGACCTCATGCTCATCTTCGACAACATCGATGCGGATGCCACGATCGCAACGGTAAAACCCTTCGTCGGTTATTTCTACCGCGATAACAACTGTATCGGCATCCGTTTCGGATACAGCCACATGGGCGGCACGCTCGACAACACCTATTTCGATGCGGGCGAGGGCAACGACCTCTCGGGGCAGCTCCCCTACGTCGATCTTTCGAGCGACGAATACTCATTCGGCATTTTCCACCGTTCTTATGCGGGGCTCGACCCCAAAGGACGCTTCGGGCTCTTCGCCGAGTTCGAGCTGGCGCTCTCGACGGGACATTCGAGCTTCGCATACGACCCGGATCATAACGAAGGAGGCGCACCCAACCGCACCTACAACGACAAAACGCAGGTAAAGCTGGCGTTCAACCCGGGAGCTGCCGTATACATCTTCCCCAACGTCTGTGCGACGATTTCGTTCGGGCTGGGCGGCATACAGTATACGAGCATCACCCAGAAGGATGCCGACGGCAACAAGATCGGTTCGCGCAAGGCTTCGAACATGCGTTTCCGGCTCAATATCGCGGCCATCAACTTCGGTATGACGATACATTTGTGGGACAAGAAAAAGCAGTAAACTATGAAATACCTACGCATACTCTTTTCGGCGGCGGCGCTCCTGCTGGCAGCGTCGTGCATCGAGAACGACATACCGTACCCCACCATCGAGCTCAACATCCGCAGCATCGAGGGCGAGGGGTTCACGGTGGCCGGCATCAGCCTCGTGAACCGTACCGTGACGCTCACGCTGGACGAGAAGACCGATATCCGCAAGGTCACCATCGACAAGGCGGAATTCGACGTCGCCACATCCAACCCGATGATGACCGACAAAGAGAAATTCATCAGCCAGATCAGGACTTCGCAGCCGCTGAGCGGGGAGTTCGACCTGCGGGCGCCGCTCTATGTCACGCTCTCGCTCTACCAGGACTACGAGTGGACGATCGTGGCCGAGCAGCCCATAGCCCGGTCGTTCACCGTCGCCGGGCAGATCGGATCGACACTGATCGACACGCAGGCGCGTACGGCCACGGCCTATGTCGCCGAAGGCACCGACCTGAAGGCCGTCACGGTCACCAGCCTCAAGCTGGGGCCTGCCGACATCACCGCCTACTCGCCCACGGCCGAGGAACTTTCCGCCACGGGCTTCGAAACGGTTCGTCTGGTCGACGTCACCTGCCACGGCCGCACGGAGCGGTGGATGCTCCATGTCCAGCCCACCAACGTGAAGATCGGTGTCCGCGAGATCGACCTCTGGAACAACACGGCCGTCGTAACCACGATGGTTACGCCCGAAGATTACGCCACCGCCGAAATCCAGTACCGTCTGAAGGGTACCGCCGACTGGCAGACGACGCAGAAGGGCGCACAGGACGAAAGCGGCATCTTTACGAGCTCGATCGCACCCGAATGGACAAGCCTCACCAACGATGCGGGCATCCCCGTAAAACGCCTCGTCACGACCAAGGGCGTCTACGCCGGGCAAACGTATGAATTCCGGCTTCTCGTCGGCGGGCAGCAGACCGAAACCGCCGAATACACGGCACCCGCGGGCGACACGATTCCCGACGGGAACATGGAAAACCCGGGCTTGTCGTGCTTCACGAGCGAAAATACGAATGCGGAGTTCTGGGCCAGCGGTAACAACACATTTGCGGATAAGCTCTGTAGGCAGGGGACTTTCAACGGAATGGGCGGCAGCTATTGCGCGAAACTGGCCGCGGCAGCCCCTCCCCTCGTCAACATCGCAGCCGGCAACCTGATGTCCGGCATCTTCTACAAAGACGGCCTGTGGACGGGCGTAGTAGAATTCGGACAGCCCTACAACTGGACGGCGCGCCCTTCGGGCATGAAGGTGAAATACCACGCGACACTGGGCACGATCGACGCAAGCAAACATTCCGGGGCCCCGGTCGGCATAGGCGACCCGGACAAAGCCCGCATTTTCGTCGCCATCATCGACTGGAACGCCCGGCACCGGGTCGCTTCGGGCACCAAAGACCCCACGGGCATTTGGGATCCGGCGGAAACCACCCAGACCGCAGAAGGGAAACTCATCGCCTACGGGTCGCTGTTCGTCGACAAGTCGACCGAAGGCGAGCAAATGGTAGAGGCCACCCTGCCGCTCAACTTCTACGACCCGGCTGCGGGACGCCCCACCGGCAAGTACAGCATCATCATCTCCTGCTCCACGAGTGCCTACGGCGATTACATGGTGGGCTGCACGACGAATGTAATGTACGTCGACGATTTCCAGTGGGTCTATTGACCCGGCGCCGGACAAGTCCGCCGGCAACTCAGAAGATATAAAGAGAAAAGGCTGAACCCCTGGGTTCAGCCTTTTTGCTGTAGATTCAGACTTTTCAATTCCTGCCGGAGTTATCTCCGAGCAATCCGGCAGTATTTGTCATAGCGTCCTATCACGTCGTTCACGTAGGCCAGCGTCTGCCGGCTGCCGGTGAAACGTCCGCACTTGACCGCCTCGCTCTCGTAATACTCGGGCTGCGCCTTGAGTTGCAGGTAGCGGGCCACGACCTCCCACGAATTGGGATCCTCGCCGTTGAGCCGTGCCAGGCGCCTCGCATCGTTCACATGGCCGATCCCGCTGTTGTACGAGGCCAGGATGATGCTCATCCGATCCTTCTCGGGAGTCCCCTCGGGGAAACGGAGCGTGTTCATAATCTTCGACATCAGCTTGTTGGCCAACCATATGTTGGTCTCGGGATTGGAGACCTGCTCGGTCGGGACGTCGAACTGGCGTGCCACCGAGGGCATGATCTGCATCAGCCCGCGGGCCCCGCTGCGCGAGGTGATGTCGGGCGTGAACCGCGATTCATGGTAGGCGATGGCGCTCATCAGGCGCCAGTCGTGGCCCTCTTTTTCGCTGATGTTGCGAATGACATTGTCATAAGCCGAGATCACATAGTCGCCCTCACCGAGCAGCGAATTGCCGAAATCGGCCGCATCGTCGTTCAGCAGCATGTCGTCCGTCACGGGTGTGCTGAACTGGGCGTTAAAGCCGTAAAAAGTCGTCAGGATTGTTAAGAACGCAAAAGTTAAAACTGTCTTTTTTAACATAAAATGTTGTTTTGCGGGCAGTTCATACCGCGCAGAACAATACGCTAATCATAGAAACCCCATGAGATACCGATTTTAAACATGCCCGGATTGAGCGGGTAACCCGCCGCGGAGAAATACTCCCCGTTTCCGAACAGTCCCTTGTTCACATGCTGATATTTGAGGAATATCCGCATTCTCTTCCACTTTCCCATGACGAAGGCGTCCATGTAGGGGTAATTGCCTACTTCGACGTCCCGTTGGTTGTAATAGGCCGACAGCGCAGGGTTGTAACTGGGCGCATAATAACGCGTGTTATAGCGTCCGTCCAAACCGATCTGAAGGCGTAATACGTTGCGCACGACCCAGAACTCGTAATAATACGAAAGGAACGCGCTCAAAAGCGGAACGGGTGCAACTTCTTGATTCGTACTCCACTGCAACAATACCCTGTTGTCCAAATGAAGTCCGCCTAAGCGGAAATCTTTGCGAGCGTACACACTCGTGAGGCTTACGTTGTCACTGCTTTGGGCGATCTGGCTCTCCTTGTCGTAAAAGATCTTGTTGCCGACCACACCTTGCCATGCCCCCGCTTCAAACGCATAATCGGGGACTGAAAACTTCACCTCGAACCGAGTTTCATTCTCCTTATTCAAAGGAGTGGACCACACGTAGTGGTTCGAGAACAGATTCTCCTGCCAGTAGTTGGGCGAACGCCGATCCATCGTGAACCGGCCTTCGAGAATCAGGGGGTGTCCGCGGAGATATCCCGTCAGCGCCAGGTGGGCGCCGATGGTGAGGTCTCCGCCTCTGTATCCCGACGGGTAGAACTTGAGGTTCGCGTCCCAGTCGACATATTTCTTTATCTTTCCTCCGACGGAACCGTATGCGAAATAGCTGGTCTTGTTGACCTTCGTATACTTTCCCGTCTGGTAATCCCTCATTTCGAATTGCGAGTAGGTATGCATGTCGATACCGATGCCTGCATCAATCGTGCCTACCACGCCGTTACGATCCCAAGGCTGTGCCTGCACGAAGAAGCGGTTCGAAATCACACGCTCGTAGATCGAGTCGCGCGTCTGGTCGGGGTTGATATACCAGTTCTGGTAGTAGTCCAGCGTATCGGGCACGAAATTGCCCTGTTCGTCCCGGTGCGCCCTTTCGTCGATATACCGCGCATATTTGTCCGAATAGACCTTGCTCCACGAACTGTACTGGAACGAATGGCCGATATAGACCGCCGACAGGTCGGCGAGCGAAAAGTCGTTCTCCGTCACGCGTTGCAACGGCAGGGCGTAGGACTGCGTGATGAAAAAGGCGTTGTTGCGGTAAGTGTTCTGCGCCTCGGCATCCGACAGCTTCATCGGCACGCCCGAAGGCATCTGGAACGTCGTATCTGCGATAGCCCATGTCCCGACCACGCCGCCGTTCTCCTGCTGTTCGATGTGGTTGTTGTAATAGGCCGCATGCACCGAATAGCGCTTGCCCGTATGGCTGAAGGCGACCGACAGGTTGTGGTTCTTCGTCCGTGACCAGACATATTGTCCGCGCGTTCCCCGTGCCTTGTAGTCGACGTTGAACCCGGTCGTGGGCGAAATATTCTGCGCGTGCATGATATTGAAGTTCTCCTCCCGGAAACGCTTCTGCCCCGACTCGAGGTACGTCATGCGGATGATGGGCTTCTTCGTATTGTAGAACGGAACGTTCTCCATGTCGTACGTATACGCATAGTAGGGGCTCGCAAAACTGAAATCAAAGAACTGCGGCCGCCGGAAATAGTTCATCGGCAGCGATGTCTGCCCGAGGGCGCCCTGCGCGATGTCGCCCACCTCCTCGCGGAAGAAGGGGTAGTCGATGCGCCAGTCGGTGAGCGTCGTGTCGAGCGGGCTTATCTCCACGCGGTTGTAGTCGCGCTTGACGCTCCAGCGAAAATTGTTCAGGGCGCGGATCGAATCGCTGAAAAAATACGATTCGAGCGGCTTGCGGATCCGGCGTTCCTTCTTGGTCGTATCCTGCGGCTGGCCGTCCTGGCCCTCCTCCCCCTCCTCGCCGGTCTGCTCGTAAGGGTTCGTACCGTAAAGGTTCCCCGTCTCCCCGCGCTGCTGGGCACGCTGCAGCGTCCTGGCGTTGAAACCCTGCGAACGGACGATGCCGGGCGCTGTAAGGAACAGACCGAGCAAAGCTGCCAGCAATATTCTATTCGTCAACCTCGACATGGAACGCTAATCCGGGGCAAAATTAATAAAAATTCTTAAAATACACAACTATCCGGCTTGTCCACAGCCTTTTGCCTTCATCGACAACCAGCGTACGACCGAGGTTGCGATGTAGAGGACGATCACGACCGGCACGGCACGGACACCCAGCACGGCCAGCAGGAGCGCCGCCGATACAATAAAAACATAACGCACCCCGTTGCCTTTCCAGGCGAAGTGCTGGAATTTGAAGGCGAACATCCGCACGGGCGAAACGAGCAGCCACGACATCACAGGGATGAGCAGCAGCAACCAGTAACCCAAGTCGAAACCCGTCTTCACCTTAATCCACCCCAAAGATATGAAAAACAGCGCATTGGCTGGAGTAGGAAGGCCGCAGAACTCGGTATGCTGCGTCTCGTCGATATTGAATTTCGCCAGCCGCAGCGCCGAGAAGGCCGCCACCGCGAAACAAAGTGCACTGCCGCCGTAGCGCAGCCATGCTTCGGCATCCGCAGGCAGGGAATTGTTCCACAAGACGAAAAGCACGGCCGACGGGGCGAAGCCGAACGAGACCATGTCGGACAACGAGTCCAGTTGTACGCCGATGGCGGAAGGGCATTTGAGCAGCCGGGCCACGAAACCGTCGGAATAGTCGAAAACACCGGCGGCGATCGTGAGCCAGAAAGCCAGCGCCAGATCGCCGTAAACCAGTGCCGAAACCACCGCGAACGAGCCGCAAAGCAGGCTCGCAAGGGTCAGCAGGTTGGGTATGGTGAACAGTCTTATCTTCATCGGGAGTACAAAAATATTATTCCTGCAATAGGCGGCAAAGTTACAAAATATTTTTATCTTTGTCTCACTTAATTCCATATTATAACTTATGGCAAGCAATAAATATTGTGTCATCATGGCCGGCGGCATCGGATCGCGTTTCTGGCCCAAGAGCCGGCAGTCGATGCCAAAACAGTTCCTCGACATCCTCGGAACCGGGAAATCGTTTATCCGCCACACCTACGAGCGCTTTGCAAAAATCGTCCCCGCCGGGAATTTCCTCGTCGTGACGAACCACAAATACAAGGATCTGGTATTGCAGCACATCCCCGAAATCGGGGAGAAACAGGTGCTCTGCGAGCCGATCGGCCGCAATACGGCCCCCTGCATCGCCTATGCGGCCTATACGCTGCTCAGGGAGAACCCCGACGCCGAAATGATCGTCACGCCGTCGGATCACCTGATCCTCAACGAGGACGATTTCCGCACGATCATCGGCGAGTGCCTCGAATTCGCCGACCGGCACGACGCACTGCTGACCGTGGGCATCAAACCCACACGCCCCGATACGGGTTACGGCTACATCCAGGTTTCGGACGACCACACCATCAGCAAAGTCAAGTGCTTCACCGAAAAGCCCGATCTCGAGCTGGCGCAGACCTTCCTCCAGACCGGCGAGTTCTACTGGAATTCGGGTATCTTCATCTGGAAGGTGCAGGCCATCGTCGAGGCCTTCCGCAAATACCTGCCCGAGCACCATGCCATGTTCAGCGGCGTGATGAAGGCGCTGGGCACCGATGCCGAGAAGACCACCGTGGAGATCGTCTTCTCGGAGTGCCGCGCCATCTCGATCGACTACGGCATCATGGAAAAGGCCGACAACGTCTATGTCCGCTGCGGCGACTTCGGGTGGAGCGACGTCGGCACATGGGGCTCGGTCTACCAGCACGCCCGCAAAGACCGCTACGCCAACGCCGTCCCCGAAGAGGGGTGCTATGTCTACGACACGCGCAGCAGCATCGTCTCGCTGCCCAAGGGCAAGGTAGCGGTCATCAGCGGCCTGAAGGAATACATCGTCGTGGACACCGACGACGTATTGATGATATGCCCCCGCGCCGAAGAACAGAACATCAAGAAATTCATCGACGAAGTAAAGTTCCATAACGGGGACAAACATATCTGACACCTATGAAACGCATGCCGTTCCATACCACAGCCTTGCTGCGACGATTCGCTGCGGGCTTTTTTTTAGTGGCGGGGATGCTCTCGTGCTCCGCGCCGCAGGCCACCTTCACCAACCCGCTGCGCGACGGCGCCGACCCGTGGATCACCAAATACGACGGGCGCTATTACACCTGCTTCAAATCAGGACGCGGCATCGCCGTGACCGAATCGGACGACATGACGCGTTTCGAACGCGAGCGTGTTGTCTGGCAGCCCGCCGACAGCGGGGCGTGGAACAGCTTCAACATCTGGGCACCCGAGCTGCACCGCCTCCGCGGCAAATGGTACATCTACTACGCCGCGGCACCCGTCCCCGGCAGCCCCTTCACGGGGCAGCGCACAGGCGTGCTGGAGTGCGACACGCCGCTGGGCGACTACCGCGACCGCGGCATGCTCTACACCGGCGACAACCCCGACGGCAAGACGGACAACATCTGGGCCATCGACATGACGATCTTCGAACACCGGGGAGAGCTCTATGCCGTATGGTCCGGCTGGGAGCGCCAGCGCGATACCGACGCCACCGACCAGCTGCTCTACATCGCCCGCATGGAATCGCCGACCCGGATCGGGCCGCGCATCCTGCTCTCACGACCCGACCAGCCGTGGGAACAGGGCGACCACATCGCCCTGCAGGAAGGCCCGTCAGCACTGCGGCACGGCGACGACCTCTTCATCGTCTACTCCACGCGCGGCTCGTGGTCGCGCCACTACAAGCTCGGGCAGCTGCGCCTGCGCACCCCCGACAGCGACCCGCTGAATCCCGCATCATGGATCAAGAGCGGCCCCATCTTCACCGGCAACGACCGCATACACGGCGTCGGCCACGCCAGTTTCACCACCTCGCCTGACGGGAACGAATACTGGATCTATTACCACTCGAAAAAAGATACGGTACACAACTGGGGGCGCGACGTACGCCTGCAACGCTTCGACTTCGACGCCACGGGCAACCCCCGCTTCGGAGAGCCCGCAGAGCCGGGGCCCTACCCCATGCCCTCGGGGACACCCAAACACGCGAACTGATATGTCCGAACTATACGATATTTTCCGGGAACACCCGCACATCTCCACAGACACGCGCAACATCGGGGCTGATTCCATCTTTTTCGCCCTGCGCGGCGCGACGTTCGACGGCAACCGCTTCGCGGCGGAGGCGCTGGACAAAGGCGCGGCCTATGCCGTCGTGGACGACCCGGCAGCCGTCACCGACGAGCGTATGGTGCTGGTCGGCGACACGCTCGGGGCGTTGCAGGAGCTGGCACGCGAACACCGCCGCCGGCTGGCGATCCCGATACTCGCCATATCGGGCAGCAACGGCAAGACCACGACCAAGGAACTGGTGAGCCGCGTGCTGGCCGAACGCTTCGAGGTCTACGCCACGCGCGGCAACCTCAACAACCACATCGGCGTGCCGCTCACGCTGCTCGCCATGACCCGCGACACGCAGTTCGGCGTGGTCGAAATGGGAGCCAGCGCCTGCGGCGAGATCGCCCTGCTGGCCTCGATCGCCGAGCCCAACTACGGCATCCTGACCAACATCGGCCGTGCGCACCTCGAAGGCTTCGGCGGCCCGGAGGGGGTGCGCCGCGGCAAGGGCGAGCTGTTCGACTACCTGGCCGCGAACGGCGGCCGCGCCTTCGTACCCCGCGAGGACGAGATGCTGACGAACATGGCCGCCGAACGCGACGGGCTGGCCGCGGAGTATTACAGCATCACGCTGGCCGAGGACCTCGAAAACCACCTCGAAGGGCATTACAACCGGTTCAACATCGCCGCAGCCGTGGCCGTCGGACGTTATTTCGACGTCGCCGACGAGCGTATCCGCCATGCTGTCGGCAGCTATGTCCCCGACAACAACCGCTCGCAGCGCACCGAGACGGGGCGCAACACGCTCATCGTGGACTGTTACAACGCCAACCCCTCGAGTATGCGGGCATCGGTCGCGAATTTCCTCGCCGAGCCGCCCGGCATGCGCACCCGCCGCCTGCTGATCCTGGGCGACATGCTCGAACTGGGCGCCTGGTCGGCGGAGGAACACGCCGCTGTCATCCGCCTCGCAGCACAGGCTCCGCAGACGGAGGTGATGCTCGTCGGACAGGAATTCGCCAAGGCCCGTGCCGACATGGAGCCGCAACCCGCCCGGATCACGCTCTTCGCCGATCGGGAACACCTCATCGCGGCGCTCCGCACACACCCCGTGGACAACGCGCTGGTGCTGATCAAGGGTTCGCGCGGCATCGGACTGGAAAAAGCGGTCGGGGAGCTGTAGCCCCGCCGCCACGACCCGCCGGGCACCAACCCGGTACAGGCACGATACGCAGGAACAAAACGCCGGTAAACGAACCGGAAGGGCACGCCGCACAGGCAAAAAAACACCGACTGAGAACAACCTGAAACCCATAAGCCATGAAACACCTGCTGACAGCCATCCTCCTGCTGGCCTTCGCGCATACCGCCGCCGGCGAAAGGAACGTCTCGCTCGAACGCGATTTCGGAACGCTTTACGGCACGCTGCTCACCCCCGATGCAGGTACGGAAACCGTGGCCGTCATCATCGCCGGTTCGGGGCCCACTCCGCGCAACGGCAATGTAAACAGCTATCTCTACCTGGCGCAGGCGCTCGAAAAGGCAGGCATCGCCTCGCTGCGCTACGACAAACGCGGCATCGGTGCGAGCCGGTTCACGGAGCCGGAAAAAATGGCCGACGCCGTACTGGGGGATTTCATCGGCGACGCCGCGGCATGGGCCGACTACCTCGCCGGCGAAGGTTTCCGCCGCGTCGTACTGATCGGCCACAGCGAAGGGGCGCTGATCGCCTTCTGCGCGGCGCAGCAAACCCC
>ULQM01068272.1_pt1 | contig 12437 bp, 11 predicted proteins | sample 1954451 | NCBI WGS metagenome assembly ULQM01 (sample SAMEA4835655, study PRJEB28245) | human gut metagenome | biome: gut microbiome; material: fecal sample | place: Denmark | collected 2008 | reverse complement strand
ATGGCCCAGGGAGAGGCCCGCGCCGATGGCGAGCGCCCCGCCGAAGATCTGCGCTGCCAGCACCCGCGCCCAGCGCATGCGGAGACAGCCCAGGAGCACCCCTTTCACGTGGGGGATGCCGCTGCCCCGCGCTGCCGGTTCCCAACGGCCGAGGAGAGCGAGCGCTCCGGCCAGCGCCATGAGAAAGCCCGCCCAGAGCGCGTACGGAAGGAGCAGCCCCGATGCGGAGACCGCCGCGGCGAGAGAAGCGCGGAGACCTTCCGTTTCCCCGATGAGGAAGCGGTACGCCGCGACGGCAAGCCCCGCCGCTACTCCGGAGATGATGCCGCCGAAAAAGAGGCGGAGCCGCAGACCGCGCCGCCGAAGGAGGCCCCGGCCGAGCTCATCGGCCATATTGTTCCTGCTGTCCACGGTATCCCTCCTTTCCGCGGGCAAAAAATACGGCTCCCCGGGGAGCCGCATACTTATAAAGTCACCTGGTACGTGAGCACCGCGTCGATGGCGGAGCACGCGCTTTCCCACGTGCCGATGGTATCTTCCATCTCCCGTACATAGATGTCATTTTCTATGGATTTCAGATTGATCCGCACATTGAGGATCGCCGCGTGAATGCCCGCCATGGCGCACTGCGCCGCGATGATGCTGTCCGTGATGAGATTCGCATTGCCCTTCTGGAGGACTTTCGTGAAAAGGGGCAGCATGTCCGCCAGGGTCTGGCCGATCTGCATGGGCGCTTCCGCGGATTTGCAGAGCGCTTCCTGCACCGCGTTTTTCCGCGCCGCTTTTCCCGCTTCGTCCGCGGGCTTCGGCTGACGGAAGAGGGCCATGAGCGCTTCAAAATTCGCCGCGTCCTCGTCCATCAGGTCGAGCATGATCGCGCGGGCCTCCCGGAAAATAGAGCGCCACGCTTCCGCCTCTTCATGAATGGCTTCGTATTTCTGATTCGTCACTGTAAGGGCGCACACCTTCTCCGCGAGAGCGCAGGCCTGCGCGCCGAGGAGCCCCGCCGCCGCGCCGCCCCCCGGAGCGGGAGCCGTGCTGCCGAGAGCGTCCAGAAATCCGTCGATCGTCTCTGTGCGAAATGCTTTTGCCATAATATCACCTCATTTTACTGTTTCCTTTATTATAACAGCCGGCGGAAGAAACGTCCCGCGCGTCTGCCAGATGACAGATATCCTGTATGAAACGCCGCTATTTTAGTATAGATTCCCGTTGCAACAAGGCGGGGCGGGTGGTATACTCTGGATAGAAAGCGCGGAAAGGGCGCGCCTTCTTCAGGATTTTTATCGACAAAAGAATACGTGCGGGGGGGGTGAAAAACCCCTTTCGTAGAAACCTCCTCTCGTACCAAGCGTATGGGAGGAGGATTTTTTATGAAGAAATTCTATGCGGCGCTCCTTGCCGCAGCTATGCTCACCGCCGGTGCAAGCATAACGGGGCAGGCAGCAGATTATGTAACAGGTAATGGATTTGCCTTAGCAAACAAGGAAGGTGAAAGCGGACAGGAAGGGTATAACAGATTCCATGTATCCAGTGAAGGGTCGATAGCCACTGCAGGCTCTATAAGTGCGGCGGGCAATTTTACTGCTGCTGGGGGAAATTTCAAAGTTTCTTCTGATGGAAGTACCGTACTGAAGTATTTAACCGCAGCTGGGATTAATGTAGCAGAAAATTTCGCAGTCTACAATACTGGCGATATGAAAGCAGCTTCCGGAAATTTCAGCGGTGCACTGACTGCGGCGAACGGAAAATTCAGCGTAGATAAAGAGACTGGTACGATTAAGACAACGGGTGGAATTAATGCAGCAGGTGGAAAATTTACTGTAGATGAAGCTACAGGGACAGTAAACGGCACTGATGGACACTTCAGCGGCGATGTTTATGTGGCAAACCGGACGGAAGGTGTCGGGGCAAGTCTTGCGGCGCATGATACCATGATTGCGGAGAACAAGGCAAATATCCTGAACAACTCGAACCGCATCAGCGCGTTGTCCAATAAAGTCTCTGACCTGGGCGGCGAGATCGACAGCGTGGGGGCGATTTCCTCCGCTCTCGCCGGCCTCCATCCGCTCGACTACGACGGCACGGGCTCGAAATTCCAGCTCGCGGCGGCCATGGGCAATTACGACGGCACGCAGGCCGCGGCCATCGGCGGTTTCTATCACTTCAATGAAGACGTGATGATGTCCCTCGGCGGAGCCACTTCCTTCGGCGGGGACAACAAGAGCGCCTTCAATGTGGGCGTGACCTTCCGCGTCGGCGAGGGCGGCGGCCATAAGGCGGTGCCGGCAGACGTACAGGAACGGCTCGACGCGCAGGAAGCGGAGATCGCCGCGCTGAAAGCGCAGGTGGAAGCGCTGCTCGCGAAGGACGCGCAGTAATCCTCGTTTTCATATTTCTTCTTTTTCAAAACGATACAGAAATCGGAAAGAGCAGGGGGCAGTCCCTGCTTTTTCTTTGCGCAGGCGTATAGAAAAGTTTTATCTGCCCCGGCGGGCGGCGCGGTGTATAATGAATCATTCCATCCTGCAGGAGGCGCCTATGTGGAATCTGGCAGTCATCTCACTGGTCACGCTGAGCTTCGTCCTCGGCACTTGTGAATTCATCATGATCGGCATCGTGCCGGATATCTCCGAGACGCTTGGCGTGCCGCTCACTCAGGCGGGCATGCTCATTTCCTGGTTCGCGCTCGCCTACGCCGCGGGCACGCCGGTGCTCTCGCTCTGGGGGAGCCGCTTCTCCCGGTACCGCTTCCTCATGGCGCTCACGGTGCTCTTCATCCTCGGAAATCTGGCGGCCTTTTTCTGCACGGCCTATGCGTCGCTGCTGGCGGACCGGCTCTTTCTGGCCGTGCTCTCGGGGACGATGATCGCCGTGTCCACCACGTTTGCCCCGGAGATCGCCGAGAGGAAGTACCTCCCCTCGGTGATGGCGTGGATCTTCGCGGGCTTTTCCATCGCCGCCGTGCTGGGCGTGCCTCTCGGGACACTCGCCGCGGCGTACCTGCCCTGGCAGTGGCTCTTCGCTGTCATCGCCGCGGTCTCGGCGATCGATCTTTTCCTCATGATGCGGAGCCTGCCCCGTGTCTCCGCGCCTGCGGCCGCGCCGGACGTGCGGCGGGAGCTTTCCCTCTTCGGCGACCGGCGCATCCTTCTCGGCATGGGCGTGGGCATGTGCGCCCTCGCGGGAAACTACACGTGGTACGCTTATGTGACGCCTCTCCTGGAGAATGTCATGGGCCTTTCCGCCGGGTGGGTGAGTCCGGTGCTCTTCCTCTTCGGCGCGATGACCATCGCTTCAAATCTCGGCAGCGGGCGCGTGGCTGCGGCAGGCGGCGCTTACATCCTCTGGCCGATCCTCGCGGCGGAAGCGGCCGTGGTGGCGCTCCTTGCGGCGGCGGTGCACAGTCTCTGGGCGGGCCTCTTTGTGATGCTCCTTCTCGGGGGCCTCATCTACATCCACAATTCAAGCATGCAGATCTATTTCCTCCACGTGTCCGCGGTGTCTCATCCGGGGACCCTCCTCATGGCGGGCGCGCTCCTCCCCACCGCGGCGAATACGGGCATCGCTCTCGGCACGGCAGCGGGGAGTCTGGCGGCGGACACCATCGGGCTGGCGCAGACGCCCATTCCCGGAGCGTGCTTTCTCGCGGCGGCGGCCTTCCTCTGCTGGCTCCTCATGCGTCCCGAGAGGGCCCGCATGAAAGCCCTGTCCTGGCAGGGAAAATGAGCGGACGGCGCGGGGAAAATATTTGACGGATAAAAAAGAATATGGTAGAATAAAACTCGTCATACGGGATATCTGTATGATGCCTGATGTGGCGGGTGTGGTGAAGTGGCTAACACGGCGGATTGTGGCTCCGTTATGCGTGGGTTCGAGCCCCACCACTCGCCCCATTTTTTTTTACCATTTTTGGGGGTATAGCCAAGTGGTAAGGCAACGGACTTTGACTCCGTTACGCGGCAGTTCGATCCTGCCTGCCCCTGCCAGCATACGACTGCGGTGCGCCGCAGTTTTTTTATTGCCTTTTCCAGATATCAAAAATTCCTATGCCGCCATTTTATTTTCGCTATGTCCGGAGGGGAAATATGCCGGAAAATGGCGGATTTCCGGCGTTTTTCACCGCCGCGGCGCGTGGGCGCTCCGCAGAGCGGTGCCCCGCTCCATTTTCGGCGCTTCCCTTTATCGGAGCAATCCATTAAAATAAGAGTATATATTTTTTCAGGGATGCGAATCCCGCGCCTGCGGCGCGGGGAAAAAATAAAGCGGGCAGACGCCCGCGAGACCGGGAGGCATTATGGACAGCACGACAGCATTTTACATCGCCATAGGCGTATTTCTTCTGACCTACTTGGGGATCATGTCGGAGAAGATCCCCCGTACGATCTGCTCCCTTGCAGGCGGCGGGCTGATGATCTACTGCGGCTTCGTCACGCAGGACGCGGCGCTGAAAGAGTACATCGACTTCAATACCCTCGGCCTGCTGACGGGCATGATGATGCTCATCGCCGTGGTGAAGCGGTCGGGCTTCTTTGAAGCGATGGCCCTCTGGGCGATGAAGGCGAGCCGCGGCGACGCGCGGGTGCTCCTCGTGCTGCTCTCCGTCATCACGGGCATTTCCGCGTCCCTCATCGATTCCGTCACGGCGGCGCTCCTCATCGCGCCGATGACCCTGTCCCTCTGCCGCATGATGAAGATCACCCCCGTGCCGATCCTCATCGGGGAGATCCTCATGGCCAACATCGGCGGCACGGCCCTCATGATCGGCAACCCGCCGAACGTCATGATCGGCTCGGCGACGCACCTCGATTTCAATGACTTCATGATCAATCTGGCGCCCGCTGTCATCATCACCACCGTATTTACGATGATCGCGGTGATCCTGCTCTTCCATAAGCAGCTCCACACGGGCAAGATGGATAAAGAATACCTCGACTCCATCGATGTTTCCTCGGAGATCAAAGACCCGGTCATCCTGAAGCGGTCTCTCGCTGTGCTGGGCCTCACCATCGTGGGCTTCGTGCTCCACAGCACGCTGGGTCTCCAGTCGGCGACCATCGCCATGACCGGCGGGCTCCTCGCCATCATGGCGTGCGGCATCGAACCGGCGGACGCGCTCCGCGAAGTGGATCTGGATACGCTCCTCTTCTTCATGGGTCTCTTCATCCTCGTAGGCGGCCTCGAAACGACAGGCGTCATCAGCGCCCTCGCCACATGGGGCATCCACCTCGTAGGCGGCGACCCCGAGACGATGACCTACCTCATTCTCGTCCTGTCGGGCTTCGCGTCGGCTTTCATCGACAACATCCCCTTTACGGCGACCATGATCCCCCTCATTCAGGAAATGCAGAATCTCATGGGCCTCCAGCACGCGGACTACATGTGGTGGTCCCTCGCCCTCGGCGCGTGCTTCGGCGGCAACGGCACCATCATCGGCGCTTCGCCGAATGTCATCATGGTGGCCATCGCCGCGAGAGAAGGGCACAACATTTCCTTCGGCAAGTTCATGCTCTGGTGCTTCCCGATCATGATGATGACCATCGCCGTGTCCGGGGCGTACCTCTATGTGATGTACTTTATGTAAAATACGGCGTCCGCTTTCCTTCGGGAGAGCGGATTTTTTTGCGCCTTTTCCCCGGCAGCGGACGGGCGGAATGCTTCCCGGAAGGGTATATAAAAATTTTTCATAAGATGCGCCCGGCGCTCGGAAGCGGGGAGAGAAAGCCGGATTTCCGCGGGAAACGGGGGAAATCGGCGTTTTCCGTGTGCGCTTATGAGGCAAGCGGGAAAAAACACCTTTCTTTTTCCGGAAATTTGATGAACGGGAATTTGACTTTCTCCTTATAGTGGTATACTATAAAACCGTGAATCAGAATAAAGCATACACTTTTCATAAGCGATTTTTCTAAGGAGGATTACAATGGACAAAAGAGAAAACGCGTATGTGCTGTGGTTTGATGAACTCCGCCGCGAAGACGTGGCGCTGGTAGGCGGCAAATCGTCTTCCCTGGGCGAACTGACATCCGCTACCCACGTGCCGGTCCCCTACGGTTTTGCGACGACCGCTCACGCATACCGGTACTTCATGGATGCCACCGGAACGAACAAGAAGATCCATGAACTGCTCGACCAGCTGGACGACGTGGAAGACTCCGCCGAGCTCCGCGACGTGTGCGCGAAGATCCGCGCGGAGATCGTCGCGGCGGAAATGCCGGAAGACCTGGCAGACGCCATCGGGGATGCCTATGAAGAACTGGCGCAGAAGACCGGTCACGGCGATCCCTTCGTAGCCGTCCGCTCCAGCGCGACCGCGGAAGACCTGCCGGACGCTTCCTTCGCGGGCCAGCAGGACACCTACCTCAATGTAAAAGGCCGGGAAGAAGTCATCCGCAAAGTCAAGGAATGCTACGCTTCCACCTTTACCGACCGCGCGACCTACTACCGCGTGAAGAAAGGCTTCGCTCATGAGAACGTCGCCCTTTCCGCCGCCGTCCAGATGATGGCGTACTCCAAAGTGGCCGGCGTCATGTTCACCGTCGATCTCGCCACCGGCGCGGACGACAAGATCATGATCGAAGGCTCCTGGGGCCTGGGCGAATACATCGTGCAGGGCACCGTCACGCCGGATAATTTCGTCGTGGATAAAGACAGCCTCACCATCCTGTCCCGCCGCATCAATGAAAAGCCCATCGAACTGGTGCGCGATGAAAACGGCGGCGTCGTGGAAAAACGCGTTCCCGAAGAACTGGCGAAAGCGCAGGTCATGAGCGATGAACAGATCGCGGAACTGGCAGGCTACGCGAAAGCCATTGAAAAGCACTACGGCTGCTATATGGACATGGAATGGGCGCTCGATGAAGACAACAAACTCTGGATCCTCCAGGCCCGCCCGGAGACCGTATGGTCCAGAAAGAATAAAGAAAAGAAAGAGGAGAGCAAAGTGAACGTAACCACCGATCATAAGGTACTCGTCAAAGGCCTTCCCGCCAGCCCGGGACTGGTCGCAGGCAAAGCGCATGTCATCACCGACCCGGCAGACATCGATCAGTTCAAGGAAGGCGAGATCCTCGTCACCCTCATGACCTCCCCGGACTGGGTGCCGGCCATGAAGAAAGCCCTCGCCATCGTCACGGACGCGGGCGGCATGACCTGCCACGCTTCCATTGTTTCCCGTGAACTGGGCATTCCCTGCGTCGTCGGCACGAAGAGCCGCAGCACCGATGCCACCGCTGTGCTGAAGACCGGTCAGGAGATCACCGTGGACGCGCAGAACGGCATCATCTATGACGGCATCGTGGAAGACATGATCGAAAAACCGCAGGCGCAGGCAGCGGCAGGCACTGCGGCTGTAGCGGCGGAATACTTCCCGCCCACCGGCACCACCGTCCTCATGAACCTGGGCGATCCCGACCTGGCGCAGAAATACGCGTCCCTTCCGTGCGACGGCATCGGCCTCATGAGAGAAGAATTCATCTGGACCACCTTCATCCATGAACATCCGCTGCACCTCATCGAAACGGGACATCCGGAAAAAGTCGTCGACATGCTGGCGGAAGGCATCAGCAAAGTCTGCCGCGCCATGGCGCCGAGACCGGTGGTGCTCCGCTTCTCCGACTTCAAGTCCGGCGAATACAGAAACCTCGTGGGCGGCGACAAATACGAACCGGTAGAACCGGCTGACCTCCTCGGCTGGCGCGGCGCTTCCCGCTACTATGACCCGAAATACATCGACGCGTTCCGCCTCGAACTGAAAGCGGTGAAGAAAGTCCGCGAAGAATTCGGCCTGAAGAACCTGAACTGCATGATCCCCTTCTGCCGCACCGTAGACGAAGCGCGCAAAGTCACGGAGATCATGAAAGAAGAAGGCCTCGAACGCGGCCCGGACTTCAAGCTCCTCCTCATGGCGGAGATCCCCTCCAACATCATCCTCGCTGATCAGTTCAATAAATACGTCGACGGCTACTCCATCGGTTCCAACGACCTGACCATGCTCATCCTCGGCTGCGACCGCAACAACGACACCGTGGCCTCCCTCTTCGATGAACGGAACCTGGCGCTCCGCCGCGCGATCCGCCACCTCATCAAGACGGCGCACAAAGACGGAAAGACCGTATCCATCTGCGGCCAGGCGCCGTCGGTCTACCCGGACTTCACGGAATTCCTCGTGAGAAGCGGCATCGACTGCGTATCCGTCAACCCGGATATGGTCAAGGCGACGAAACTGAACGTGGCCCGCATCGAACAGAGACTGCTCCTCGACGCGGCGACCGGCAAAGGCCTCGCGGAGACCGAAGAATACGACTGGTAAGAAAAACGGATGAACGGCGCGGGCGGAAAGACCCTTCCGCCGCCGATCCGCGGAAGCGGATGATCCGGGAAATGTGGGGCTGCCGTAAGGCGGCCCCCTTTTTCAAAATATAAAGAAAGGAAGAACAACGTGCAGCTTACAGACCGTCAACAGGAGATCACCCGCATCGTCCGTGAAAACGGACCGATCACGGGAGAAATGATCGCCGCGAAACTCCACGTGACGAGAAGCGCGCTCCGGGGCGATCTCGCCGTCCTTCTCTCAGGGGAAGTGATCGCGGCCAGACGCAGGCTAGGCTACTACTACCTGGGCGGCGGCACCGATCCGGCGGCCTCCGAGATCAGGAAATGTACGGTAGCTGCCTGCATGTCCCGGCCTATCGTCGTGGCCGGAGACTCCAATGCCTACGACGCGGCGGTCCTGCTCTTCACGGAAGACGTGGGGACCATCTTCGTGGGCGAAGAAGACAATATTCTGGGCGTCGTATCCCGCAAAGACCTGCTCAAAGCCGCCATGGGGCGGGAAGGTCTTCAGCAGATGCCCATTTCCATGGTCATGACGCCGAAATCCAAAATGATCTACGCAGAACCGGATGAAGAAGTGGTGAACGTGGCGCAGAAACTCATCGACTATGAAGTGGACTGCCTGCCCGTGGTCACCGTGGAAGAAGGAAAAGGCGACCGGCGCTTCCATTTGCAGGGGCGCATTTCCAAGACCAATATCACCCGGCTGTTTCTGGAACTCGGCATGGGCCGCAGGAGGTAATGCTTCGTGAATCAACCGACCGTATATGTCATTTCGGACTCCCTCGGCGAGACCGGCGAAAAACTTGCCCACGCGGCGATCAGCCAGTTCGACGAGGAAAGTATAGACGTCATCCGCGTGCCCTTCGTGCGCAATGCGGACCAGATCAATGAGATCACCGCGGAAGCGGCCCGGAAAGGCGCCATCATCTGCCACACTCTCGTTTCTCCCGATCTGCGGGAAAAACTGGATGAAGTGGCGGCGGCGCACGGCGTGCGCTATGTGGACATCCTCGGGCCCATGCTCGACGCGGTCTCCTCCATCGCGCAGACGAAGCCCCGCATGAAACCGGGACTCATCCACAAGCTCGATGAAGAATACTTCAAAAAAGTGGAAGCCATCGAATTTGCCGTCAAGTACGACGACGGGAAAAATCCCGCCGGGTTTGAAAAGGCGGACATCGTCCTCATCGGCGTGTCCCGCACGTCCAAGACGCCCATGTCCATGTACCTGGCGCACAAAAAATACAAAGTGGCCAATCTGCCCCTCGTGCCGGAAGTGCCGCTGCCGGAAGAGATCTTCCGCGTGCCGCCGTACCGCATCGTGGGCCTCATCATCGATCCGTACAAACTGAACAGCATCCGCACGGAACGGATGAAGGCGCTCGGCTTCTCCAGCGCGGCGAATTACACGGACATCACCCGCATCGAAGACGAGCTGGCCTACGCAAAAGCCGTCATGCGCCAGCTCCACTGCGTCGTCCTGGACGTGTCGAACAGAGCCATCGAAGAAACCTCGAGCCGCATCATCGAGATCATCGAAAGGAACCGCCAGATCTACGGCGAGAAATACTGAAAAAGAAGCGCTGCCTTGCGTGAGGCGGCGCTTTTTTGCTACAGTGGAAGAAACAGAGACGTCCACAGGAGGAGATCATGAACATCAGAGAAAGAACCGAACGGAATGAGCGGCAGCTTCTTTCGCCGCTCGCTGTGTTCGCCGACGAAGCGGAAAGAGACAGGCCGGAAGAAGAATGCCCGCTCCGCACCGCCTTCCAGCGGGATCGGGACCGCATCCTTCACAGCAGCTTCTTCCGCCGTATGAAGCACAAGACGCAGGTCTACATCGCGCCCCGCGGCGACCACTACCGCACCCGTATGACCCATACCCTTGAAGTGGCCCAGATCGGGCGCACCATCGCCAGAGCGCTCCGCCTCAATGAAGACCTGGTCGAAGCCATCGCCCTCGGCCACGACCTGGGGCACACCCCTTTCGGCCATGTGGGCGAATCGGCGCTGAATGACATCTGCGGCCATTTCCATCACAATGAGCAGAGCGTGCGCATCGTGGAGCGCCTCGAAAAAGGCGGGAAAGGGCTGAATCTCACGAAACAGGTGCGGGACGGCATTCTCCGCCACACCGGACATGTCCCGGCGGCTTCTCTCGAAGGGCAGCTCGTCAAATACGCCGACCGCATCGCCTACCTCTGCCACGACTTCGACGACGCCGAGGCGGCGGGGCTCCTCACCGCGCGGGACCTTCCCGACGCCGTGCGGCGGCGCTTCGGCGAGACCCATTCCGACATGATCACCGCCATGGTGACAGACCTCATTCAGAGCGCGCTGGACAGCCGTGCCCTGCACATGTCCCCGGAAGGCGACGAGACGCTCCTCACATTCCGGGAATTCATGTTCCGCCGGGTCTACCTCTCGCCGGCTCTCGTGCCCGACCGCGAGCGGGGATACAACGTGGTGCAGATGCTCTACAAATACTACATGGACCATCCCGAAGCGATCCCCGCGGAATGGCGGCTCCTCGCGGACGATGACAGCCAGGCCGCGGTGGACTACATTTCCGGCCTTACCGATAACCATGCCATCGCCCTCTTCCAGGATCTCTTCGTTCCCCGGTACTGGAATCTGTGAGAATCTCGTTAAAAATAATAAAATTTTCCCGTCGGGGCTTGCAACGGATTCCGGATTTTTTTACAATGCAGATAAAGCATCCTTCCTTGCGAAAAAGGGAAGTCAGAAAGAAATGAGGCGATCTGTATGAAAAAAATTCTGGCAGCCATGATACTGACGGCTTTCGCCGCGGGCGTGACCGCATCCGCCGCGATGCCCTTCGGCGACAGAGGCCCCGGCCCGGCCCATCCGAAGCCCGGCGCCGCCGTCCATCAGGAAAAAGACAAGAGGATCCCTCCGGGACAGGCGAAAAAGATCGAGAAAAAGGACAAGGACCTTCCGCCGGGCATCGCAAAGAAAATAGAGAAAAAGGACAATGACCGCAGAGACGACAGAAGAGACGAACGCCGGGATGATCGGAGAGACGAACGCCGGGATGATCGGAGAGATGAGCGCCGGGACGACAGAAGAGACGAGCACAAAGCGCCGCCGCACATGCAGAAGCCCGATCCCCGCCGTGATGACCGCGGACGCAAGGCGCCGCCCCCGCCGAAAGACCGCCATAACGAAGACGATAACGACAATGACAGAGGCGGACTCATCGGGAAAATCCTCGAACAGATCAAAGACTGACCGCAGAGAAGGCCCTTCTTCGGAAGGGCTTTTCGTATGCAGAAATTTAGATATTCATATAACTCGATTCATATGATATAATAAGAAACAAGATTTTTACGTGAGAAAAGAGGAAACACCATGGATTATGAACCGAGCTACAAAGAATTTGCGACCATCTTCAAGGCCCTCTCCGACGAGACCCGGCTCTGCATCGTGGATATGCTGTCCTGCGCGGAACTCTCGGCGTGCGATATCCTGAAGAATTTCACCCTGTCCCAGTCCACCCTGAGCTACCACATGAAAATTCTCATCGAAGCGGGTATCGTGAACGCCCGCCGCGAAGGCCTGTGGACGAAGTACTCCATCAATGACGACACCTTCATGAAAGTCATGGACTTCCTGCCGGCGCTCTACAAAATGAAAAACGAATGCGTCTGCAAGCAGATCAAGTACTGCAAAGAAGGCGACTCCTGCCCGGTGAACGTCAACGGCAAAGATTCCTTCGGCTTCTGAGGGAAAGTAGAACAGACAAAAAAAGACGAGCCATAAAAAGACGAGCCATAAAAAGCCCGTCTTTTTTGCGTTGCTTTTCAGTGAAAAATGGAAACGCTCTGCCGCCGCGCCTGATGCGGTAAACCCGGAACTTTCACTTTTGCGTTTTAAAAGAAGAGACATTGCCGCGCGTCTTCCGGTCATCGGCTGGTAAATATTTCCGATTTGTATAGCCGCATTCCCCCTGCCATACTGGAAGTAACAGAGGAAGCTTCTTCTGAATTTTGGCCCGTACTCGAAACGCGGTACCCTACTTTCAGATTGTAAGCTTCCTTTATTTTTTGTATTTATTCTTTTTAAATGGAAAATAAAAAACG
>ULQM01042042.1_pt1 | contig 12594 bp, 7 predicted proteins | sample 1954451 | NCBI WGS metagenome assembly ULQM01 (sample SAMEA4835655, study PRJEB28245) | human gut metagenome | biome: gut microbiome; material: fecal sample | place: Denmark | collected 2008 | reverse complement strand
ATTTTGACGCTCGTGTCGCTGCTTCCGGCGTTTCTGACGTCCGGGCGCGACCTGACGCTCTTCACGCTGTCGGACAACGTGGAGATTGCGCTGCATGTGGACGGCATCGGCATGTGTTTCTGTGTGCTGATGGCGTTCGTCTGGGCGGCGGCGGGGTTCTACTCGTTTGACTACATGGCGCACGAGGGGCATGAAAAGCGCTTCTACTGCCTGTATCTGCTGACGCTGGGCGTGCTGATGGGGCTGTGCATGTCCGGGAGTCTGGTCACCTTCTACATGTTCTACGAAGCCATGACGCTGCTGACCATGCCGCTGGTGATGCACTCCGGCAGCAAGGAGGCGGTCGCGGCGGGCATTAAGTACCTGATTTACTCCGTCGTCGGCGCGTCACTGGTGCTGCTGGGTATTTTCGCGATTGCCCCGTACGCGCAGTCGCTGTCCTTCGCGCCCGGCGGTGCGCTGGACATGGCGAAAGTCGCGGGGCATGAGGGCTTTGTGCTGGCGATTGGCGGCGTGATGCTGCTTGGCTTCGGCGCGAAGGCGGGTCTGTATCCGCTGCACGGCTGGCTGCCGACGGCGCACCCGGCCGCGCCTTCCCCGGCGTCGGCGGTGCTGTCCGGCGTCATTACGAAAGCGGGCGTGCTGGGCCTTTTGCGCGTCATTTACTGCTTCCTCGGCGCACAGAATCTGCGCGGAACGTGGGTGCAGACGGTGCTGATGGCGCTCTCGCTCTTGACGGTTTTCATCGGTTCGCTGCTGGCATATCGGGAGCACCACCTCAAAAAGCGGCTGGCATGGTCTACGGTCAGTCAGGTGAGCTACGTCGTGTTCGGGTTGAGCACGCTGCATCCGCTGGGGCTGCTCGGCGCCATGCTGCACGTCGTGTGCCACTCGCTGGTCAAGGACGTGCTGTTCATGGGCGCTGGCGCAGTCATCCTGAAAACAGGCGAAACGCAGGTGGATGCCCTCCGTGGTATCGGCAAGCGGATGCCGGTCACGATGTGGTGCTTCGCGATTGGAAGCCTTGGGCTGATTGGCATTCCGCCGTGTCTGGGCTTTTTCAGCAAGTGGGAGCTGGCGCAGGGCAGCCTTGCCATGACGGGCGTGGCTTCATGGCTGAACTGGTTTGGGCCCGTTGTGCTGCTGCTCTCCGCCCTGTTGACGGCTGGCTACCTGATGCCGATTGTCCTGCGCGGCTTCTTCCCCGGAAAAGACGCGCAAGTCGGCGAAAAGTGCGAAGCGTCCGCGTCGATGCTCATTCCCATGCTGGTGCTGACGGTGCTGTCAGTGGCGCTGGGCATGTTCCCGTCGCTGCTGACCGGCCTTCTTTCCCCCATTTTGACCGCACTGCTGTAAGGAGGAAGCGCATATGCTGTTATTCTTGACCATCGCGCTGCCCATGCTTGGCGGCGCGGCAATGGGACTGATGCGCTTTTCCAGCGCGAAATCCCGCGGAATCTACGTTGAAACCATCGTGCTGGCGACGAGCATCCTGACGTGGGTGCTGCTGCTCACCCGCACGGATACCACCTACGTCCTCTGCCACATGAACAGCGAGCTGGCGCTTGCGTTCCGTGTGGACGGCATGAGCTGCATTTTCGCAGGGCTGGTATCCATCCTCTGGCCGCTGGCGTCGCTGTACGGCTTTGAGTACATGCAGCACGAGGAGCGCCCGAACACGTTCTTCAGCTACTACACGATGAGCTACGCCGTCACGCTGGCCGTCGCGTTCTCGGCAAACCTGTTCTCGCTCTACGTCTTTTATGAGTGCTTGACGCTGATTACCCTGCCTCTTGTCATCCACAAGAAGGACACCATGTCCATCCGCGCAGGGCGCAAGTACCTCACCTTCTCCATCTCCGGCGCGGCGCTGGCGTTCATTGCGCTGGTATTCATCATCTACTACGGCACGACAACGGACTTTGTCCTCGGCGGCGTGCTGGACGCGGAAAAAATCAGCGGGATGGAAGAACTGCTGAAATTCGTGTTCCTGCTGGCATTCGTCGGTTTCGGCACGAAAGCGGCTGTTTTCCCGATGTACGCATGGCTGCCGGCGGCTTCTGTCGCCCCGACGCCCGTGACAGCGCTGCTGCATGCGGTGGCGGTCGTCAACGCGGGCGCGTATGCTGTCCTGCGCGTGATTTACTACTCCTTCGGCGCGTCGTTCCTCTACGGGACGTGGGCGCAGACGGTCGCTTTGCTGCTTAGCTGCTTCACGATTCTCTTCGGTTCGACAATGGCGGTTCGCGAGCAGCACTTCAAGCGCCGTCTGGCGTACTCGACCATCTCCAACCTATCCTACATGCTCATGGGCGCGGCGCTGATGACCCCCGACGGCATGACGGGCAGCTTGAGCCATCTGGTGATTCACGGCGTGATCAAGATTACGCTGTTCTACTGCGCGGGCGCGATTCTCATCAAGACCGGCAAGGAGTATGTGCAGGATCTGCGCGGATACAGCAGGATTATGCCTGCGACGTGCGGCATCTTCCTGCTGGGCAGCATTGCGTTGGTCGGCACGCCGCCGCTGGCAGGCTTCGTCAGCAAGTGGAATCTGCTGACTGCCGCGTCCGCCACGGAGCTGCCAATGGGAACCGTCGCGATTGTCTGCCTCATCATCTCCGCCATTCTGACGGCAATTTACCTCTTCACCGCCGCACTGCCGATGTACTTCCGCCCGCTCAACGCGGATCAGGCGCAATTGGCGGGGCAGAAGCTCGACCCCAGCTGGATGATGCTCGTGCCAATGGGGATTTTGTGCGCGCTGATGATTGGGCTGGGGCTGTGGTCGCAGCCGCTGGTGACATTCCTGCGGAATATTGCCGCCGGTGTGATTTTCTAAGGACAGGAGGAGAGAAAGATGACATCGTGGATTCTGATTTTGCTGACCTTCCTGCCCTTCCTCGCCGCCATCATCGCCTATATGCTTGGCCGCCGGGATGAACGCGCCATGAACGGGTTCGTGAGCATCACGGGCATTGTGATTTTCGCACTGAGCGCGGCACTGCTGTTCCTGCCGGAGGGCGAAGTCGCCCTGCCCGGCTTCTGCGGACTGGGGCTGTACCTGCGTGCGGACGGCTTCCGCGGGCTGTACAGCTGCGTCGCTGCCTTCATGTGGATGATGACGGGGCTGTTTGCGCCGGAATACTTCCAGCATCACGGCAACAAAGCGCGGTACAGCTTCTTCACGCTGATGACGCTCGGTGCGACGCTGGGCGTGTTCCTCTCGGACAACCTCGGCACGACGTTCCTGTTCTTTGAAATCATGTCGTTTGCCAGCTATGCATGGGTCGCGCAGGAGGAAACGCCGGGCGCACTCCGGGCGGCGGCGACGTACCTTGCGGTGGCGGTCATCGGCGGTCTGACGACGCTGATGGGCTTGTTCCTCTTGCAGCATCAGCTGGGGACACTCGACTTTGCGTCCCTGCGCGCCGCCATGGGGCAGCAGGATGTAACCGTCGCGGTGTGGCTGACGCTGGTCGGCTTTGGCGCGAAAGCCGGTCTGTTCCCGCTGCATATCTGGTTGCCGAAAGCGCACCCGGTTGCGCCTGCGCCCGCGTCAGCGCTTTTGTCGGGTATCCTGACCAAATCCGGCGTATTCGGGCTGATTGTGCTGTGCGCGAACCTGATGCAGGGCAACGCCGCGTTCGGCAATGCGCTGATGATTTTCGCTGCGATTACGATGTTCCTCGGCGCACTGCTGGCGCTGTTCTCCACCGACCTCAAACGGACGCTCGCCTGCTCGTCGATGAGCCAAATCGGCTTCATCACGCTGGGGCTGTCGGTGATGGTGCTGCTGGGCGACGAAGGCACGCTGGCGGCGTATGGCAGCGTGATGCACATGCTGAATCACTCGCTCATCAAGCTGACGCTGTTCATCGCGGCGGGCGTGGTGTACATGAACCTGCACGCGCTGAATCTTGATGATATCCGCGGCTTCGGGCGCAAAAAGCCGCTGCTGCACATTGCGTTCCTGCTGGGAGCGCTGAGCATTGCGTGCATCCCGCCGCTGGGCAGCGGGTACAACAGCAAGAGCCTGCTGCACGAAGGGCTGCTGGAGCTGATTGGCGAAATGCAGGCGGCAGGCAGCGCGTGGATGGGCTACAAGGCGATTGAAGTGCTCTTCCTCATCAGCGGCGGATTGACCGTCGCGTACATGGCGAAGCTGTACATCTGCATTTTCTGGCAGAAGCACCCGACCCGTCAGGCGGAATTCGACGGCATGACGCACTACATGAACGGCACAACCGCGTTTGCGCTGCTGGGCAGTGCGGCGGCGCTCCCCTTCCTGGGCGCACTGCCGGGGCTGCTGCTCACGCCGTTCGGGGCAAAGAGTGCGTCGTTCTTCGGCGTACCTGCGCTGAAGGAAGCGATTGCGTACTTCTCGGCGGAGAACCTGCAGGGCGCGGCGATTTCCATCATCATCGGCGCGGCGGTGTATCTGCTGATTGTCCTGCCGCTCCTAACGCGCAAGGACGAAAGCGGCGTGCGCCTATACGTCAATCGTTGGAATGAGAAGCTCGACTTGGAGAACGCTGTCTACCGTCCGCTGCTGCTGACGCTGCTGCCGCAGGTGCTGACACTGGTGTTCCGCTTCATTGCGGAGCTGCCGGAAAACCTCGTGATGGCAAGCCGCGCGACCATCTTCCGGATGCGCCAGACGCGCAAGCCCGTGCCAGTCGGCAACCGCTTCACCTACACGCTGGGGCGCGCGCTGAATGCACTGGCGCGGCTGCTTAACCGCACGATTCTGCACCGCCACCCGATGCGCACGGACTTCGAGTATGTGCTGGACGCTTCCTTCCGCGAAATTTCCGGCGGCATCCGCAGCATGAGCGTGAGCATTTCCTTCGGGCTGCTGCTGTTGTGCATCGGGCTGTATGTAACCTGTTTGTATCTGCTGCAATAATCGGCATAATGATTTGCGGAGGCATTTCCGGGCTGCGAACCCTTATGCAGCCCGGTTTTTGCTGCTAAAACAATGGGTTTTCGCTGTTTTCGATACTTTTCGTCAGCGTTCTTTGGCGGATTTGGGCGTTTTTAGACAATTGTCGTGGAAGCTGGCGGGAAGCATACTTGTCATTTTCCCATTTCTGTGGTATGATACACAACGGCAATGCAAACAATGATTTTGCATCGCAATGTTTGATTCCGGAACAGGGCATTCAACGGCATTCCACGAAAGCCCTTTGCAAATAAAAGGAGGATTCCCATGCCTACGACATCTTTTGACAAGGATTCCATCAAGGCATCCATTATTGGCAAGCTGCAGCGCTATAACGGCCGCACCATCGAGGAAGCATCGAATGGGCAGATTTATCGCGCACTGGCTTCCACCGTCCGCGACCAGATCATGCAGAAATGGATGATTTCCCGCGAAGAACGCAAGACGAACAACAACAAGCGTCTATTTTACCTCTCTGTGGAATTTCTGATGGGCCGCAGCCTATACACCAACATCCTGAACCTCGTCTCGCTCGACGCCTACAAGCAGGCACTGGACGAACTGCACATCGACGTGGACAAGGTGCTTCAGGAAGAGCCTGAACCCGCGCTGGGCAACGGCGGTCTGGGCCGTCTGGCAGCGTGCTTCATGGACTCGCTGGCGTCCCTTGACCTGCCCGCGATGGGCTGCTCCATCCGCTATGAATACGGTCTGTTCCGCCAGAAGATTGTGGACGGTCAGCAGGTCGAGCTGCCGGACTACTGGCTGGGCAACGGCAACGTGTGGGAAATGCCCGTAATGGAGGATGCCTGCGAAGTGCACTTCAACGGTCACGTCGAAATGGGCAACGAGAACGGCCGCACGGTGTTCCGTCACGTCGGCTACAACACGGTCGAGGCTGTTCCCTACGACATGCCGCTGGTGGGCTATGACACCTCCACCGTCAACAGTCTGCGCCTGTGGAGCGCCCGCGCCCCGAAGCGCATTGACCTGAGCGACTTCAACCACGGCCACTATGTGCAGGCGTCGGAGGAAAAGGAACTGGCGGAAGCCATCTCCAACATCCTCTACCCCGAAGACAACCACTACGAAGGCAAGCTGCTCCGCTTGAAGCAGCAGTATTTCTTCACCTCCGCCACCCTCCAGTACATCCTCAAGGACTTCAAGAAGCTCAACGGCACGAACTGGAGCAAGCTGCCGGAGAAGGTCGTCATCCACATCAACGACACGCATCCGGGTCTGGCGATTCCGGAACTGATGCGCCTGCTGATGGACGAAGAAGGCTTGGGCTGGGACGAAGCGCAGCAGATTGTCAGCCGCACAATGGCGTACACCAACCACACCATCATGGCGGAAGCGCTCGAAAAGTGGCCGGAAGACATGGTGAAGAGCCTGCTGCCGCGCATCTATCAGATTCTGGTGGAAATGAACAAGCGTCTCTGCGCGCGCCTGTGGAACTTCTTCCCCGGCGAAGCGGAGCGCGTGGGTCGCATGGCGATTATTGCCTACGGTTACATCCACATGGCGAACCTGTGCGTTGCCATGACGTTCTCCACCAACGGCGTGAGCAAGCTGCACGGCGATATCCTCAAGCAGGAGACGTTCCACGACTTCTACCTCGTTATGCCGGAGAAGTTCAGCGCAATTACCAACGGCATCACGCATCGCCGCTGGCTGATGGCGTGCAACCCGGAACTGACCAAGCTTATCTGCGACACCATCGGCACGGACTGGGTGAAAGATCCGGAACTGCTGCATGACCTTGCGCCCTACGCTGACGACGCGGCGTTCCGCGAGCAGTTTGAGAAGATTAAGCACAACAACAAGGTTCGCCTGTCGAATTTCCTGAAAGAACATCAGGGCGCAATCGTTGACCCGAACTTCATCTTCGACGCACAGTCCAAGCGGCTGCACGAATACAAGCGCCAGATGCTCAACGCTTTGCACATCCTTGTGCTGTACAACCGCATCGTCAATGACCCGAGCTTCACCATGCAGCCGCGTGTGTTCATCTTCGGCTCGAAGGCAGCGCCGGGCTACAACCGCGCCAAGCTGATTATCCGCTTCATCAACGGTCTGTCCGCGCTGATTGCCAAACACCCGCGCGCCAGCAAGATGCTGCAGGTCGTCTTCCTCGAAAACTACGACGTGTCCAGCGCGCAGCTGCTGATTCCGGCAACCGAAATCTCCGAACAGATTTCCACCGCGTCCAAGGAAGCCAGCGGCACGGGCAACATGAAGTACATGATGAACGGTGCCATCACGATCGGCACGATGGACGGCGCAAACGTCGAGATTTCCGAGCAGGTCGGCATGGATAACATCTACATCTTCGGTATGCGTTCCGACACGGTGCTGGATATGTACCGTGAGCGTAACTACAACCCAATGACCATCTTTGAGACGAATCAGGAACTGCGTCTGGCGTTGACCCAGATGATCGACGGCACCGTGCTGCCGGACGCGCCGAGCGCCCTGCAGGATTTGTATCACAGCCTGCTGATTGGCGACTGGGGCAACATGGCCGATCCGTTCTTCGTCCTGAAAGACTTCGGCTCGTACTCGATGGCGCAGCGCCGCATCGACGCGGATTATGCCGACCGCGACAAGTGGAACCGCATGGCGGTCATCAATACCGCAATGTCCGGTGTTTTCTGCTCCGACCGCACAATTCGCGAGTACAACGACACCATTTGGCATCTTGACCCGCTCAAGCGCAAGGTATAAACTGCATATTTTTGAGAGCACTGCGGAAAAATATCCATCCGCAGTGCTCCCGGTTCAAAAGTCCGGAGCATTTCGGGCTTTTTTGCCGTGTTTCCGCAATTATTGATGATTGGATGGATGGATATCATGCTGCTGCACGATTCCCACAACGAATTTTATCGCACACCGTCCGGCCCTGCTCCGGCTGGCAGCAATGTTCTGATTCGCCTGCACTGCGACGAAGCGACGAGCGTCGTCCTGCGCACTTGGATGACGGAAGAACTTTGCTACACCATGCTGCCGACCGCTGAGCATGTCTGGGAAGTTGCCATTCCCCTGCCGACCACGCCGGGGCTTTTCTGGTATTACTTCCTGATTTACCGCAAGGACGGCCGCACCATCCGCTATGGCAACCAGCCGGACAAACTTGGCGGCGTCGGTGTCGCGTATGACCACGGTGAGCCGGAATCCTTCCAGATTACGCTCTACGACCCGGCTTACAAGACGCCGAATGCCTTCCACGGGGCGAATATCTACCAGATTTTCCCCGACCGTTTCCGCCATGCGCCAACAAAAGCCGTTGATGACCGCAAAGACCGCTATGTCCACAAAAACTGGGACGAAGAGCTGCTGGGCGTGGGCGACCTGCGCGGCGGCAAGTATCAGGAACTGGACTTCTACGGCGGCACGCTGACCGGCATTCAGGAGAAGCTGCCCTACCTGAAGGACATGGGCATCGACATCATCTACCTGAACCCGATTTTCCGCGCACGGTCGAATCACCGCTACGACACGGGCGACTACACGCAGGTTGACCCGCTGTGCGGCACGAACACGGAATTCACCGAACTGTGCGAAGCGGCGAAGAAAGTCGGCATCCGCGTGATGCTCGACGGCGTATTTTCCCACACGGGCGAAGACAGCGTGTACTTCAACCACTTCGGGCATTATCCGACGCTCGGCGCCTATCAGGGGCAATCCTCCCCCTACTACGACTGGTACACCTTCAACCACTATCCGGAAGACTACAAGGCATGGTGGGGCATTCTCTCCCTGCCGGAGCTGCGCAAGGACAATCCGGAATACCAGAAGTTCATGTTCCAGCCGCACGAGGGTGTTGTGCCGCGTTGGATTGAGGCGGGCAGCTGCGGCTGGCGGCTGGATGTGGCGGACGAATTACCGGTGGACTTCCTGCGCAAGCTGCGCGCCGCCGCAAAGGCCGCTGACCCGGAAGCCGTTGTCTTGGGCGAAGTTTGGGAGGACGCGAGCAACAAGGTTGCTTACGGCGAAACGCGCTGCTACTGCACAGGCGACACGCTCGACAGCGTGATGAACTACCCCGTGCGCGAGGCGATTCTCAACTTTGTGATGGGCAAAACGTCCGCCAGCACCTTTGTGCGCCTGATTCACCATCAGGAGGAAGTTTACCCGGCGCAGTTCCGTTACGCGCTGATGAACCTCGTCGGCAGCCACGACCGCTGCCGTGCGCTGAACATCCTTGCTGGACGCGAATGTCAGGAACTTAGCAAGGCAGATCAGCAGCATGTCCACCTGAACGTGGAAGAGTACGAGTTAGCTGTGAGGCGCTACAAGCTTTGCATCGACCTGCTGTGCGCGCTGCCAGGCTGCGCAACGGTGTACTATGGGGACGAAGTTGGGCTGACCGGCTGCCACGACCCGTGGAATCGCCGCGCCTTCCCGTGGGGGCGCGAAGACAAGTCGCTGCAGAAATACGTCGCGAACAAGCTGCGCCATCGGCAGGAATCCGACCTGCTGCGCCTCGGCTACTGCGACATCGAAGCGCCGGATGACGACACGCTGCTCATTACACGCCGCATGAAGGACGGTCACGACGCGCTTGGGCAGGAATCGACCGTCACGGGCAAGGAAATCATCAAGGTGTGCCGGAAACTGCACTAAAAGATACAATTGCATAGCAATAGCGCCGCTTGGTTTCATTGCGAAATCAGGCGGCGCCTTTCGTTACTCAATCCCCGCCGGGCGCACAGTCGTCCGCCCTGTCGGCTCCTGCCACACGTCATAGAAGCCAATCAAGTTGCCCGGATTCGTCGCCCGATACACCTGCACGGCGCGGCGCAAATCCTCCCGCTCGATGCGGACGCTCAGCCCGCACCCCATCGCCACCGCGCGCGGCGTAATCATCACCGACGCACGCACCCCGTGCTGGCGCAAATCGCGTTCAAACGCCATCACCTGTTGCCGCGAGCGGAACGCCGCAATGCAAAACTCCTCCCTCATCGGTTCTACCGCCTCCTTTTCGCCATTAGAATAATATGAAAAAACGCCCGCCGAGGTTCGCGGACGATGGAGGAAATGCGTCGATGATTTATCTGGACAATGCCGCGACGAGCTTCCCGAAGCCGCCGGAGGTCATTCGGGCGATGGCGGGCGTAGAGGAGAAGATGGGCGCGAATCCCGGACGCGGCGGGCATCGGCTGGCACTGCGCGCGGGTCGGGTGGTGGAGCACTGCCGGGAGGAAGCCGCGCGGCTGCTGGGTGTGCATCATCCGGAGCGAATTCTGTTCACCGCAAACTGCACCGAAGCGCTGAATCTCGCCATTTCCGGCACGCTGCGGCGCGGCGACGAGGTCATCTGCTCCTACGCGGAACACAACGCAGTCATGCGGCTGCTCGACCGCTACGTTTCGCGCGGGGAAATCACGGTGCATATGCTTGCGCCGGATGAACGCGGTATCCTGTCCCCTGCTTCTCTACGCCGCGTCATCAGCCGCAAAACCGCACTGGTGATCATCGCCCACGCCAGCAACGTCACGGGGCTGATTCAGCCGATTGCACAGCTGGGCGCGGTCTGCCGGGAGCGCGGCGTTCCCCTGCTGGTGGATGCGGCGCAGACGGCCGGGATGGCGGACGTTTCGCCAGACGTGCTGCGCGCAGACATGGTGGCAATGCCGGGGCACAAAGGGCTGCTGGGGCCGCAGGGCACGGGACTGCTTGTGCTGGGCTACGGCATGAACCCTGAACCGCTGCTGCTTGGCGGAACCGGCTCGATGAGTGAGAGCGTCCGTCAGCCGGACATGCTGCCCGACCGCTACGAGAGTGGCACGGTGAACCTGCCCGGCATAGCGGGGCTGTACGCGGGGGTGAAGTTCGTGCGGGCGCACCGAGCGGAAATCGAGGAATACGAGCTGGCGCTGTGCGACCGCCTGCGTGCGCGGCTGCGGGAGATTCCCGGCGTGCGCATCCTCTGCGACGATGGGCAGGCGCATATGGCAATTACGAGCATTGTCGTGCCGGGGCATGACGGCGGGGCGCTGGCGGATGCACTCGACGCGGCAGATATTGCCGTGCGCGCGGGGCTTCACTGCGCGCCGACCGTCCATGCGTGGCTGGGGACGCTGCAAAGCGGCGCGATTCGCTTCTCGCCGGGGCTTTACAACACAGCGCAGGAGATGGACGACACGGCGCTGCTGCTGGCGCGATTATTGCAAGCATAAGAAAATCCCTGCACCGTTTGCGTGATGCAGGGATTTTTCTGAATATGCGGTGAAGGCGCTTACCAAGACAGCACTTCGTGACCCGTATCCGTCACAAGCACCATGATTTCCCATTGCGCCGACGGTTTGCCGTCCGCCGTGAAGATTTCCCATGTGTTGCCCGGATGCGTTCCAACCTCGTCCGTACCCATATTGACCATCGGCTCGATGGTGAAAATCATGCCGGGAGCAAGCGCCATTTCCGTGCCGCGCTTCGTGACGTAGCTGACCCACGGGTCTTCGTGGAACTCCAGCCCGCAGCCATGGCCGCCGATTTCGCGCACGACGCGGTAGCCGTTCGCGCGGGCATGGTCGTTGACCGCCTGCCCGACGTCGCCCAAGAAGCCCCACGGCTTCACTTGCGCCAAGCCCAGTTCGACGCACTCCTTCGTCACTTGCACGAGCTTGCGATTTTCGTCGCTGACGTCGCCGATGCAGTACATGCGGGAGGAATCGGAAAAATAGCCATTCAGGATGGTCGAGCAGTCCACATTGATGATGTCGCCGGATTTCAGCACAACGTGCTTCGACGGGAAGCCATGGCAGACCTGATCATTCACTGACGTGCAGACACTGTACGGGTAGCCCTCGTAGTTCAGCGGCGCGGGAATGCCGCCCATGTCGCGCGTCATGGTGGACACGATGTCGTCGATTTCTGCCGTCGTCATGCCCGCATGAATTTGCTTTCCTATTTCGTCCAGCACGGCAATATTGATTTTGCAGCTTTCCTTGATTTTTTCAATCTGCTCCGGCGTTTTAATCATCTTATGCGTCGGAACGATGTGCCCCTGTGCCGCCAGCGACGCAATCTGCTGGTCAAACGCACAGTGGCAGCTCTTGTACTTGCGGCCGCTCCCGCACCAACAGGGGTCGTTGCGTCCCGGCAGATGTGGAAACGAGAAAGCAGGGAAATTCATACACTTTCCTTTCTACGATGGCACTCAGCGGTGGTCGCCGAGGAAGAAAATCGCCAGCGTACCGGGGCCGGAGTGGGAGCCAATGACTGGGCCGACATACGTCACCAGAACGCCCGCAATGCCGGGAATTTCCGCCTTGATGATGTCCGCCAGCGCGTTCGCCTCATCCTCGCAATCGCCGTGGCTGATGAAAATCATCTGCCCTTCCGGGTTGACGATATGCTCCTTGACGCGGTTGGCAAGGATGCGGATGCTGCGGCGGCGGCCCGTCACCTTCTCCACAACTGCCAAATGACCTTCCTCATCAACGTGCATAATCGGCTTGATACGCACGAGCGAACCAACGACCGCGCTGGTTGCAGACAGGCGGCCGCCGCGATAGAGGAACATCAGGTCATCGACGGTGAACCAGTGAATCAGGTGCTGAATATGCTCCTTGACCCACTTTGCGTTCTCCTCGATGGACATGCCCTGTTCGCGGTTCTGCAGCGCATAATGCACCAGCAGGCCC
>ULQM01016307.1_pt1 | contig 12687 bp, 8 predicted proteins | sample 1954451 | NCBI WGS metagenome assembly ULQM01 (sample SAMEA4835655, study PRJEB28245) | human gut metagenome | biome: gut microbiome; material: fecal sample | place: Denmark | collected 2008 | reverse complement strand
GTTGAGCTTGCGCTTGCCGTCTGAGTATTCCTGCAAAACATCTGCCGCAACTTGAAGAGGGGCGGTATCGCGTTGAAGTTGTTTCTGTCTGTCTTCAAGCTGTCGCGTTTCCCGTTCGGCGTGGACTTGCCTCTGTTCTGCGCTCGCCCGCCTGCTTTCCGCCTCGTCCGCCCGCAGTTCGGCTTGGTCTGCCGCCTCGCTCATCTTTTTTAACTTGAAAGCTGCCGTGTCAAGGTGCTTTGCCTGACTTCCTTCTTTGCCGCGTTGTAAGTTCCATTTCTTTCCCACGACAGAATGGAAGTCCGTTTGCAAGTTTTGTAACTTCTTTCGGTCGAAGAGAGTTTTCGCACACAATCTGCCGTTGGCTATCGGAATTAAATTCAAGTGCAAGTGCGGCGTTGTTTCGTCCATGTGGACGACCGCCGAAATAATGTTGTCCTCGCCGTACCGCTCCGCAAAGAAGCGGGTGCAATCAATAAAGAATTGCTGTTGCTCGCCCGGCGACAGCCTGCCGAAAAATTCTCTGTCAGAACCCACGACGAAGGAACACATAAGCACGGCGTCCTTGCGCACCTTTGTGGGCAGATCGAGGGCCTCAATTTTATCGTTGATAAATTGTGTGTATGACCGCTGCCTTTTGATAATGTTGTAGTTGTTTCGCGTGCGCGTGAAGTCTATCTGCGGATTGACCGCCTGATAGGTTTCGTCGCGTTCGTTTTCATTTTCGACGGGCGCAATGTCTGTCTTGTGATACTTTTCCATGTGACAAACTAAGTAGCTTATAATTTCACCTCCCATAATTTTTAAATAAAGCCCCCTGCAAGGGCGAACGGTACTTCGCTTGCGAAGTATAGTGAGCTATACTTCCCGAAACGAAGTGATAGAAAATTGGCTTTTCTGCTTCCCGTTTCTTTGCAGAACAAGGGCTTTAAATTTGCCGTAAGTCATCACTATGTCATAGCTATGTCCGAGCGATTACGGCGGTCTAACCGCTGCTTGTTTATTCATATCTCACCTCCAAGTTTGATTTATTTTTATCTTTGCCCACACCAAAGAGGTATGGGTGCGATAGCTGAAAAAGGACATAAAAAAGTCGCTGACACCTTTGAAGTAATCACCGACTTGTACCTTATTTAGCAACTTCTAATTGCTCTATGGTGGTCAACCATTCTGTTAAGTTGTCGTTTGATTTACGCTTTACTCGCCTCTGCCTGAAAATTTTATGCTGAAAAAACCCTTAACGGCACGTCGAAAAATGCGGCTTAAAACGGCTTTGCCTACAAAAAAATTGTAAACTTATAAAAGCCTTTCATCGCGCATCTTTTTCGGGTGAATGGGCAATCTGCGCGCTTTAAAAAGTAGCACAAAATAAGCCCATCTTCGCCCTCGTCAGCACAAACTACGCTTATCATGCAACGGTGCAAGCACCGCCGCAAGTTTTGCTTCGTTGTGCTTCCTCTTCCCAAAAAGTTCTTCGATACTTTTTGGGAGCCCCTAATTAGACTTGACCTGAAACGAGGCTTTACACCTAAAAAAGCGCATGCTTATAAAAGCCCCGTTTTGGCTCGTCTTTCAGACGGCTCGGGTTTGTTCCCACCGCGCATTCTTTCCGCGCAGCAACTTCGGAGCATACAACTCCGCGGCGCAATCTCGTTATGCGCCCTTCCTCCCACAAGGGAGCACGCCATACCTAATATCTATGTACGGCAAAAGAGTACAGGCAACTTTCACGCCTATACTCTTGCATTATATCATATCCTGTTGCTGTTGTCAATACAAAACAAACATTTGTTTGTATATTTTAATGAGATTTTTTGTCGGTATATCATTGATATATGCGAATAGATATGTTATAATAATGTTATAAAGAATTTGGAGTGTAATATGACTTTTGGCGAAAAAGTAAAATCGGCTCGTCTTCAGCTATTTTTAAGTCAGGAAAAGCTCGCTAAGGAACTCGGCGTTTCGTTTGCTACCATAAACAGATGGGAACGCGGACTTTGTGAGCCAAACTACGACGGGCAAAAAGCTTTTCACGATTTTTGCGAAAAAAATAACGTAAAATTCGAAGAATAATTTTTTATATATGACTAATTCTGTCATATATTATGTGTATAATATTATTTGATAATAGTTAACTGTGTTTCGTAGAGGCTGATATGGAAAAATTTATATTTAAAAATTGTGACTATAGAATATTGCTTGAAGAATTGAAAGCTCAGAAAGTGGTTATTGATGCAGTAATAACCGACCCCCCTTACGGAGTAAGCCGCAAGCATCAATTAGGTTTTAGCAATATGGGCCGAGCAGGAATGGACTATGGGGATTGGGATTATAATTTTGACCAAAAAGAATGGATACGACTTACCGCACCTTTGATTAAGGCGGGAGGCTCAATAATAGTTTTTAATGATTGGAAGAATTTCTCATACATAGTAGAGGAACTCGACGAGCAGGGTTTTTCCATGAAAGACGTTATACGTTGGGTTAAACCCAATCCTATGCCGCGAAATACTGACCGTCGTTATGTCGGGGATTTTGAGATGGCAATATGGGCGGTAAAGGACGGTGGAAAATGGACATTTAACAAGCCCGACGATTGCTCTTACTTACGTCCTATATACAGATGTCCGAGCGTGCCAAAAAGCAAAAGAATACACACGACGCAAAAGCCACTTAAATTAATAGAAGATATTTTAAAAGTGCATACAAATGAAGGCGATGTCGTCCTTGATTTATTTACCGGTTCCGGAACAACTGCCGAGGCATGTCTAAAAAACAACAGGAAATTCGTCGGAGCAGAAATCGATGCCGGATATTATGAAAAAGCTATGGAGAGATTGAAATGCTATATTCTCCCCTAAATTATCAGGGCAACAAATCAAGGATAGTTGACTATCTGTTGGCACTACTCCCCGACGACACGACCAGCATTCGTGAAATATTTTGCGGAAGTGCAATCTTATCTTTTGCCTCTCAGGTAAATCAGATTCATTTGAACGATATTAATCCTTATATACTCGATTTAATCAGATACTTTCATAATAACGAAGCCGAAGCAATTATTACACAAGCCGATGAAGTGATTGAAAGGTATGGGTTGACAAATACCTTTTATCAGGGAAGGGCAATATATCCCGAATTTCAACATGAAGGTTTGTCCAGATATAATAAAGATGCCTATAATCTATTAAGGGCAGACTACAATACAGATAAGGATATAGTCAAACTTTTTGTTTTATTGATATATGGGTTCAATCATTATTTGAGGTTTAACAACAAGGATGAATTCAACGTGCCCGTTGGTAAGGTCGATTTCGTAAAGACCTTACGCGATAAAACAAGGACGTATTGTAATGCGATACGGAATAAGCAGCTCCATATAACAAACCTTGATTTCAGATGCGAACAACTGTATATAGGGGCGGAGCAAACTACACTTTTTTACTTCGACCCGCCATATCTGATAACACAAGCTCCCTATAACATTTCTTGGACTGAACAGGATGAGCGTGATTTACTAAATCTGATTGATGGTCTGAATGACAATGGCTACAGGTTTATGCTGTCAAATGTCAGTCAGTCGAACGGGAAACGTAATAATCTGTTGTGTGATTGGATGCAAAAATATAATGTACGTCACATTCACAGACAATATTTAAATTCAAGCTATCAAAAGAAGAATTTAAGCGCTGCTGATGAGGTTGTAATCAGCAACTTTTAAGGAGGGAACATGGGAACCAGCGGAGACAGAAAGGGCTATAAAATCTTTTCGATTAATACAACAGTGCGCAATCCTAAACGGAATACGGATTTCTTGCGCTATTTCAAACCTTATAACGGAATGCTTTTTACGGATAATATAGCACATTCCTACTTCTTTGACTTAGTAAGATATGGCGTTTATAGACTTACCGATATTCCCGAATCAGTAAAAGAAAAGATTGATAACGGTGAAAAGCTCACTGACTCCGAGGCAACACAAGCTATTAGCGATAATCCACAAGCCACCGGTCTTTATGGGCGCGTCATGACTCAGCTCAGAGCGATGAAAGACCAAGGGTTCTTAATGTTTGAACCCATACAGCGCGGAGTTAATAAAATATCATTGACTCCATTAGGCGAGCAACTTGTTGACGGCCATACAGATGCAACCATTGTTTATACAAAAGCAATGATTGGTATGCACGCCAACAGTCCAATCAGACTTACGCTTCTTAATCGTTCCAGACCTTTCTTAAATACATTATTTGTAATCAGGGAAGTTAAACAACAATGGGAAAAACTCGGGAACGAAGCAAAAGGCATCTTAAAGCATGAGTTTGCAGTCTTTGTCCTGAGCATGAAGGACTGTGATTATCATTCTGCTGCGCATGACATTATTGAATACAGGAACAAATTTAAATACGAAGTTAATAAACCCTACTTGCATGAATACATGAGCAAAAAGGGTATTTTGCCATTAGCAGATAACAGTATATTCAATGATTACCCTGACGAAGTGTTCAGAAAATTTGAAATGACCGGCTTAATCGTAAAGCGCGGAGCATATCAATATACCTATTTCGATTATTCCACATATAACCTTGAAAAGATAGAGAGTATTCTGAACGAATATAAGGATTATCAATTTATAGAGTTCAACAATCAGGCGGAATACTATGAGTACCTTGGCTCCGTCTCTATACCTTGGCAAAAGAACGAGCTTGTTCGCAGAAAGATTATAGAGTCAAAGGCAAAAATATTAAAAATGACCCTTGACCCCTCGCTGACGTTAGAAGAGCAAGAGTTTCAACTCGACAGGGTATTTTATAGCCACACACTCAACAAGGCGATACAAAAATATACTCTTGCATTGATAAATAAGGAACTGTTGATTCTTTCAGGAACGGTTAAAGCCAAATCACATTTTGATGATATATCTGAACCGTTGAGGTTGGAATATTTATTGGCGCTGCTGCTTGGCAAAAAATACGGCACTAAGGGGCTTGTTTCAAATATTATTTACAATGAGGACGGTGCGCCGCTTCACTTCGCGCCTTCAGGTAAATGTGATTTAATCTTTTATAGTGAGGACGGCTCATTTATATTAGAACCAACAATGCAGCGCGGTAGGACGCAGATTTTAAATAGTGAAACTTCAAATGTCGCCAGACATGTTAAAGATGAAATGGCTGAAACGGGTCTGCAATATCGAGCGATGATGATTGCTCCTCGCGTTCATCCCGATGTTGTTTCCTTCTTTCAGTTTACAATAAGTAAAAATGAAGTCAAGATTGCTCCTCTTAATATAGACCGTACCGTTGGTTTATTCTATGATAGTGATGACATAAAATCACTTGGCGTAAATTTTGACTCTATTGTGGAAGACCTTAAACAGCTTGATGAAACAAGCTATGCTGATAAGATAAATTTATATAGAACTAATGCAAATATAATTTAAAATCAGGAGGAAAATGATGGCTACATTAAAATACGATGTTGAAAGTAAGCCTTATATTGTTTTAAAAGGTAAGATTAGTGCACCAAAATTCCAGAGGAACTTCGTATGGAAAAAGAAAGCCCGAAAGGAATTAATCAATTCTATTAAACAAGGACTTCCAATAGGCTCGTTCTTACTTCAAAGAATAGATAACGATCAATTCAATATAATCGATGGGCGCCAAAGATTTTCCACTTTACTTGATTATGAAGCTCATCGCTATGAATACATAGATGAATCTGATATAAGCGAAGATAAAATAACCGATATTTTGCTCGGCATTGACGAGATAGAAACTGCTTTTATGCAATATAATGAGCGGGCACAGAAAAAAATTATTGCTGACATAAAAAAAGTTGCATTAAAGCAATTAAAAACAAAAGATACCGATAAATCCAATGTTACGTTTGAGATTATAGATGCAATTCAATTAAAATTTCCTGGGTTATCTAAGAACACACAAAAACAATTAAATAGCGCTGTAAACAAGTTCTATGATGATATTTGGCAAATTCTTGATACAACTAATGTGGTTTTGCCTTGTATTATTTTTAATCAATTTGCGACCGACGATGAAATTGTTGCGACATTTATCAATCTTAACACAAGGGGAACAAAATTAAGTAAATACGATCTATATTCCGCAAAATGGCAAAACGATGTGATAGTTATTGATGATGATAGCATAATTGATAAAGTCATTTCAAAATATAAGGACAGTTTGGAAAATAATCAGAATATCGAAGTTGAATCCTTTAATGAAATGGAAATACGCGCAACCAAACAGATAAATGTCTTTGAGTATGCGTACGCTTTATCAAAACTTATAGGAGAGAAATGCAATAAGATTTATCAAACAAAGGAAGCCAGTGAAGTTGATTCCTTAGGCTTTTCTATTCTTGCCAGCCTATTAAATGTGCCCTCAAAAAATATGGCTGATTTATCAAAAAAGCTTATTAATAGTCACATAAATCTCGTGGCTTTAAAAGATAAAATTATTTCCTGCGCTAAAGAAATTCAAAGCACACTAGAATGGTATTGTATATCCCCTGATACAACAAATTATTTTAACCATACATATAACCAACTTGTTAGCTATATTGTGACTTATTTTAAAGCTAAATATGAGATAACGTCTGATGGAAGAATAGTTGATAATTCAATGAAGGGTAAACTTAAAGAGTTCAAAGCTTACTTGCCTCTTTGGTATCTGTATGATAATATACGTGGTTTTTGGCTTGGATCTGGAGATACTAAATTAGATAAGCTAGTTTTGACAGACGATATATTTTCTTCACCGTATTTTAGTAAAGTTTCGGAAGACTCTTTCAGAATTGCTCTTCAAGATTGGTTAACGAATGAGAATACGGAAAGAAATCCGAGCGTAAAACCTGAAAGCAAGCTCTTTATCAACTATATTATTAAGAAAAGGTGTAGTGAACCGCACAATGGCATGGAAATAGAGCATATTATTCCTCAGATAAGGCTAGAGCTATTGTCGAGCAGAGAAAAAGGCGTAACGGGCATCTCCTCACCTTCAAATCTGACACTTATACCTAAATTTGATAATCGTTCAAAGCGTGAGAAAACATATTATGAGCTTGTTGATTTGAGGGATAATTCGGCAATGACTTATGACACTGCACAATTGGATAAGTATTTATATCCGGAGCATTCAGAAATTAAATTCATTGAAGCACAATCAGAATTCACTGTGGCTAAATTTAATCAATTTAAGAAAGATCGAACAAACACATTAATAAATACTTTTATAGACGAATATTATTAAGATATTTTATCTGATATATATAATCGTAAGCTAAGTTTGCTGTTTATACAACAAACTTTATAGGTTAGGTTTTAGGGATTAAGCCAGTCTATCTCAAAGAGGTGATATATGAGCAAATTTATGAAATTAATATGGTCATGTATTTCTTTGACTCCCTTATTCATTGTGCTTGCATTGGTGTTTTTAGCAGATTGGTTATGGAAAAAAACATTTTTATATTCAAATGTTTGCTTCATAATATGCTTATCTCTTGTATTTGTTCTAATTATTGCTTTTGTTTTTATTATGAATCACGTTATTAAGCATTTGGAAAAAATAAGTTTTGGTATTGAAGAAATTGAAAGTAGAGATGATACAATAGCTTCCGGGATGTTAACGTACTTGCTGCCACTTGTGACTATTTCATTTGCTGAGATAAATTGGGTTGCTTTTATGGGGCTAATTATTGTTATGGCAATATTGATTTCCATAACAAGAGTCGTACTATTTAACCCTCTACTATATTTTTTGGGATATAAATATTACTCTATTAAAGCCGAAAGTGGCGTTAAGTATACATTAATAACCAAAAATAGAAAGTTCAAAAAAGGAGAGCAGAAATCTTTGATTGAACTATTTGATAATATATACATTGAGGTGAAAGATAAAGATGATAAATGAAGCAAGCGCTGTTTTTCTTTTAGCAAGCAAGAAAAATAATTATAGAGTTTATAGGTTAAATTGTGATGGTGCGGTCAAATCTATATTTATTAATATCTTTAATACTCCATTAAAAGATGAGTTGATTGACTATGAGGAAATTCGTTTTCAGCTTGGATACGAATTAAATCATGATGAAATTTGGAAAATTGATAATTTTGTTATCCCACAGGAAATTTGCTCGGCTTTGGAATATCCGGATACAATAGATTTATATTCGCCTGCTGATAAAACTGGATTAACTGCTGATGGTTATGCAATAAAGTGCTTGTTTATGGGCGAGATTATTGAAAATAAACCACGCATTGTCTTCCAGAGATTTGAGCAATCGCAGATATTCAAAAGGAAACGACCTTCAATTATTTATAAGGGCAATATATTTACACAAAATAACGATTTCTGCCTTAATCTCCTTGAAAGGCCTGATGCGATTTACTATGATGGCGTTTTCAAATTTATTAATTACACAAATGCAAACAAAGTCCTGCCATTAGGTAACTATTACAGAGAAGCTACTCAAGAGGAAGTAGATAGCTTTAAAGCCGCAAGTACTTTCTCTTTTGAAGATGAAGCTGTTTTTGATAAGTATGCTGCTGCACACAATGTCAGAGGGCAAATTGCCAAAATTTTAGACAGCAAAGTTTTGGAAGAACATTCCGCAGAAGATTTAAAGCAAAAGGCGCATGAATACGCTATTGAAATAAATGTGCAGAATAATAAGATAATTATGCCGACAACTAAGAAGGAAATAAAATACTTCCTTGTTTTTCTTTCAGAAAAAATTTACAAAGGCCCATTATCCGGAAAAACACTTATTTCAAGCAGTACACGAGAGAAAGAAGAATAGGCTAAAATGAAAGCAGTAATATATGCTCGGTATTCGAGCGATAATCAGCGGGAAGAGAGCATTGAAGGTCAGATTCGCGATTGTAGGGCTTACGCTGAATACAACGGAATAGAAATTGTCGGCGAGTACATAGACAGAGCTTTCTCCGCCAAAACAGACGACCGCCCCGACTTTCAGCGTATGATTGCCGACAGCGCGAAAAAGCTGTTCGACGTCGTTCTCGTCTGGAAGCTGGACAGGTTCGCCCGAAACCGCTATGATTCTGCTTTCTACCGCTACACTCTGCGCAAAAACAGCGTGCGGCTTATCTCCATTAAAGAGAATATCTCCGACGGCCCCGAAGGCATAATCTTGGAATCTATGATTGAAGGTATGGCGGAATACTACTCAGCCAATCTGTCGCAGAACGTCAAGCGCGGTTTTCGAGAGAACGCTCTGAAAGGCAAATGGAACGGCGGCGCTATCCCTCTCGGCTATAAGGTCGTTGACCACAGGCTGACGATCGACGAGGAAACCGCGCCGATAGTACGGCTCATATTCGATATGTGTGCGGGCGGCAAAACAGCCAAAGAAATTTACAACTATCTCAAAGAAAAACAGATACGCCGCGCCAACGGCAAGCCGATAGGCTACACTACCGTGCTGTATATGCTCGGCAGCAGAACATACATAGGCGAATACAATCATTCGGGTATTGTCATCGAGGACGGCGTTCCGTCCATAATCTCGAAGGAAACTTTCGATAAAGTGCAAGAAACTATTAAAAAGTTCTCCATTGCTCCCGCGGCGCACAAGGAAGAGAACGACTATCTGCTCACCACTCATCTATATTGCGGCAAGTGCGGCGCGCTGATGACTTCTTACACCGGCACGGGCAAAAGCGGCAAAGTCTATCGCTACTATATCTGCAACCGCGCCCGCAAACATGAATGCGACAAGAAGAAGGTCGATAAGGACAGGATAGAAGATTTTGTCGTCGCCAAAACTATGGAGTTCTTACTCAAAGACGATGTAGTCGAGCGGCTTGTGGACTTGCTCTATGACTTGCAGTACGAGGAAAATCCCGTGCTGCCGAGGTTGGAAAGTCAGCTTGCCGAGCGCACCAAAGAGATAGACAACATAGTAACGGCGATACAGAAAGGCGTAGCTTCCGACGCACTCATGCAGAGGTTGAACGAACTTGAAGAAGCCAAGCGCGCTTTGGAAGCCGAGATAAAAAAAGAACAGGCGGAGCGACCGCTGTTCACCAAAGACCAGTTCAGAATGGCGCTGTATAACTTCCGCAAGATAGACACGACCACGAAGGAAGGTAAAGCCAGACTGATTGAAACGTTCATCGACAGAATTTATCTGTACGACGACCATATAAAGATAATCTATAATATAAACGGCAAGGATGAAGAAATTTCCCTTGACGAATTGGAGAGTTCGAAAAGGCCGCAATGCGGTCAGGCGACGAATATTCTTTAAGCTCACTTCTGTCATATTCTGCAAAAGAAGTCATGTGAAGCTCCGCCGTTCCGGCGTAATATACGTCTGTTCCGTTGATTACCAATCCGGCTTCGTATATGCCTTCCCCGACCGTATACGGCAATGTATCTGTATAAGTTTTTTCCGTGTCTGAAACTCCGGCATCGATGTCATCATCGGTATACAGCGTGTATTCTATTGCCGAGTAATTTCTCGCATAGTCCTCCGCATAAACAATAAGTTTTCCGTCTGTTATATTCTCCAGATAATCCGTCAGATCTATTATCACGGGTTTCCCGGATTCCCAGTCCAGATCCTCAGCCGGTATCGCATAATCATACACCGCAACCGTCTGATTCCCCTTTTTGCTGTAAAGCTGAATGTTTGACAAATACTGATTGTCGTAAATACATAAGCTCATGTATGTTCTTCCGTCTTCTACATAAAACTCCGCATCGTACTGCGACGGAGCTTCCGAATCTACGACAAACGGAAATTCATATACGTTCCTTGAATTTATATCATCTTCATCCCCGATAAAACTCGCTTTTACGGTAAGCAAAAGCTCCTGATTGTTATACAACCCGAGATCCGCCGGATAAAGCTGCAAACTGTGCGCTGCTGGAGTTATCGTGCCGTTTTTATACAAGGTCTTCCTGACCGATCCCATTTCCGTGCTCCATATCTCCGCACCTGTCAATGCATCGGTAATGGTATACGTTATCCCCGTCACATTCCTCAATAACCCCATATATACAGAATATATCTGAGTATAAGCTCCGGGATTGAAGGATATGGCATTCTTTTCAGGGTCGGCTGCTATCTCCTCATGCCCCTCGGGCAAAATGTAAGTATATGCCCCGAGAGCAAACAACATATTGTCGCTCAATGCGACTACTACTGCTGTTTCATATATTGCGGGATCTTCTTCATCGTATATCGTATAATCGAATACCGGGGCTTCAGCCCATTCTCCGAAGAAGGAAAACCATGTGAGCGTCAGGTCGGTTTTTTCCGTATCTGCGGATTTCAGGTTGAGATAACCTTCCACAAAAGCACCGTATTCGAATTTCTCGAGATATTCCCTGTCGTTTTCCGTAAGCCCGAAAACAACCTTTACCTTGACTTTTCCGCCCGCCGGAACTTTTACTTCTCCGTCCGATATTTCTCCGTCGATATATATTGAATATATATTTTCCGAAGCTTCGAGTTTATTGCTGTGCATCGTAAGCAGATTGCTCGAGCCGGATACTTCATCACACAGCACAGTAAGATCAATATTATACGTAATGTCAGAATCGGAAAAATTGACTACATTGAAAGAAAGTGTATACTTCCCTACTTTCTGCGTGTCTTCACCCAGCTCGATCACAGGCTTAGTCTGCCCCACAACGTCAATATAGGCCTGTGCGGATACCGCACCTGCTATATTTATAAGTCCTGCGCCCTGATGACGCACTGACGCCAAAGTACCGTTTACATCCACACATTGGATCGCCGTTGACATTATAAGCTTCGCGGCTAAATCATATATCTCAAGCTTTGACATACCGGGATTAGTCTCTTTAAGGTATTGTCTGATCGCTGCAGTTGCACCGGATACATTCGGCGCCGCCATGCTCGTACCGCTGTAATACTCATAGTTTTTACCGTATGATGACGGCATGGAAGAATATATCTCGCCTCCGGGTGCAGTTATGTCGGGCTTGAGCACCATGTCAGGCGTACATCCCCAGCTTGAGAATGACGACATCAATAATATCTGCTTGTATGACTTCGATATCTTTATCTTTCCGTCAGAATTCATGAGCTTCATTCCGTCATCGTATGTAACCGAACAGCAAGGTATCACCTGGGAAATTATCTGCATATTTATTCTCGCCGGCCCGCTATTATATACGATACACGCTATCGCTCCGTGTTCGGCGGCTATCCTCTGCTTGTCCTCAAAAGAATTGTCGCCCCTCGATACCAGCACCACTTTTCCTTCCGCATCGATACCGTCGTAATCTTCGTCTCTGCCATATCCTCCTATACACACGATCTCGAATTCTGAGTTTTCATTGTCTTTGAGCATATCTCCGACAAAATCCCGATATTCCGAGTTCTCGTTCACCGACTCAAAAAAGTATATCTTTGAGTCCCCCGACATGATATAACTCATCGTACTGTTATCTACGCTCGCTACGGCTATATTTTCCTTATATGATGCAGGCGATCCGGTAAGTCCGTAATCGGGAGTTTCGGTGGTCGCTACCATATTTGCCGACCCTGACGTGGCAAAACCGTCGTTACCTGAAGATATGCACGCCGATATCCCTAACGAGTTTATCTTCCTGTACATCTCGATCACATACTGAAATCCCTGTTCGTATTCGGTAGAATAGCCTGCGTATGAAC
>ULQM01011517.1_pt1 | contig 12820 bp, 16 predicted proteins | sample 1954451 | NCBI WGS metagenome assembly ULQM01 (sample SAMEA4835655, study PRJEB28245) | human gut metagenome | biome: gut microbiome; material: fecal sample | place: Denmark | collected 2008 | reverse complement strand
ACATAAATACATAAATATGTATATACATAAATACATAAATATGTATATAAATATTTATTTAAATATTTACAAATAATTATTGACATTATATTATATATATGTTAATATATACGTGAGGTGATATTATGAAGAACATTAACAACACAATTGATAATATACTGATTGCACTTGGTGCAACTTGGAGTTTAGCTAATATTCAAACACTACTTGGCATTATAGTGTTAGTTTTCCAAATTGTATGGCTTACATTTAAACTAATTGTCAAAATCATAAATAAGATTAAAACAAAGGGTAATTTAGATGAGTTAGACAAAGAAGTTGATAAAATAACTGATAAGATTAATTCAATAGGTGATGAAGATGAGTAACACAATAAATAACCGCAAGGAATGGATTTTAGCAAGTTGTAAAAACGTACTTCAAGATAAAGATTATTTAATTAAACATATGATACTTCATATGCTTAACAAAACAACAAAAATGTTTAAATATACAGGTTTACCTGACACAATCAATGTAAAAGATTTAGAAACTCAGTTACAAGTAAACGGTTTTGCTATTTGGAAAGAAGTTGAAGGAAAATTATACACATTTACTGGTGGATTAGGCGGTGAACCTAATGTATACTATCTACCAACTAAAGCTATAATATCAAATCCTGCTCTAAGATATACTGCTTCACTTGAGATAGATAAAGAATGTGTTGTTATGCTTAATGATTATTACTATGACGGATTAATGCCAATTAATAATAAATACGCTTCATTAATAACTGAAGGTGAATTATCGCTTAAATACGCTATGATAAATGCTAGAATTCCATCATTAGTACAAGCTGATAATGATAATACCGCTGAGTCCGCTAAATCATTTTTTAATAAAATTGAGCGTGGTGAAGATTATGGTATTATTACTTCTAAAGAGTTTTTTGATGGTATAAAAACACACGATTTTCTAAAGATACAAAATATAAAAGATTTAATAGAAGTAGTACAATATTTAAAAGGTAGTTGGTACAATGAAATTGGTATACGTTCAACATTCAATATGAAGCGTGAAGCAATCAATAGTAGTGAAAGTTCATTAAATGATGATATATTAAGACCTTTTGTTGATGTTATGTTAGAATGTAGAAAAAATGCTTTAGAGAAGATTAATAAAATGTTTAATACAAATATAACAGTTGAACTTGATAGTGTATGGCTTTCAACACAAGTTGACGAAGATTTATCACAAGATTTAAAAGTGGCTCAAGTAGAACAACTTGAGAAAACTAATGATAAAAAAGAAGAAAATAAAGGTGGTGAAGACAATGAAACTGTGGGAAACCCTGACGGACGAAGAGAAAATACAACTGATTAATCGTGAAATTGTTGGTATTTTTTCAACAATGATTTTATCAGGTGATGATTATTATTCACTTGCTAATGATTTATGTTTAGGGTATTATATGGAGCGGAGCGGACAAAAAACTATATCAAAAACATATCAATTAATGTTAGATACTATTAAAGACAATAAAATTACTAATGAAACCGCGGAAAGTTTATTAGGAAAATTAATACGTGGTAAGTATTCTTATAAATGGACTAAGATATACAATGCGTTAATGAATAACGATTATAAAGTATTGGATGAATATGCTTCAACTACTATTACTAAAGGTAATAATGTTGATGAAACAAATTATGCTTCTCAAGTTGGAAAAACAGGAGCAAATAAAGATGAAACAATTTATAATACTACTAATGAAGATGATGGAACATCAGGTAGTAGTGAAGTTACAACTCGTAATACTGAAAATAATAATGATGTATATGGGTTCAACAGTGTATCACCTGTAGCAGCAAACACTAATAATGAAGTAATTACTGAAAAAGTAGAGGGTGAAGCCTCTAAAAATACAACACATAATACATCTACTAAAACAGGAACTGACACTAAAAACTTCACTATTGATGAAAATCAATCTAAAACAGGAAAAGATACTATTAATAAAACTATAGATGAAAATGAAAATGTAAATGGACGTTACAAAACAGGTGCTGAATTAATTAATAAAGAACTTGATATGCGTGAAAAACAAATACTTTTCAACATATTCTATAGAGATATTGATAGTGTTGTAACTTTACAAATATATGAATAAAGGAGTGATTAAAAAATGCAAAAAGGCGGTTATCAAATAATCGATTTAGAAAATTGGAAGTTTACAACAACTAAAGGTGCTCCTGTTGCTAAAACACAAAAAGGAGTATATGCCCTTATAAAAGGGACTAGAAAAGTAATAATGTTAAGTGGAATTAATCTTGATGGAAAAGAGTTACACGACATTTTCATTGAAGTAACACTAAACACTACTACTTATGAAGCAACAATTTATAGTAATTATAAATTAACAATTACTAATACAGACGTTGTTACAATTGAGGCTTTAAAATAGAAAGGAGATATAAAATATGAAAGTAGAACAAGCCTATGAATTTACAAATTATGCAACAAAAGAGGCTATTGGTGAAGTAGTAATTCTTAAAGAGGATTTATCAAACATAGTTGATGTTGGTGACGCTATTTTTAATGCTAATGCTTATGATAAATACGTTCACGCTTTAGTAAATAGAATTGGTAGAACTATATTTGTAAATAGAGTATATCAAGGTAGTGCACCAAGTGTATTAATGGATGGTTGGGAATATGGTTCCGTTTTACAAAAAGTATCAGGTGCATTACCTGAAGCAAAAGTTAATGAAACGTGGGAATTACAAGACGGACAAAGTTATGACCCACATATCTTCCACGCTCCAAAAGGTATTGTTGTTAAGTTTTATAATGACTATGTAACATTTGAAGTTGATATGTCATTTACTGAAGAACAATTAAAGCAAAGCTTTATCAATGCTAATGAGTTAAACGGATTTATAAGTATGCTTTATACTCTTGTTGAAAACTCATTAACTGTTAAAATTGATGAATTAATACGTAGAACAATTAACAATATGATTGGTGAAACATTATATGATGATTATGCTTCAGGTACTGTATTTAATAATAAATCAGGAGCGAAAGCTATTAACTTATTATATTTATATAATCAAACAAAAGCTGAAGCTGACCAATTAACAGCTACAAATTGTATCACAAATCCTGATTTTATTCGCTATGCGTCATACATTATCAAATTAACATTTGATAGACTACATACTATGTCAACAATATTTAATATAGGTAATCAACCAAGATTTACACCTAAGGACTTATGCCATATTGTACTATTAACTGATTTTGCAAGTGGTGCGGATGTATTTTTACAAAGTGACACTTTCCATAATGAATTATCAGCTTTACCAAAGAGTGAGATTGTTTCATATTGGCAAGGTAGTGGAACTGACTTTGGATTTAACAGTGTATCTAAGATAGATATTAAAACTGCTGATGGAAATGACGTAGCAACAACGGGTATATTAGGAGTAATGTTTGATAGAAACGCATTAGGTGTATGTAACACACAAAGAAAAGTTACTTCACAATGGACTCCTAATGCTGAGTTCTTCACAAACTTTTATAAATACAAAGCAGGGTTCTTTAATGATTTAAATGAAAACTTTGTAGTGTTCTTTGTTGCATAATTAATTAAGTGATAGAAGTAAAGAGTATAAGATTTACTCTATACTCTATCACTTTTAATATTAGAAAGGATGTGAAAAAATGGCAAAAGTATTAGATATACAAGAAATAACATTACCATCAGCGTTAAATAGTACACAAACAAGTGGATATTATTACAATGGTTATTATTATATTAATACTTATAATAAGATATATAAATATGATTATATTAATAATGTTTTAACTATTTTATATAACAAATCAACTGAGAGTTATTATTGTTTAGGAATAAATGACAATATATATAGTTTTTATTATAATCAAACAGCAAGACAAGGTGATAATTATGTTTTTAACATTATTTTATATGTTTATAACATCACTAATAATACATATACTGAGCTAGGTAGTTCAAATTGTCCTTTTGTTGTTTATGGACACGAAATTGTATCTTTAGGTATCAATATGTTTTCATTTGATGGTAAAAAAATATATATATGTAATAGTATGTTTGAATATAAATCAACATCAAATGGTTATACAAATTTTTATAGTAGATTAATTTATCATTGTTATAATATTGACACAAATAGTTTTACATATAATGTTAAGGGTGGAACGGATAATGGATATATACCTTGTATAACACAACCTATTATATATAATAATAAATATTATTACAATATGACAAAATATAATGAAATACTAAATAATACATATAATATCTATAGAAAAAATTTAGGATTCATAGATGTATTCATTGATAGTTGGGGTGATGAGTTCCTACAAATGAAAAACCTTTCCTCTTTAGATTATGATATAAGATATAATGCCATTATGAAAAAAGAAGATGGTATTTATTATTTAATTGGTGGATATCTTAATGATAGTACAGTTAATAGAAAACTATATGAACTTAATTTAACTTCTCAAACTTTAACTGAGACAACATACGTATTACCTGAAGATTTTAGAGCTGTTAATGCGTGGTTTGTACAAGGTGAAAATGAAGGCTTTATATTTACTAAAACTAAAGCATATAAGTTTAGTTTTATTGAATATAATAATATTTATAACATTAGTAATAGTAAAGGTGATTTTATATATCAAACATTAACTGAACAATCACCAATTAGTAAATTAAAGTTTACACAATCAGGTGATAATATTGGATATAATTTTACAACAATAACAGGTGATGTAACAGGAATATATACTCCACAAATACCTAGTGGTTATAAATTAATAGGTTATTCACCTTCACCTAATTCAACAAAAGCAATAATACCTTTAGATACTGAAATTACCTATAATGTATTAGAAGATTTTACTTTCTATGAAGTGTATGGTAAATATCGTCCTATATATACTCCTTTTAGTATAAAACTTTATCAAAATAAAGCTGAAGCAAATAGAGTAGATAAAACAAATTATATCACTCTTGTTAAAGAGGTGTTAGGTGTTTTACGTGAGTCAACATCAATAATTGATTTTGCAGTTGTTCTAGAATTAGATACTTTCCCTAATTTTAACTATGTTTATATAGAAATATTTAATAGATATTACTTTGTAAGTGATATAGTATCCGTTAATAAAAATATATGGGAAGTGTCATTAAGTTGTGATGTACTAATGAGTTATAAAGACGCTATTAATGCTTGTACCGGTTTTGTTGATAGAAACGAAAATACTTATAATTTATTAATAGTAGATGATAAATTACCTTTAAAACAAGGACAAACAATAACTACTGCTTTTGTGAATAATACATTATTTGATGATATTCAAGGAACATATGTTTTACAAGGATTACTTGTTACTCAAGGTGATATTGTTACACCTCAAACACAAACAACTGAAACTACAACGAAGGAGGATAAATAATGGCTACTGATAATAAATGGATTAGAGCACAAACTACAGGTTACGATACCTCAATGAATGGTAAAGTAGTAATGACTCCAACACAGGTTAATACTTTGTGGAAATGGGTAATGAAAAGTCCTATATCTTCAGCTATATTTGGTGATTATACAAAGTGGTGTAGTTCACTAATGTTTTTTCCATTTAATATATCACCTGATGTAACAGCAAATTATAAACTCTCAGTAATGGGTGTACAATCGGATGAAATTACTTGTAAAGGATTAATTCCATCCAATGCAATATTTGGATACACTTTAGGTGAATACTTATATCCTTTACCTACTAAATATTTGGATTATGAACCTTATACAAAACTTGAAGTGTATCTACCATTTTATGGACTAATTAATTTAAAAATTAGTGATGTTGCCGGTAAATACATTCAATTTAGATTGTTTGTTGATTTTAATAGTGGAGTAGCACAATATGTAGTGGGAGTAAATGAAGTAAGTGTATCAAGTCCTAATGCTCCATATTGGATTAATACTGATGATACTAATACTAGAATAATTGGTACTTATGTTTTTAATTTAGGATATAACATTCCGATAACTTCAACAGGAATGGCTGAAACAATACGTAATATTTCACTTGCTGTAATAAAAGGAACAGGTAATATTGCAAGTAGCTATATTGTAGATAAACTAACACCTAATACTACTACAAGTGCAAGTACTACCACTTTTACAAGAAGAAATCCAAAAACCGGTAGACAAGTGACTATGGGTACTAAACAAGAAGTTGAAACACGTGAAAGATATGATTATGGCACTAACCAAAGAGTAGGTACAGCATTTAATACCGCAACAAGTGTATTAGAGGGTTTAAGTTTATCACCTGTTGTTGATAAAGCTAATAATAATATTATCAACAGTTCAACGTGTATGTCCGTTGTCATTATTAAAAAACAAGTAGTACCAACTATTGATATTACTAGTAGCGAGTATCGCAAACTTTATGGATTACCTTTAGGTGAGTTTAAATTGCTTTCTACAATCACTGGATACACTGAAATATCTTCAATACATTTAGAAGGTGAAGGATTTAATGAGGCTACTCATAAAGAACTAGCAATGATTAGTGAATTACTTAATGGGGGTATTATTTTATAATGAAAGAAAAATATTACACACTTAATAACATTCTTACTTATAATGCTGATTATAATATAATATATGGTGAAAGAAGTAATGGTAAAACAACAGCAGTTTTGAGATACGCTTTAGAAGATTATATAAAAAGTAATTATATCAATCAACTTGCGATTGTTCGTAGATGGGAAGAAGATTTTAAAGGAAAAAACGGAAGTCAAATGTTTGAAAGTATTGTTAATTTGGGATGGGTTGAAGAACTTACTAAAGGTAAATATAACGCTATCTATTACTATTCTCAAAGGTGGTATCTAGCATTTTATAATGATGGTGAAAAAACTTTACAAGAAGAAAAACCTTTTGCCTTAGGTTTCTCAATTACTAGTGAAGAACATTATAAATCAACATCATATCCTAATATTAAGAATATATTATTTGATGAGTTTATCACAAGACAATATTATCTACCTGAAGAGTTCGTCAAGTTTCAAAATCTTTTATCAACTCTTATTAGGTTAAAGAAAGATGTTAAAATATTTATGTGTGGTAATACGATAAATAAATACTGTCCATACTTTGCGGAAATGGGTTTATCAGGTGTTAAAAAACAAGTTAAAGGAACGATTGATTTATACACATATGGTGAAAGTACATTAAAAGTTGCTGTTGAATATAGTGACTTTCCATCTAAGAAAAAAGCAAGTAATAAATACTTTGCTTTCAATAATCCTAAATTACAAATGATAACTCACGGTGGATGGGAAATTGATATTTACCCTCACTTACCGCATAAATACCTTCCAAAAGATATATTATATCAATTCTTTATTCTTTTTGATAATGAAAAATTACACGGTAATATAATAAGTGTAGATGATACAATTTTTCTATATATTCATAGGAAAACAACACCTATTAAAGAGAATAGTGAATACCTTATCTATCAACAACAACCTGATTACAGGCGAAATTATAGAACCAATATTTTAAAACCTTATAGTAAAGTTGATAAATATATCACAAATCTAATAGTTAATAAAAAAATCTTTTATCAAGATAATGAAGTTGGTGAGATTATGAATAACTATTTGAAATGGTGTATTTCAGGTAAATAAAAAAGATAGTAGAAATACTATCTTTTATTTATATAACTTGATTTAACACCCATAATAAGTTTTATAAACTCATTATCTAATCCTAAAACATATCCGGTAGGCTCCATATGTACTCCTGATAACTCAAGATACTTTCCTTTGTTGCCAAGATAATCTATTACTTCACCTTGCATTTCATCATCAATATATGTATGGCAAAGTTTACCGCTACCTTGTTTTTTCACACCATTATCATTATAAACAGGTGGAAACTCTAATTCATTTTCAAATGCTTTAAATATCTTATCATTAGTTTTAAATCTACTTCTAAGATAATTAGCACCATTACTTTTAGCAACTCCTGCTATAGTGATATTAATTTCACCGTTTTTTTCAATCATATACCTCTTAGCTCCTAAAGTTTTAAATCTATCATACATACCTTCATAGTCCCATACTCCTAAAGGCTTTTCAATTCCTTTGATAGTCTTTGGTGAGGCTTTTTTAACATCTATGTTATAATGTGATAAACATTTATGTATCTTTTCAGTAATACGATTATTATATTTTTCAATGTAATCTTTATGTTTATCAATGTTTAAAACCTTGATACTATCAGTATCGCTGTATATGTAATCATTTTTAAACTCTAATATACCGGTAAATAAATTACGTCTAGCGTATGCTGTTATCCATACTCCCCAAGGATAATAAAGAAATCTAGAAAAACTATCATTATATTTTTTTAAATAATCTTCAATTTGATAATTTTCTAATTTTTCTTCATACCATTCATCTTGTAGGGACAAATATTCATTAATATCTCTACAGGGGTCGGTTACACACATACCATAGCAAGAATTAATCATACCTTTAGAAACTTGATATTCAGCCTCTTTTCCTTCAACATTCTTTAATGTTGTTTTGTCAAAATATAATTTAAGTATCATTTCAATAAAACTTTTAGGTAAATACCCTTTGTAGAATTTTTTAAAATGACTAATCTTCATAGAGTCCCAAGTATACATTTGTGATACTATAAAGAAATCTTGTTCCGTAAAACTTATTTTTAACAAACTAGCTTCTACAACTCTACCATTATTTAATATATAGTGTTCTATTTTACTACATCTTGAAAATGATATATAATTTTCAAACTCGCTTGTTGCCCGGATATTTTCAAACTCAATATCAAACATACAACAATAAGTTTTTAATAAAGTGATGAACTGTTTGCCACTTTCAATCTTAACAGGTATTGGTTTACTCATCGGAAACTTTTCACTAAGCATTACTGCTGGATACGAAGATGAAAAATCGAAACTATGTACCTTTTCAACAACTTTTCCAACATAATTGACATTAGCGTGTGTAAATCCACCTGTATATGTTCTTTTAAGTTGTTTATAGTCATCAATATCAATTTTTAATAATCTCATTAAGTGGCTATATTCATATCGTTCTTCACCTTTTAAACACACTGTTCTACAAGCATTACGGACATATCCTGTTTTAGTTAGGGGTAATCTAGTAATATCACCTAATCTTTCTATCTCTTCTTGAATAAATGCCATTACTACTAATCCATCATTCAGGATATACCCCCATTCAGTATCCGTAAGAGGTGTTTGTGAATGTCTAATTAGTTCATAATCTAAGTCTCCAACTTTTTTATTTACTTTATATTTAGTAAGGTTTTCACCTAATTTTTCTAGTGAATACCCCGAAAGTAAATAAGAACAGCGAAACTCTATACCTATTTCAGCTAGTGCATAAAGAGGTTTCCTTGTATCAGTTGCAAAAACTTTGCACCAATCAAACATTTTTCTAAACCATTGGAACTCATACGCTAAATTATGCACATAAATTATCATCTTATTAATTATAGATAATTCGTAATATTCACATACTCTTTGTAGAACTTTGAACCATTCATCCCACGTTCTACCTCGTATGCATTTTCCGTTTATTCCAAAAACCCAAGCATACATAGTACATTGTTTTTGGTTTTCTTCATTATAAAAGGAACTAGCTTCAATATCAAATACTGAAGCTACATTCAATACATTACAATTTCTTGTTACTATCCAATCAAAAGGCTCTAATAGTTCTTCAATACTATTAAAGAAGTTTTTTGAGTTCATCGGTGAGTAAAATTGAAAGTTCGTCTTCATCGTCTTCACCTTCCAATGCTTCTAAAGTATCATCATACGCATTAATAATATCTTCAATAATTGCTTCTTCAGTTTTTCCTTGATACATCATATCAAGTATAGTTCCCCATACTTCATATTTATATTTCTCAAAAGTACCTGATGTTATCTCATACTGTTTACCATATATTTCCCAAAACTTTTTTTTCGCTTCAGGCGATAATGTTTTCAAGTTATTTTTTATAGGTTCTAATTTTCTTTGTACCTCTTTAGCGCCTCTAACAGTACTTGATTTTAATTTTTCTATGTATGATAAATCTCTATAAAGATTTTCTAACTCTTTTCTAGAAAGTTCACTCAGTCTTTTAGGAATATTTAAACTTCTATATTTTTCTACTGCATATTGAGGTGTTGTTTCTTTATCATATTTCTCAATACGCTCAATTCGTCTTGATACATTTTTAATAAGACGCCTAGTCTTTTTTCTAAGCGTCTTATCGTCTCTAGCAAAACTATTCATATTTTACCTCTAAAATGGTAAATCTTTTTCATTAAATATGTTTTCTTTATCATCACCAAATACTGACTCAAGTTTTGCTTCTCTAATTTGTTTCAATTCTTCTTCAGTATATTTAGAAAGTTCAACAACTTTATTAATCCAAATTGTAGGATTACCTTGCTTTTTCACACCATTTTTATCAGTGTAGAAATTTCCTTTTTCAATAGATACGTCATCAATATTAATTGTCATATGATACATACCTTTTTCTTTAGGTGTAGTTAAACATTCTCTAGTAAACTTCACTTTAAACCATTTAGTTTTCACTAGTGTAGTAAAAGCTACAAATGCTTTTCCATCGTTCATTTTAATTTCCTTTGCATAAATTGTTAATTTTTGTGTTTTTTCCATAATTTTAATCTCCTTTATTTAATATTTTTTGTTTTTCTTAAACACATTTCAAATTGATATAATCTTTTTTTAATAACGTCCACGATTTTCACAAATCTCAATCACTGCTTTAATAAACTCAAGCTCAGCTTCATAAAGCTCTAAATCCTTTTCTTGAATGCTTGATAAAATATCATAGATTTTAACATCTTTCAGCTGATTAATTTTCTCATAGAGTTCTATTCTATGTTTTTCTAAGAAGTTCTTTAATGTCGGCTTTCCGTCTTTATATGCCATTATATCACCTCCTTCCTCGTTAAGAATATACCATTAGGTTTAAAGATATATATTATATCTTCTTCTTTAATGCTTTCAAATGATTTAATATTATTAGGGTCAAGGTCAATCAATATTACTCTATCACCTACTTTTAAATATGACTTTCCATCTTTAGTTCTAAATGTCATACCTGATTTTATAGCTTTTTTATCTTTAATAATTTCATATCTTGTATCTTCCATATATACTCCTTATAATTTAATTTAATTCGGATTTTTATTTTAGGGTCTCACTTTTTTCAAAGTTTTCAACCAATTTCTTAATATTTTTATTCTAAAACTTTTTCAATTTTCTCAAACACGAAACTTTTTTGAAAAGTTTTTGTAGGGCTGAAGAGGGTTTTGGTGAGGGTCGATTTTTTTGCCCTTCAGGTTTTGGCTTGAATATTTGAACATATGAACACTTCATCATATGAACATATTTTCATATGTCTTTTCTTTGGTTTATTTATGTATTTACATATTTGTGTATATACATATTTATGTATTTATATAAATACATATTTATGATGTCCCTTTCTTATTTCCTTAAGTTTTAGAAATTAAGCGATTCTCTCAACTTGCTTTTGAGAGAAGAAGAATGCTTTTGATTTGAAGAATGAGCCATCGTTCACTTCTTCAGAATCTACTTCAGTTTTAACTTTTGTTTTCTTTGGAAACCAAATCATACACGCCATTACTGATTTCTCGCCCTTCTTGACTTGATAGCCAAGACGCTTCCAGTCTTTATAAGTTTTAAGTATTAAATCCTCATCTAGTCCTAATTCTTTTTTTGCTGTTTCGATAATTTGATAATTAGTCATTTTTTTTGTCCTCCTTTTAAATAATAATTTTTGACACATAATAATTCCATCACGTCAGCATTTTCATTATTTTTTATAAATTCATCATATGTAATAGTTTTAACCGCATTAATGAGTATTAAGTTACCATCCAACCCCTCAACGTAGTAATTACCATAGTCATCAGTATAGATTTTTATTGTGCTTTTTTTCATATTGTATCACTCCTTTTTTAATAATAATAATAATCAACATCTACTACGTCATCATAATCAAAATTATTACATTGAATTAAATCTTCATTTACATTATATAGTTCTATTGATAAAGTTGTAACAATATACCCGCCATAAGATTTATTAAACTCTTTTGCATTACTCTTTACTACTTCTAAACATTCAAATAAATAATTTGTTGCGGTCAAATGTGTAATATATGGTAAATCATTAATATTATTATTATTAATTTTTTCTCTAAAAATAACCCATTCATCACCACATCCGCTATTTGTAAAACTTCCTTGCTTACATACTATATTAACGTATCCTCCTTTCTTGATTGTTTCTCCAATTACTTTTTGTTGTCTGTCATTAAAATACATCATTTTATAATCCTCCTTGATGTTTATGTATTTATGTATATACATATTTATTTATATGTGTATCTGAAATCTCTATCAGATACGCTAATATTATACACCTTAACATATTTTGAAATCAAGAAAAATCGTAATGAAAACGGTTTCAGTCTTTATTTTGAGTTGTAATCGATTTTTATTTTTTACCTTTATAGTTTTATAGGGTATATATGAAAATTGATTATAACGCAAAATAGACGTCAAAAATCACATTTGTATTTTTGGTTGTCTTTGTATGTTATCGTGTTTTATGTATATGTATATATGTATTTATGTATTTATGTATATACATATTTATGTATTT
>ULQM01012347.1_pt1 | contig 12860 bp, 8 predicted proteins | sample 1954451 | NCBI WGS metagenome assembly ULQM01 (sample SAMEA4835655, study PRJEB28245) | human gut metagenome | biome: gut microbiome; material: fecal sample | place: Denmark | collected 2008 | reverse complement strand
AAGTAGGAGAAAAACTACTTCGTTTTCCTCCTACTCGATTCCCTGGCCCTCAGGCCAAAGAAATTATCTGTCAGCCTGGAAGAGCGGATCCTCCGGCATCACCATGATCGGCTTCTGCTGCTCGGCCTTGATGATCTCCTCGGAGCAGTACTTCTTGTTGACCACCAGGCGGAACATGAAGTTCTCAAACCACTCGTTGGTCATGATCAGGCAACCGCCCTGACCGTAGCTGGCGCCCCAGCTGTTCTCCACCTTCCACTTCTTCGGCTGGCCGTTCTCGTCGAGATCGACGGCCACGAGCGTCATGGCGTGGGTGGAACCGCTATCGAAGGTGCTGATACGGTCGGCCTTGTCCATGGGGAAGGTTGTTCCGTAGAGCGATCCGTAGTCGTAGTTGTCCATGGCGAGGTAGCCACGCTTGCGGTCAAGCTGCTTGCCTACGTCGTAGCTGGAGTACATCTTCGTGCTGTCCTTGAGTGAGGCGATGGCGAGTTTGGCAATCTCCTCCACGGGCAGGTTGAGATACTTCCAGTTGTGGCCGTCGTAGGTGTGGCGGTCATACTCCACCTCGTAGGTCTTCCAGTAGGGACGGCGCGGGTCGTTCATCACCATCACGAAGGTGCCGTTGAGCGGATGGCCCACGGTCTCGTCGTAGAACTCCTTCGGGGTGTACTTGCGGGGCTTGCCCACGGTCTTGCCGTTCTTGTCCTTGAAGGCGTAGGTAAACTCCTTCACCGGGTTGCCCAGCGAGACGGTCAGCATGTGATAGACCGTGCCGAGCATCTCAGTCTTGCGGGCCTGAATGTCGCGCTTCGACTTCTTGGCAGCTACCATCTTGCGCAGTTCCAAACCAAACTCGCGCAACTTCGAGGAGATCAGCTCCGCCATACGTGAGGTGTTCTCTGCGGAGTAGGGCTCCGGCATGGCCTCCATCGGCACGACACCATACTTCTCAGCCAGGTCGGCAGCACCACAGAACGTACCGCCGTCATTGAGCGGATTTTTGAAGAAGAACTGCACGCGCTGGTCGTCAATGGGTTTATCGGCGCAGTCAATCACGCCCTGCAGCATCAGGTTGGCCTTCTCCAGCTGGTCGTAGAAGGAGAGATAGACCTGACTGTACTCCACGCGGATACTGTCCTTGTGCAGACGGGCGAAGTTGGCACGCAGCACGTTGAGGCCCGAGAACAGCCAGCAGCGTCCCGAACTCTTCTGGTTGTGGATGCTCTGTGCGGGGGTCTCCACGCTGAAGTAGGTGTCCAGACGGCCCTGCTCCTTGAAGTTCAAGGCCAAGTCGTCGATCTTGTTGGTTGCCAGCGCATTGCTGATCACGCGGTCACTACTCTGAACGCCATTGCGCTCGATCTGTGTGAGCATCTCGCTGGAGATGCCGCCACCCTTAGTCGGCGTCTGCGCATGGCCCTGCATCGTGAGGCAGAGAAGAGCCGCCGCTAAAATTTGGTTCTTTCTCATACTTTGGTTGGTTGTTTCCCCGCCCCACATCAGCACTTGCCGATGGGGGCGGGGGGATAGATATTAGGATTTGCTATTTTATTGTATTTCTCAAAATCGTGTTGTTTCTCTCTCAAAGCCGTTAGGTCCCTTGAGCCTCTGGCCCCGAAATCCTACTTCTCGAGGTCGTAGGCGTGCTTCGGGTAGTCGATGGTGTAGTGAAGACCGCGACTTTCCTTTCGCTCGATGGCCTGGCGCGTGATGAGGTAGCCGACGTTGATCATGTTGCGCAGCTCGCAGATGTCCTTCGTCGCCTTCACGCGTTTGAAGAGGGCTTCCGTCTCCTCATAGAGCAAGTCGAGGCGGGCCCATGCGCGCTTCAGTCGCAGGTCGGAGCGGACAATGCCGACATAGTTGGACATCACCTGTCCCACCTCCTTGATGCTCTGTGTGATGAGCACTTTCTCCTCGTTGGTCATCGTGCCCTCGTCGTTCCACTCCGGCACACGGTCGTTCCAGTCGTAGCCGTCCACCACCTGCAGGCTGTGCTTGGCTGCTGCGTCCGCATAGACCACGGCTTCTATCAGCGAGTTGCTGGCCAGTCGGTTGCCACCGTGCAGTCCCGTGCAGGAACACTCGCCCAGGGCATAGAGGCGATGGATGGAGCTCTCGCCGTTGAGATCCACCTTGATGCCGCCACACATATAGTGAGCCGCCGGGCGCACGGGGATCATCTCCTTCGTGATGTCAATGCCGATGCTGAGACACTTCTGGTAGATGTTGGGGAAGTGCTGGCGCGTCTCCTCCGGGTCCTTGTGGGTCACGTCGAGGCAGACATGGTCCAGACCGTGCGTCTTCATCTCCTTGTCGATGGCCCGCGCCACGATGTCGCGCGGGGCCAGGGAGAGGCGCTCGTCATATTTCTCCATGAAGGTCTCACCCGTGGGCAATTTCAGAATGCCGCCGTAGCCGCGCATGGCCTCGGTGATGAGGTAGGCCGGATGGGTCTCACCCGGGTGGTAGAGCGACGTGGGGTGAAACTGTACGAACTCCATGTCCTTCACCGTGCCCTTGGCGCGATAGACCATGGCCTCGCCGTCGCCCGTAGCGATGATGGGATTGGTCGTCGTCTGATACACCGCTCCGCAACCGCCTGTACACATCAGCGTCACGCGGCTCAGATAGGTGTCCACCTTCTGGGTCTCCGGATTGAGCACGTAGGCTCCGTAGCATTCGATGTCGGGCGTGCGCCGCGTCACCTCAACGCCGAGGTGGTGCTGCGTGATGATCTCCACAGCGAAGTGGTTCTCCTTGATCTCGATGCGCGGATGGTTGCGGCAGGCCTCCATCAGGGCGCGCTGGATCTCGGCGCCTGTGTCGTCGGCATGGTGCAGGATGCGAAACTCGCTGTGGCCGCCCTCGCGGTGGAGGTCAAAACTGCCGTCCTCCTTGCGGTCAAACTGGGTGCCCCATTCGACCAGCTCCTGGATCTGTGCCGGCGCGTTGCGCACCACCTGCTCCACGGCTTTGCGGTCGGAGATGTAGTCACCTGCTATCATGGTGTCCTTGATGTGCTTGTCAAAGTCATCGACGGCGAGGTTCGTCACCGAAGCCACACCGCCTTGCGCGAACGAGGTGTTGGCCTCGTCGAGCGTCGTCTTGCAAATCATGCAAACCCTTCCCTTGTGCGCCTTGGCTATCTTCAAGGCATAGCTCATTCCGGCGATACCTGCGCCGATGATCAGGAAATCGTATTTATGAATCATTTCTAAGCAAACAGTTGTGCTCCGTATGGGGAGCGGAATAACGTTTCGCCCGCAAAATTACTCATTTATTGGCAGATGGGCGAATGTTTCTCCCGATTTTTGTGCTTAGTTCCTTTGTGACGGCAGGAAGTTGCATGTTTTTTGAGAATTTATCGCCCAAGGCAAGGTGTAGATCTATTTTTCTTGGATCGAAATGGGAGTGGCTCCCCATTTTTTTCGTACCTTTGCAGTCGAACTATGACAAGAGTATTTCATCATCGACTCACGCCGGGCGAACTGTGCGGCATCCTGCTCCTCGCCCTTGCCTCGCTCTATTGCTTTTGGTTCGGCACGTGGCCCATGGCTGTGCTTGGTGCGCTGCTTGTGGCCGTGGCCGTGCGGGGCATCGACCGTGGCATCCATACCGACTATGTCCTCGACGACGACCAACTGACCACGCAAAGTGGCAGGATAGGGCGCCAACGGGGACAGGCCATCCCATTGCAGACTATCACGGCACTTCGCCGTATGCCCCGCCACCTGCTCACGGGCAGCTATGTGATGGTGGAGCATGGCGACCACAACATCAGTATCTTCACCCCGGAGAACGAAGCCTCGTTTGTCGAGGCAGTCGGCAAGCGTGTCTCTCTTGCCAAGAACACTTGCCAAGAAAAAGAAACAGAATCTTAATCTTAAAAACCTAAAAAAACAATGACAAGTATTCGTAGAAAACTTTTCTTCCTTCTGGCCGCCCTGTTGGCTCTGCCCATGCAGGCGCAGGTCAATCTCGTCTATGTTGACAGTGCCCGCGTGGCTCGCCTCCTGGCCGAGGACGCCGGGCTGGTGGCAGCACCCGTCGCCGAAGTGGCCGACACCGACACGGTTCCTTTGGCGGACCGTCCCGTCGTAGCCGATGGTGCCGATTTCGACCGCCTTTGGACCGACAGTTTTGCCGACCGCATGGCCGCCATCATCGAGGATCCACTACTTCAAAGCACCCAAATGGCGGTGATGGTCTGGGACCTCAGTGCCGACCAGTGTGTCTATCGCTTCAACGAGGCCCAGCGGATGCGCCCGGCCTCTGTCCAGAAGTGTGTCACCGCCATCACGGCCCTCGACCGCCTCGGCGTGGACTATCAGTTTTCCACGCGCCTCTACTGCCGTGGCGACATCGACTCCACGGGCGTGCTCCACGGTTCGCTCTATTGTGTCGGTGGCATGGACCCCCTCTTTGGCGACGCCAACATGCGCGCCTTCGTTTGTGCGCTGCGCGAAAAAGGCATCCGCCGTATCACGGGCGACCTGCTGGCCGACAAGTCGATGAAGGACGACAAACCGATGGGAGAGGGCTGGTGCTGGGACGACGACGATAGCAATCCGCCGCTCTCACCCCTGCTCTACAACCGTCGCGACCGCTTCCTGGCCGAATTCTCTTCGCGCCTGCGAGCGGCCGGCATTGTCCTGGAGGGAACGCTGGGCGACGCCACGCTCCCCGCAGGATCCACGCTGCTGGCCGAGGAGACCCACGACCTCACGCGGGTGTTGCAGCGGATGATGAAGAAGAGCGACAACCTCCATGCCGAGTCGGTCTTCTACCAGTTGGCCAAGAGCACGGGTGTGCGGCGTGCAGGTGCGCGCCAGGGCCGACAGGTGATCAACCAGGTGGTGCGTGCGGCAGGTCTTGATCCTGCGCAGTACTATGCGGCCGATGGCTGTGGCCTCTCGCTCTACAATTACGTCACGGCCGACCTCCTCGTCCACCTCTTGCGCCTCAACTACCATCACACGGAGGCCTACGAGGCCCTGCTCCCCACGCTGCCCATCGCCGGACGCGACGGCACGCTCCGCAAGCGGCTTCGTGGCACGGCGGCCGATAGCAATGTGCGGGCCAAGACGGGCACGGTGACGAGTGTCAAGACGCTTGCTGGATTCTGCACGGCCAGCAATGGCCACCGCCTGGCCTTCTGCATCCTCAACCAGGGAACCATCCGCGCCAGCCAGGCCAATGGACTGCAGGACCGCATCTGCCGGGCGATGTGTGAGTAGGACCGAGAATAACTTTCAGAAACCATCAACCAAATACCCTATATATAATGACTAAGATCGTAGAAAGAATAGCCGCGCTCCGCCAGGTGATGGAGCGCGAGGGACTGGGGGCTTTCATCTTCCCCAGCACAGATGCACACAATAGTGAGTATGTCGCCGACCATTGGAAGGGCCGCGAGTGGATCTCAGGCTTCAATGGTTCGGCCGGCACGGTCGTCGTCACGATGGATGCTGCCGCGCTCTGGACCGACTCCCGCTACTTCCTTGCTGCCGAGGAACAACTCCGCGGCACGGGTATCATGCTGATGAAACTCAAGGTGGAGGGCACGCCGACGATCACCGACTGGCTGGCCGAACAACTCCGTGGGGCCTCCCATCCTGTGGTGGGTCTCGACGGATGGGTCAATGGCACGGACGAGGTGCAGAGAATGCAGGCCTTCTTCCAGGGCTACGATATCCAGGTGCGTACCGATTTCGACCCGCTCAACGAGATTTGGACGGACCGCCCCTCCATCCCGACAGCGAAGGTGGAACTCCATCCCCTGGAGTTTGCTGGCGAGACGACGGAGAGCAAATTCGCCCGCATCCGTGAGTCGCTGCGCAGTTGTGATGCCGAGGCCATGCTCGTCTCAGCCCTCGACGACATTGCCTGGACTTTGAATCTGCGTGGCTCCGACGTCTATTGCAATCCTGTCTTCGTCTCCTACTTGATGATAGAGCAGGAAAGTGCCACGCTCTTTGTCAACGAGGAGAAACTCGACGACGCGGTGCGTCGCTACCTCTCCGACCTTGGCGTGGCGGTGCAGCCCTATGCTGCCGTGGCCGACTACCTGCGGTCTCATGCCTTCGAGGACGGTCTGCTGCTGGACAGTGTGAAGACTTGCTACTATCTCGCCTCCTGTGCCCTCGAGAAATCGGTGGTGAGGTTTGCCCCGTCGCCCATCCCCGCCATGAAGGCGGTCAAGAACGAAGCCGAGATAGCGGGCTACCGCCGTGCCATGACGCGCGACGGCGTGGCGATGGTGAAGTTCCTGCGCTGGCTTCAGCCTGCTGTGGAGGCAGGAGGACAGACGGAGATCTCCCTCGACAAGAAACTCACGGCCCTGCGTGCGGAGCAAGATCTCTTCCGTGGCATTTCTTTCGATACCATTGTGGGCTATGAGGCCCATGGTGCCATCGTACACTACGAGGCCACTCCCGAGACGGATATCCCCGTGGAGCCCTGTGGCTTGGTCTTGATCGATAGTGGCGCGCAGTATCAGGACGGCACGACCGATATCACGCGCACGATAGCTTTGGGTCCCGTCACCGAAGAGCAGCGCCGCGTCTATACGCTGGTGCTCAAGGGCCATATCCAGTTGGAGTTGGCAAAGTTTCCCGATGGTTGCAGTGGCACGCAGATCGACGCCTTGGCACGCGAACCGCTATGGCGCGCGGGTCTCAACTACCTCCACGGCACGGGCCACGGCGTAGGTTCCTACCTCAATGTCCATGAGGGGCCCCACCAGGTGCGCATGGAGTATATGCCGGCTGCCCTGCGTGCGGGAATGACCGTCACCAACGAGCCGGGCATCTATTTGTCCGACCGCTTTGGTGTGCGCATTGAAAACACGTGCTTGATCAAGGATTATATGGAGACCGAACTGGGCCGATTCCTGCAGATGGAGTCGCTGACGCTCTGTCCGATAGACCTTGCGCCCGTCGATTGTTCCCTCCTCACCGCCGAGGAGAAGCAGTGGCTCAACGACTACCACCAGATGGTCTGCGAGAAGCTCGCTCCCCATCTCGATGGCGAAGACTTGGCGTGGCTCCAGGATCATTGCAAGCCCATCGAGGCGTAACCTTAGGTCTTGTCTCAGAAACCATGGCAATGTTGTCTCGATTGCGACGTGGCGTGTTGTGGATGAGCCGGGCAAAGTATTGCCGTGGCTTCGGTATCCAGTCGCCCTGGGCCTACTGCTTCGTGCGCTATGTCGTCAATGAGCACTATCCCTACTATGCCTACGACGACCTCCGCCCCCTGTTCCCGCATCTCTCAAAGCGGGAACGGAGGGTCTGCGAACTCTACCTCCGTATCGCCAACCACCAGCAGGCCGACGAGGCCGTGCTGGTGGGCGATGTCTCGGAGGCCAAGCGGGCCTACCTTCATGCGGGTTGCCTCCGGATGGCGTTTTCTTCGATGGGGGAGGGGGCTTGCTCACTTGCTGAGGATTCCTTCTCGCTGGCTGTCGTGGCCCATGGACAGGATATGGAGCAGCAGGTCTTGTCGCTCATCAACCGGGCCACAGATGCTTCCCTGCTCATCGTGGAGGGCATCCACCGCAATGGGGAGACCCGCCGCAGCTGGGCGCGCATCTTGCAGGACAAGCGCGTACGCGTCAGTTTCGACCTCTACTATTGTGGCCTTCTCTTCTTCGACAAGAAGAAGTATAAGCAGCACTATAAGATCAACTTTTAGTGCAAGAGGCTTCCGTGTGCCCCCAGAATTCGTGGCTATTTCTATTGATATAGGTAGTTATTCCTGCTTATATAGGTAGTTATTTCAACTTTGTTTGCAGTGTGTGCGAAAAAATACGCCATAGCGCTTGCAGTTCAAATAAAATATAGTATATTTGCACGCAAATTTTTATAAACTTAAAGACAGAAGACTATGTATTGGACTCTTGAATTGGCTTCAAAGCTGGAAGACGCGCCATGGCCCGCAACAAAGGATGAGCTGATAGACTATGCCACACGATCGGGCGTACCTCTGGAGGTGCTCGAGAACCTGCAGGAGATCGAGGACGAAGGAGAGGTTTATGAGGGCATAGAGGATATTTGGCCCGACTACCCCACCAAGGAGGATTTCCTCTTCAACGAGGACGAGTATTAATCGCTCACAAGCTGACTTTCTTTATCTCAGCTCGAAGCATTGAATATAAGCGGTATGGGAATTTCGCAGCAAGATTCCCATACCGCTTTTTGGCCTTTATCGCCAGGCAAGCTGCTTACTATAGATAGCATGTTGGCATAGATTAATAGCGTGATGATACTACTGTTCGTCCCGTAGCAACAGGGTGAGTGACGACTTGATTTAGGTCAAAAATGGGTGATTTTCTACCCAAATCTCCCTTCTTGGCATAGATTTGGGTAGAAAATCGCGTGTTTTTTCTTTTCACCCTCAAATAGCTCGCAATAAAAAAGCGGAGCGAAGACTGTGGGAGGGCTGAGCCCCGACCCGTAGTCTCTCTCCGCTTTCATTGTTCCATTGCTGGGCAATGGGCGTCTATGTGTGTGCTTTTCTTAGAAATCGAGGTTTACGCCGACACCAAACACCTTGTTGGTGCGGGTGAACTGGTCGGTATTGTGGGCCGTGGCCGACATGCCGGCTGCGCTATACTTCTGGTCATACTCCTTGTCGAAGGTCTCGTAGTTGGTCCAGAAATAACTGGCCTCCACCGTGACTTTCGGGGCGACGCGCACCTTTGCGCCAAAGCCATATGAGTAGCTGCTCGTCGTGAATGACATGTCCGTGAGGTAACTGCCGTCGCCGAGACCATATTTCGTGCGCTGCATTCCCGCACTCACCGTGAGGGCGTCCGAAATGTCATACTCCGATCCCAAGGCCCACTCCCAGGTGTTGCTGCTGAGCAACTTCTGCTTGTCCTTGTCCATGCGGGCGTCCTTGTCGAAGTAGTAGTGGTAACTCGCCATCACACGCCAGGTCGGCAGTATCTCGTAGCAACCACCTACGGTTAGGATGCCCGGGATGTCGTTGGGCGTGTTCACACCGTCGGCGAAGAGGCCCGTGTCGTCCACCTTCGTGTCGTTCTCGATGTTGAGATGTGTCGTGAACTCCAGGCGCGCGCCGAGGTTGAGTTTGCCCCAGCGGTAGTCAACACCGATGATTGGCGTGATGCCCCATCCGCGCTGCGTGCAGTCGAGGTTGCGGTCGGCCACCTGACTCCGCACGCCACCAATGGCCTGCGCGCCACCCTGCGCCAGTTGCGCACCCTTCGTGAGTTGCTCAGCAGCGGCAGCATACTGTTGCGCGGCCTGCTCGTTGCCAGCGAGCGTTGCCTCCTGGGCCAAGCGGGTGTAGTTGCTGGCCTGCTCCTGATAGGAGAGCGCCTGGTTGGCCAGGGCGTCTGCCTTGGTGCCGAGGTAGCTATAGAGATTTTCGTTTTGGCCGTTGATGTTCACGGTGATGTTGGAAATGCTTCCCTCATACTTGTTGTAAATGTAGTTGAAGCGGAAGCCGCCATAGACAGCCAGGTTCTCATTGACCTTGTAGGTGGAACCAAACTGGAATCCGAAGACGTACTGCTGACCGTGGATGTAGCTCTCTACGGAGTAGCCCGGCGTGTTGCTTCCCAGTCCGAGGTCGATGCCATACTGCTGCTGGTAGGTGGTGTTGGCCAACTGCAGGATGGAGGGCAGCAAGGCCACCTGGCGCTCGAAGGATCCGAGACCGCGGTTGAAGGTACACTTACCGCCACCGCCCACGAGGCCGAAGGCAAACTGAAATCCCCACTTGTCGTAGTTCAGGGCCGCCTGTACCGAAGGTATGAACGGGGCAGAAGCTTCACCCTTGAAATGCTTGATGCCGTTGGCGTCGCCTCCGTTGAGGCTCAGCGGATGGGCGTAGGGCGACTGCATCCATTGTTCGTCGGTCATGGGAAGACCAGCAGGTTTGAGGAGCGTCATGCCGCTACGGATGGTACGCGTCTGTGAGGCGCTCTGACCACCGAGGGAGAGATGGAGGCCCTTACCCAGGAAGGCCACGCCGGCAGGATTGGAATAGACTCCATCGATAGCAATCACACCATCACGGGCGAAGTTGCGACCGAAGATGAAGCTCTGGTTGGTGTTGGTCAGAAGACCACCCGCGAAGACGGCGGTCTGCGAAAGCATTGCCATCGCAATGCATGCAAGTTTCTTTCTTTGCATTCGTTATTTTACGTTCGTTGGTGAAAAACGGGTGCAAAGGTAGGTAGATTGTTCTGTACTTCCAAATTTTTGGTTATTTTTTCTGTTTTCTCCTGCGTTTTTCTGTTCCCCTTGCCCCTTTTCAGTCCAAGAAAGGGGTGAGAAGCAGGGTTGTTTAGAAAAAGGCAGCAGGGTAGGGACAGTTTTATGTCCCCGCGAAGCTGTTGTATCTTGTTGTTTACCTTGCAGAAGGCTTGTTTGACGCGTAGCGTCATTTTGTCCTCGCGAAGCGTTGTAACTTGTTGTAAAAGTTGTATTTGTTGTTTTCCCTAACTCAGCAGGGCTTATTGTCAACAGCACAAACCCTATCACTCGATTTTCCGGAAGAACCCTATTTCAACCGTACGGATCAAACTATTTTCCCTTTTGTGCCCTATTGTAGTAAGGGAGGGGGATAAAATAAAAAATCCAAGTTGAAAAATCAACTTGGACTTCGAAGCAGTTGGGATACCCGGACTCGAACCAGGAATGACAGGACCAGAATCTGTAGTGTTACCATTACACCATATCCCATTGTTTTTAGCAACCGTCATTGCTTGATTGCGAGTGCAAAGGTACGCACTTTTTTCTTTCCACCAAAACTTTTTCCCACTTTTTTCTCTCTTTTTTCAAAAAAAACCTCCGAGACCGCCCTCAAGACTGTCTCGGAGACTCAAAAAAGGGGTTTTAGCACCCTTCGAAGCTATTTTTTCCCGTGGCGTTCCAAAAACTGCTGATACTGGTTCTCGTAGCCATTATAGACGTTGATGTCCACATCCCCGCGGACTCCCCTCACCCTTCCGTCCGGCGACAGTTGCCAGTAGGTGAGTTTGAAGTGAGGCATATACTCGCCATAGCGGGCTATCCAAACAAAATAGTTGTCGCCCAGGTCGGGAGCCAGCGGCATGTGCTTCAGTGCAAACGACTGACTGATGTAGAGGATCGGATAGACCTTCCATTCCCGTTGCACCTCCTTCAGCCAGGCCCGCACCTGCCGAAACATCACCTCCGCTCCGCCCGCCTGGCTGATCTGCCAGTCCGTGGGCTCCACGTCGAGCACGGGCGGCAAATCCCCCTTGCGGTAGTGGCTCTTCTCCAGGAAATGGCAGGCCTGCGCCTTGCCCCCCGACGTGAGGGAGAAGAAATGATAGGTGCCCGTCCTGATTCCCGCCTTGCGCGCGTCGCGGTAGTCGTCATCGTAGTAGGCGTTGAAGACCGTGCAGCCCTCCGTCGATTTCACGTAGGCGAAGGAGACCGGATAATCGACCTTCCCCCTTACCCGCTTGTCGCTCAGCGTGCCGAGATGGGTGATGCGCAGGCGGTCCCAGTCGATGGGGTAGCATTTTCCGTCCCGCTCGTGTTGGTGGCGCGACACGTCGATGCCGTAGATGCGCTCCTTGTTGTAGGTCAGTTTTTCCCCTTTGAAGACGCCCTTTCGCCATTCTCCCGCCTGCAAGTACTGGCGTGGCGCGATATAGAATCCGAAGCCGTCGGGCAGTCCCGCCTCGAAATGGCCCTCGTAGTATTCCCCTTGGTGTCCCCAGCGTCGCCCGTAGCCGCTCGGCCGCTTCAGCGAGTCGAGCTGTCCGGTATAGATGCCCAGGGAGTCGCGGATCGTGCGGTCGTCGTGCTTGCCCACCTTCTTCTTGCTGGGCTTCGCCTGGCGCTGGGCGATGGCCTCCTTGCCGTCGCCGATACCCATGTGGGTCACGATCCCCACGGGTGTATGGTGATGGGGCAACTGCACGACCACATAGCCGTCCTCCTCGTCGCTCCAGAGCTCACACTCCTTATTATATATACGCTTGCCCTGCGCGCTGCGGACCAGTTTGTAGCGGATCACACGCCGCAGACTGAGCCGCTCGCCGGGCTGGATGGCAAGCAGATGCTTCGCTACCGTGCGCAGCGAATCGATGCGGTGGTCGATCCCCACCGAGTAGGTGGCAATGGCCCCATAACCGTAGTCCTGCACGTTGTGCGTCCGCCGATAGTAGTGGAGCTCGTTCTGCTGCGTCTGCAGACTGGCCAGTTCGTTTTCGATGCGCTCCGCCTGGCGTCGCACCACCGTGTGGAGGTCTTGGCTCCCGCTATCCACCAGCTGCGAGGAGGCGGGGGCAGCCTTTGTGGCGATGCGCCCGTGGCAGGAGGGAACCCTTCGGAAACGGTTCACCCAGTAGCCTGCCGACAGCTGCACGTGGGCCGCGGGTTGCAGGGTGTCCGTGCTAATATTCGTCAAGGCCGTGTCGCCCTCGATCTCGCCGACCGTCAGTACCACGCCGCTGTCGTTGCGCAGCTCATACCACGACCTCACCTCCACCACCAGTTCGTTGCGGCGCACCTCCTTGTCCGAGACGGGCGTCAGTTGCCAGATGATGACGGCGATCACGGCCATCAGAACCACCGTCCCCCAGGTCCGCTTGCTCCGCAGCAGTCTGCCCAAGCTGCTCCGAGGCCGGCGCTCCTTTTCCTTGTTTTGTTCCTTGTTCTGTTCCTTGTCTTGTTCCATTGTGTTGGTTGAAGAAGATCGTAGTCCGTAGTCCCAGGTCCATCCGTTGGAGACCCTTGTCGGGCTATTCTGTTGGATGCGCCCGTTGGATCATGCCTTCGGCGTCTCCTGTGCCCATGCGATCTCGCCCGAACCGTAGCAGCGGTGGTGCGCCTGGTCATAGA
>ULQM01057245.1_pt1 | contig 12864 bp, 9 predicted proteins | sample 1954451 | NCBI WGS metagenome assembly ULQM01 (sample SAMEA4835655, study PRJEB28245) | human gut metagenome | biome: gut microbiome; material: fecal sample | place: Denmark | collected 2008 | reverse complement strand
CAACGTCTATGAACGGAGATTTTATCTAAGTATAAATGTTTCTTTTCTTAGTTGAAAGAACTGTTTTAGTAGGTTAAAATAGGCTAGGATACCATATGAGTGCAAAGGTACAAAATCAAATCGAATACACAACTTCTAGAACATAAAATATTGGATATTAATAACTTATATAATAATCGTCCAGACTAAACGGGACACTAGTGCAGATTTGAGTGAAGCTAAGAATCAAGAAATCCACAGCTGGCATGTTAGCCTGCTGTGGACTCTCTGTTATTTTACCCTGAAATTATAATAAAAGTGTAAGCATCCTTATAATATTGTCTTAGTTATCAATTATTTTCTTACTTATCAATCGTAATGGCATCGCTTTGTAGCGGCCTGTGTTATTACCATTACTGCCACTCACGAAACTGATGTAGGTATGGGTTTTTCCCTTCACCTTCACAACACCATAATAGAACAGGCCTTTCACCTTCAGGCTTTCATCTCCACCCTCTGCTAATTCGTATTTGTTTGCCATATCTATCGTTGAATTCTCTTGTTTGTTTTACAACACGAAGATAAGTGAATTCTTCGACATGACAAAAATCCTGGGCAACTTTTTGTTGCCCAGGATATTATAAAAGTTAAAATTTATAGTGTTGCGGAATGAAGGAAATATAATTATTCGAAAGATGAGTCGTGAACGGTAAATTCTCGTTGGTTTCCCACCAGTTTCTTTTCGCCAATCCATCCACTGTCCACTAAATCATCCCCCTGTCGGAAACGGATGTACAACGGTTTGTTTTCGCCAAACGATTCCTTTATCCGTTCAGGGTCGATCATATCGTAGTAGATGGTCGTCTCAGAGCCACCCGTGCTTCGTATCTTCTCACCGTAACGTCTGTTCCTGTATTCATTGTTTTCGGTATATATGTAGATATACAGTGGTTGCGTGCTTGTTCTTTTGTCGTGTATCGTTAGTCGGTTTTTGTCGAGCACGGCACTGCTCGATTTCACACATCGGGTGTTCAAGTATTTATACACAACGGTAGAATTTTTGCCATCTACATACCTAACATTTTGCATGCCTTGTGAACCACTCGACAGGCGCGCCACGTTGTACCAATAGCCATATTCGTTGCTGCTGAAATCGAAACCTTGGTTGCCCGAAACGATGGTAGCCGACCAATAGTAACCTATCGATGGGTTGGTCACCTCATATCCGTTATGCATGCCTCCACGGGGGAACCGTATGCTTTTGCTTTGGGCGGTGGTGGCAGCCGGCAGTTCGATAGACTGGTAGGTGGTGCCGCTGCCAGTGGTGCGTGTCACCAGTTTCATTTCAGGTGTCAGTTGCTTCCACAGTGAGGAGGTGGGTATTGAGAAGCCTGGAGGACAGATGTCGGCCATAGGCTTGTCCCTGTCTCCCTTTTTTATGCAATAGTAGCCTCCGGGATCGTCTACAGATGTTGCTCCTAGGTTTCGGTCGAGCATCCACACACCGTTTTCACTCTTTATCAGCTCATAGTAGTACCATACCTTTGTGTTGGTTCGGTTGCTTGTCGGCTGATAGGTGTCCTTTTCCTCCTGGAATATGCCCGTGTGGTAGATGTCGTATATTATTTTGTGCCCGCCTTCGGTTTTTATGGTGAATTGTCTGGTCCATACTTCTTCGTCGTTCTTGTTCTTGGCCTCGATGGTGTAGAACGTTCGGTTATCGGTTACCTTGACGACTGTCTCGTCGGTCTCGTAATCGTCTCCGTCGTTCTTCGCAATGGTATAATAGTAGTTGTTTTCACTGCCTATGCCTAGTTGCAATCCATTGTCGCGCTCTGAGGTTCCGCCCATGGCTGTGCGTGATGTACCATTCACCTCTTTGGAAATGAACTTGATGTAGTCTCGTCCATTTTCACCGTCGCCTTGCAGTCCGTAGATTTTTGTTACTCGGGCTTTTTTTAAGTTGCTACCTTGCTGCACTATCACGATGTCGCGTTTCAGTACGCCGAAAGTCACGGTAAGTTTGGTTTGCCTTATTTCCTCACTGGGATTCTCGAGGCACTTGAAGGTCAGTTTGTAGCCTTTGCCTGCCGACGAATAGTCGGCTGAAGAGATGTCTGTTCCTCCATCTTTGCTGACTTCTGTCAGCCAGCTGTCTGTGGGTGTGCTGAGCTTAGGCGTAATGTTTTCAGCTTTTACACCGTTGCCCCACATAGTGACGAAGTAAGCCTCTCCGCTACTGTATGTCTTCTCACCGGCCTCTACCCGCACGGTATCGCAAGTGCCTAGTTCGTAAGCCCCGTTGGATATGAGGTTGGTCACCATGAAATTGTAGTCTTTTATCTCTACCTTGATGTTGCCTGCCGGGGCTTTCAGAGCTTCTTCTTTAGTGTTGTAGCCTTCACCTGTGGCGGTCACGGTTATCTTGTAGTGGTGGTTGCGCAGCAGGGACAGTTTGCTGCCCTCAGCATCCAGAAAGTTGGCCGTGTAGTATTTTTCGTTTGCTTTGATTACTATGCGCGAGTCGACCTTTGCAGGGGTTTCGAAGAGATAGAGTGCTTCTCTGGCGTTGGAGCCTTCGCAATTGCCTATCGTTTTGTCCAGCTTGTCTCCGGTCGGTTCGTTCGTGTTTCCGACAGTATAGTCCTTATAGTCCTTGGGAGCGATACTGCCTTGGGTGGCCGTTTGGGTGATTTCCCAACCCGTTATCTCGAACTTATCTTTTATCGATTCTGCTTTGTTCAAAGTGGCCAGCGCCACATTGCGCAACAGGCTGACCGTGTTGTTCGTTCCGCTTTTCAGATCACTCATGTTGATATGTCCCCAAAGTACGGGTGGCGATGGTATCTCATCGCAGTACACACCGTCAAGTTTCGCAATGTTGTCTTTGCCTTTCAGTATGGCATCGCCGTTGGCAACAATGTGAATGTCGGTTGTCTTGGTATTGACATCATTGATGGTCAGGGTGTTGTCGCTGAAATTGCTTGGCTCGACCTTTCTCATTGCCACAAAGCTGCCTTGGTCACCGTATTCGATGACATATAAATCGTTGCCACTGATTGTCTCATCGGTATTGGCTCTTGTGTTCACTACGGTAGTGGCGGGAACGACCAACCGTAGTGTCACCTTGCCGTTATCGAAATAGTCTGATCCGCTGAAAATGTCGTCTGAACAGGCCGACATCAACAGACATATCGTCAGAGCCAGTAAAATCTTTGTGTATTTGCTGTTCATCTTCTAGTTCTTCTTTTTTGTTTTGTGTTTGTGGTTGTCGGGGGAGTTCCCTCATACCATCTTCCATCCTTGTAATATCCGGTGTTGTCCTTGAAGCGTTTGCCACCGAAGAGAATACCGTATTCTTGTCCATTTTCCTTTTTCACAATGACATATTTGTATTCTCGCCCTTTGACACACCAGAATGACAAGGAGGTGAGTTTCCAACCAGCGTATCCGTCAGGATCGACTTGGGTGCTGAATCCTACATTATCTTCATTACCTTGCTTACCGTATAGGGATGTACTACCAGTATTTATGTACCAGTTGTCTATGATATCACCTTGATAGTACATTTTAAATGTTACCAGATGGATGTCGGGTTTGCTCTCGAAAAATTCGTGTAGGTTGGAAGTAGGGTCGTAGACAAACCATCCTTCGCGGTTCTTGAAATCGAAGAGCTGCACTCCCGGTTCCATTTCGTACGGATATCGCTGGGCGTCATTACCGCTATTGAACATTATCAGTGTTTCGCCGGGTTTGGGATATTTGGATTTCGCTCCTGTGATGCTGCACCATCCTTTTTGTTGTGTGGATAGTTCGAAAAGCTTCCACCCCTCGTTTTCCAGGTCGACCTTCATCTCTACTCCCGGCCAAGAAGGCTTATCTTGACCTTCTTTTTTGTCGAAGAAATACCACACGCTTTGGGGGATACCGTTTCCATCTTTTTTATCGGTCATGCCATACTGGGTGTATAGGTATATGTTATAGTTTGGCCATTTGTTGTCGGTAGGCTTGCCGGTGTTGTTGTGTTCTTTATTTGCCCCATCTCGGCTATCGTTGAGGGCAATGAAATGTATTCTATAGTTGTTCAGACGAGGAATGACCGTAACCTTCACTGGCTTCTTCAAATCGTCGTATCCCGAACTGCTTGGGGAGACGGTGAAAGATGATGTCCATGTGTTTGTGGCTTTTCCGTCTGATTGGAGCATTATTTTTCCCTTTGAAGTTCCCGTATACGTTATCGTCACATTGTCGTCTTTGTTGGCGCTGGTGAGACTCGTTTTATCAATCGTTATTCCGCCAAGGTTGGTCTCGAACGAGACTGCATACGTACTTTGCTTACCTTCCTCCGTGTTTATCTCCACTTCGAGCGGTGTGACGTTGAGGAAAGGCGTTACATTGTATTGCACGTCAATGTATTTCACGAGATTGTTGGCGCGGATGGCTACCACTGCCGTACCTTTAGTTTGCCCCTCATATTCGTTCATCTGTATCGCAGGATTGACGGTGAAGTTGATTTGTCCGCTCTTGACTGTTGCCAGAACAAGAGGTTTTACGCCGATTTTATCCACGCATTCCACCTGTATATCTTTGGCGTTTGTTTTATATCCGATAGAGTCGTTGTATTGTGAGGTGACGAGTATCTGTTGGCCGGTTTTCTTGTCGTGGTCAAAGTTGCTGTCGTCGTGCTTTCCTGTGCGCGACACCCATAGCCATGTTTGGCTGAAGTCGGCATACACATCCTGCAATGTCCACTCAAAGACACTCATCTTGATCTTCATATCCATTTTACCCTTGCCAGTGACGCTGGCAATCATGTCGTAGAACGTACCTCGTTCCAAGTCGCCTCCCGATTTATTCCCTGCTACGCCTCCCAAGGGCAGTTTGTAGGTGTGGGTGATTGTGGTCTCGTCTCCTTTGGAAGTAAGTTCTGTACCTTTAATCTCAAGATAGGTGTTTTTTTTGTTGTTATAGTTCTCTGGCAAATAGAGAATGTCAGTGTAGCTCCATTCGTCTTTGTTGAAGTCAACTTCATTTTTGACCGTGAGCGTCTGTTCTTGTGTTCCATTGTTTCCCTTTCCGTCAAACAGTCCCCCTGTGTTTACAATGTCTTTCACCGTGATTGATGTAATCTTCAACCGGTTGGATCCGAAAGAGTTTTGGGAGAAAGTTTTGTTGTTGAAACGCAACGAGAACCTCACCTTGGAGCAAACAAAGATCATGTTGGCTGTTATGGTGGCCGAGGTGTTTGGGCTCACTTCCAGCTTATTGTTATCTTCGTTATTTTTGTATTCGTATAGTAGTGGCAGCTTACCTTGCACCGGCAAATTGCCGTTGCTGAAGTCGAGCGTTTTTGCCTTGAGTTGTTCTTCTGTTGTGTATATGCTTATGCCCGGAATGTTGGCCGTCAGATATATTTTGTATTCCCCTTGCTTGAGGTCGCAGTAGAACACTCGATAGTTGTTGTCGGATGAGAGTTGGTCGATGTCTATTCTGCGCACCACGGCCTCACCTTTTCCGATGGGATAGGCGAAGAACCAAAGGTCGGTTATGACTCCTTCTTTGCCCTGAATATCAACAGCGTCAGCGTCGGGAGTGTCGCTGCCTTCTCGTGTGACATTGCTGTAGGGGATATATACAGTCACGGAATGTGTCGGGCCGTCAGGTCCAAACCCGCAGTCCGAACATCCTGTTGTCATCAGTAGGATGGCTATGTTGAATAATAACAAAATATACTTTCTCATAATGGCAGTTGTCTTTTTTACAGATCGTTGTCGTTGAACACTATTCGCCATCTGTTGATTTGCAGCGACAGCACCACTTCGGCGTTGTTTCTGTCACGGCCGATAAGCAGTATGATTTGATAGTTGTTCTCACGGTCGAGATACTCCTGTAGAGACATGTCCTTGTATTTGTCTAGGCGCATCATCTCCAGGTATTTCACCAAGTCGATGTTGAACACATCCCGGTTGGTCTTTTGGTTGTGTACGACGAACCGCGACGCTTTGTCGGTGGTTAGTCTGAGGGTGGCCATCTCTGCCAATAGGGCGCTATTGGTAGGAGCGGTCTGATTATCTATAACGGCCTCTTTCATGCTGTAGGGGCGATATTCCAGCGCCGGGCAGTCTGCGAGGTTGTTGCGGTAGTCGTAGGTATGATTGGCCGCTTTTATGACCAGTGAATAGTCGCTGGCCGTAAGAGGCTTGTCGTCCGCCGACTGTATCAACACCTTGAATCGGTTGACATCTTTTACCAGTGGGACTACAGCCAGGCTGGGTGCTGTCTCGCTGACGGTGAAATGTTCAGTGATACCGTGCCACAAGTCTTCGGGCGACTTGTCGTAGACGGTCTGTGTATCGCCGAGCTTCAGATTGAGCTGCAGCTGGTCGATGCTGTTTCCTGTGGTGGGTTGTTGGGGTGAGATGTTGTAGCACGAAGGCGTGTTGTCGGTTCCTGCCCATGCCACCAGTGTGTACGTTCCGGCTTGCAATCGGAGTGGCAGACTATAATTCCCATCGTGTCGTGTGATGTGGTCTTCAACGGTTGAAACGAACCGCCCACGGTCATCATAGATGAACAGCTTCACCCAGTTCACCTGCGATGGAAAGGCATCGGCGAACTCCATGTTGTAGTTATAGACGAAGCGCACCTCGCACGGACATGGCTTCTCATCCTCGTATACGCAGGAGGACAACAGGGCGGTCAGTGCAAGACACAACACTATCATCGGATAATAAAAGCGGTTGTTATGCATAATGTTAATATTGGTGGAATGCTTGTTCCATTGTGGGGTATCTCCTTCTTGTTGCCAGGAAGGAGATACCGAGCTTTTGTTTATATTCGTATTCTGTATTTATTGGCTTATTCCAAATCTACATTTTGTTTAACCCAACGCCATTTCTTGATGTTGACTTGCACCTGTATGGATGCTTCTGCCTTGTCGTCAGGATCTTTAGGGTCCTTATAGGTTGGCTTGCTGTAGCCCAGCTTCTTGATGCTGTTTACTGTCAGTTCATACCAGAAGTTGCGCACCACTCCATACTTGTCTTGCTGCATAGTTGTTCCGCCTGGGTTGTGCTTAATCCATGCGGTGTAGTAGCAGTAACCCTCAGCGTAGGTCTGAATATCGTCATCGCTTTCATTATTTTTGAAAGCTGTGTTGACAGTTGCGGCATCAGCGCCCGGATTGGTTGCAATGGCCTTGTACAAGCGTGCACCTGCCTTAGTTTTGAAGACATAGCCGTTGTATGAATAGAATGTTCCGTTTGTACCGTCTGTTCCTTCTGCTGTAGTGAATATGGTTTTCGTGATGGCAGGGTCTCTAACATCATCACCAAGCGCCAGTACTTTTTCAAACATCTGGCTGTAGCTGTCTGTTCCATTTTCCGCAGCCAGTTCTGTATAATACTTGCCTTCAGGTTTGTAATTCACTTTATAGACAACGCCAGTGGTCTGACCGTTTAACTGGGCAAGGGCTGACATTGTGTTTTCCGGACAATAGAATTTGGCATCGCTTGGAGCAGAGAAGCTTGATGCTTCTTTTTGGGTGAAGTTATCTTTAATGTAAGTTGCGTAATCTGCGTCTTCCTTTGTTTTGTAATAGTTCGGATCCACAGGGTAGGGCCAATCGTTGGTAGTAACTGGTTTGTTCTGTGCAAGCGTCCCATTCTTTACAAGAAACATCTTATTATTCAGGTTTATCAGGCTGACACCTTCCAACTTGGCCTTGGCTATAATGTTGCCTCCTTCTTCTATATTAAAGGATAGTTTGTCGGCGGTATTGCCGAATGTAACCTTTGAAACAGCACGCTCAACGTTTACTGTCACGAGATTCACGTTTTTTCCACCTGTTTTTTCTGTTCCATCATCATTTACTTCTTTTCCGGTCGCTTTCTCAACGATATCTTTCTCTTCCGGAGCAGAAACATTGGTCATGAAGAAATTGTTCTCTGTATAGAGTTTGGTGATGTCGCTTATACCGAATACCATCTTCATATCTGTAGATCCTTTGATGATAGGGCTTAATGAGATTTGGCTGTTCTTGTAGTTGGCCAAGACGTATACCTTATACTTGCCGGGAGTACATGTGAATGGTTCTGTAACACGAACTTGTTTGTCAGCCTCGTCTTTGTTCGATACTGTTTTCAGTGTTGGAGTAATGACCTGCATAGCAATGTCATTCTCATTGGCCAACACCACAGTAAGGTCATTGACGGTGTATTCATCGTCGGTACCAAAAACTTCGTCACCGGTATTATTTCCGTCGGCACGCGTTGTAGCACTGTTAGCCACAGAGATGGCAATCTGTGCGTAGGTATTGCCATCGTTAGAGGCTCCATTTCCTCCGTTCAAAGCTTCATCGTTCGATGAGCAACTGGTAGTCAACAGGGCTAACCCCGTCAGACTACAAAAGAAAAGTTGTTTTGTTTTCATGTGTTAAGTAATTAATTAATTGATTATATATCAGAATTTCTCTTTCTCACTTCTTCCAGATTCATAGCCGCTTTCGGGTCGTTGGCCTCTGCAGCCTTTTTCCACCATACCACGGCCTCTTCTTCCTTGCCTTCTTTCCAAAGCAGACAGGCACGCGTGTTCCATGTAAACGGTTCGTTCGCCGTGTGCTGCAGGTATTTCTCAGCCTTAGCGGTGTCGTTTCGTTGCAGTGCGATTATCGCGGCGTTGAGGTTGGCTATGGAGTGGGTAGGGTGGCTGTCGGCAGCAATCATCAATGTGCGGTCTCTTTGCGCTTTGTCGTTGCCATAGAATGTGTCGGCCACGGTGTAAAACTCGTAGACGTTGAGTTCTTCGGGATGGGTCTCAACCATCTTTCGTGCTTCTTCCGGTGTTCTTTCCCGGCTGTAGTATTCCACTCTGAATATATTCTTCCTCAGCATGGGATAAACTGTGGTCAGCAGGATTCTGTAAGGTTCGCCACTGCCTATCGACTTGATGGACTCTTCCCTTTTGTCCAAATCGTTTTCTCTCTTTATGACTTCCATGATAGAACTTTTGTATGGTATCTCCATCTTGGACAGAATTTCTTTCAGTCCATCCCAGTTCTCACCCCTAGGTGTTACTGTCAACAGCGAGTTGGCAAATGAATATCTTTTGCTCACGTAGCTTTTCAATGCCTGGGCGCGGCCTTCTGCCAACCACTTGTTGTGGTTCAGCGTGCCTTCGGGCGATGCATAGCCTGCGATGTCAATTCGGTTGATGACATAGACAGGGTTGTTCTCGACAGCTGTCAACACCGAATCTATCTTGTTTAGTTCTTGGCGGTTGCCATAGCGATTGGGTAGCAGGATGGTCTTGTTGACAGGGTATATCAGAAAGGCATCGCAACTCTTCGTCCTGATATCGTATTCTTTAGGACATTTCATCTCGTCCGACAGTGCCAGTTGCGGTGCATACAGCAGGTCGCCTACGGTCTGTTCGTTGTCGAGCAGCCCGCCACAGGCACACCCCACCACCTCTTCTCTAAGTATCAATCGAGCCTTGTCCATCCATGGCTGTCGGTCGATGTTGGCTTTGTATTCCACAAATCGGGTCTTATTGCCTTCCAGTGTGATGTAGGGCTTGTCGGTTGGCGCGTATGAATTACCGGAACGACGGTCTTTCAAGGCTCGTGTGCGTCCGCTTACCACCACAGGAGCCAGCTCTACCGAGTGGCTGTTGTCATCGGTGCGTATGATGGGTATGATGGTACGACGGTGCTGGCTCTTGACGGTCTGTTTTCCTAGGTCGAGTGTGAACGACAAGGCTATCTGTCCGGCTTTGAGACGTATGGTCTCGTTGTTCACCCCACAGAAGTAGCCATGGTTGTTGTCTGCCATGGTAGTGGCAGGCTGTATGTATAGGAGGACGGCTCCCAAGAGGCATTTATTTATAATGTTCATTTTCATATTTGTTTATGAGTTAACGTTACAGACAGTATATCAGACTTATGGCGGCCTTGGTTGGACCGATGTAGTTGTAGTGTGACTTTTCAACGGGCTTGCCACACTCCCGACATTCGTACTTCTTGTAGTCGACATAGAGATAGCCCACGCCCACCGACAGCTCAAAGTTCCATCGGGGTGACATTACCCATTGATAGCCATAAGACAAGCCTCCACCGGCGGCCCAGCCTTGATAACGGTTGTCGCGCAACGATGGGAACAACCCGAAAGGCAGCTTTATGCCTCCTGCATTGAATTGTCCTCCCAACGCATGGATGCCGAAGAAGTGTCCGTTGAAGGTTTCGCACGTCCAGTATCGCAGTTCGGGTTGCACGAGCCAATGTTTCAACTTCTTGGTATCTGAGAATTGCCAAGGCTGCCACCCTCCACCTATAGAAAATGAGTGCTTGTCACCCGTTGCGACTTCTATCGCCAAGTTGGGGGTTGATGTGGCAAGATAGGGTATATTTGTCTTTATGGCTACTTTCTGCGCTCTGCTACAGAAAACAGCCAATACCAGTAAGACAGACACTATAAGTAATTTCTTTTGTTTCATCATCCGAATCAATTTCATTTTTTTGCACTTCTATTGAGAACTTGCCGGCTTATCCTTGTAACATGGTGGATGTCACCGGGTTTCCTTTTCGGCTGCAAATTTAAGAGAAAATCCAATACAAAGCAAGAAAAAGTTTCAAAAAGGCTACATTTCTTTGTGCAAACGTTTGCACGCTTTATGCAACCTGTTTACGCACACACATCATCAAGCACATGATTGATGGCTGCCTTTGGATACAACAAAGTTAACAAGAGAAGAGGCTCTACGCCGTTGGAATGCTTCTAAGGAAAACAAACGTAAAATGGTGGAGAAACTGGAGAACTTGGTTCGCAAAAGCTGTCTGGAACGTACTGGTAAAGAACCTATAGGGGTAGAAGTATGGTAGTAACTGTTAAAATTTGGAAAAACGGACAAAAAGATGCGTAAATACCTTGGAAAAACGGACAAATTATCGTATATTTGCCATGGAAAAGCGGGCAAAATACGTCCGTTTAATATTAGAAAAGGGGACAAGGATATGATTAAACGTAAGATAGACAGATATTTAGCCGATTTCTTCGAAGCGAATAAAAAAGCGTTGATGTTGACTGGAGCAAGACAGATAGGAAAAACATATTCTATCCGTCGTTTCGGTCATGAACATTTTGAAAGATTCATAGAAATCAACTTCATCGAAAATCCAGGCTTGGTAAAGGTCTTCAGCAAGGCGAAGAATAGTCAGGACATCTTGTTGCGTCTCTCCACTGTGACCAGCCAGGATTTAATCAAGGGCAGTACCCTTGTGTTCTTTGATGAAGTGCAGGAATGCCCGGAAATCGTAACTGCCATCAAATTTCTGGTGGAAGAGGGGAGCTATCGCTATGTTTTAAGCGGTAGCCTATTGGGAGTGGAGATCAAGAATCTCCGTTCTGCACCAGTGGGATATATGGATGTGAAAGATATGTATCCTCTTGATTTGGAGGAGTTTGCTACAGCAGTTGGTATCAACGATAGAATTATAGATGCTTTGAGGAAACATTTTACGGAAGGGACTGCTGTAGATGAATTCATCCATGAAAAGATGATGGAGGTATTCCGCCTTTATCTTATAGTAGGTGGAATGCCTGCAGCTGTTGATAAATATCTGGCTACCAATAATCTGCAAGATGTAATGGCAGAGCAGCAGGCTATCATACGTCTCTATAAGCAGGATATAGCGAAATATGACCCTGACCATAAATTGTATATTCAGGAAATCTTTGACAGGATTCCTGCTGAGCTTGATGCCAAGAACAAACGTTTCATATTGAAGAACCTGAATGAAAACATCAAGTTTGCACGTTATCAGAACAGTTTCTTGTGGTTGAAGGATGCCGGTGTAGCTTTGCCGGTATATAATGTTGAGGAGCCTACTGTGCCGTTGATTTTGTCGAGCAGCAGAAACTTATTCAAGCTGTTTATGGCAGATATTGGTCTTTTGGCAAGTCTTTATGCGGATGGAATTCAACTGAAGATTTTGGATAACGAACCGTCCATCAACTTTGGTTCGGTATATGAGAATGCCGTAGCACAAGAGCTCTGGGCGCACGGTTTCCAGTTGTATTATTATAACAACAAGCGCCAGGGTGAACTGGATTTTGTGATAGAGCAAAATGGTGAGGTGTTGCCGATAGAGGTTAAATCGGGCAAGGATTATGAGCGTCATAAAGCGCTTACGAATGTGGTGAACTCAACAACTTATCAGATTTCTAAAGCCTATGTGCTGTGTAATGATAATGTGAAGAAGGTGGGAAAAATCACTTATCTCCCTATTTACATGCTGATGTTTATCAAGAAGGAGCAGAAACTTCCTACCAAATATTCCATTGATTTAAGCGGACTGGTTTAAAGGAGCTCAGTATTAAAAGAGAGTCCGGTTTTTTACAGACTCTCTTTCATTATATTATGGGTTATTCTGCAGTCTCTATCATGTCGATGATGGTATAGATTGGCAAGATATCCAATGCAAGTTGGGTGTTAAAATGGTAAGAAAGGAGATTATTTATGTCACAAAAGAAGATATTCAGATGCCAGGATTGTGGGTACGAGACCGAAGTATATGAGGGACGTGGCTTCATGGGACAGCATATCGAAGCCATGTCTTGTCCAGACTGCAGAAACATAGTACCTCTTGTGGTGGGTGGAGTAATTGGTGATGCTGCACCTAGTTTTAATTCTCTTGTAGGAAGGCTATGTCTAAGATGTGGTTCTGACAGGATTCACAGGTGGGATATGCATACTTGCCCAAAGTGCGGGGGCAAGATGCAACCCACTGGCGAAGAAGAGTTTTGGACATGAAAATTCTAGCCTTTATAGGAAAAAGAAATTCCTTTTCAAACCTGTTTTTCAATCCATGCCATCAGTACTGCTACAGCA
>ULQM01043263.1_pt1 | contig 12868 bp, 14 predicted proteins | sample 1954451 | NCBI WGS metagenome assembly ULQM01 (sample SAMEA4835655, study PRJEB28245) | human gut metagenome | biome: gut microbiome; material: fecal sample | place: Denmark | collected 2008 | reverse complement strand
GCTTGTAAGGCAAGTGCTCTCCCAGCTGAGCTATGCTCCCATCTGCGCGTCATTTAAGACTGCGAGGATTAGTATACACCATTTCCGGCACCCATGTCAATATTTTTTGGTAAATTACTTTTATCCTTTCGGATTTCGCAAAAGTGGCTAAAGACCACTTTTGCGAGTTCTTTTCGTTGTTTTGCCTATCACAAAAAACATGAGGTTCCACCCCGGGAAACGGGCCGGAACTGACCCGCTGCGGCGGGCCTCCGGGCGGCAAAACCCGCAGAGAATAAAAACCTCCGGTTTTTATCCGTTTTGACGTACCCCCCCAGGGGGCCTTCTCTTGCCCCTTCGGGTCAATTCACCTTGTCGCCGTCAAAGCCGGAATAAACTTAAGGGACTGCGGCCCCTTAACAACCCTGAGGTTTTTGGGCAAAGTAAGAGCCGTCATTTGACGGCTCTTTTATGTATTATGTGCTGTGCTTATTCGATGCTGTCCAGATAATCGACGATGCACTTACAGGGGCATACCTTTGCGCAGGCGCCGCAGCGGGTGCACTTTGCCTCGTCTATCTTGGCTACGCCGCCCTCCACGTGTATGGCGTCGTTGGGGCATTCTTTGGTGCAGCGGCCGCAGGCGATACAGGCCTTCATGCAGGCTGCCCTGGCTTCGCGCCCGCTGTCGGTATTGCGGCAGGAGACGATCACGGTCTCGTTCACCGGCTTGAGAGCTATTACGCCCCGGGGACAGATATTTGCACACTGTCCGCAGGCAACGCACTTCTCCTCGTCGATATGTGCCAAGCCGTCAGCGATCTTTATTGCTCCGAATGCGCAGGCCTGGGCGCAGTCCCCCAAGCCAATACAGGCAAAACGGCACATCTTGGGGCCGCCGGCAAGACCGGCTGCGGTAGCGCAGCTGGTATATCCATCATAGTTATAGCGCTCCTTTGCTACGCCGCAGTCTCCCTGGCAGATGACACGGGCGACCTTGCGCTCCTCTGCTTCGGCAGAAACGCCCATTATGGCGGCTATGGCCTCGGCGCCCTTAGCGCCGGAGGGGGAACACCCGTTTACGGGGGCCTTGCCGGCCACTACGGCATCAGCGAAGGCATCGCAGCCAGCGTAACCGCAGGCGCCGCAATTGGCACCGCCCAGGCATGCACGCACGGCCTCAACGCGGGGATCCACTTCTACCTTAAATTTTTTATCGGCAATGGTAAGTATAACGCCGAACAGCACACCCAGCACGACCATAACGCCGGCAGAAAGAAGTATAGCAGTAACGTTCATCTGTTTTCTCCTTTCTATATTATACGAGGCCGTTGAAGCCCATGAAGGCTACGGACATCAGGCCAGCCATGAACAAGCCTATCGGGAAGCCCTTGAACTGGTCCGGTATATGTGAGGTTTCCAGACGCTCGCGCACGCCGGCCATAAGGGTTATGGCAAGCAGGAAGCCCAGTGCGCCGAACACGCCGTTGAGAACGGCGGAGAGTATGTCGTACTGCGCGCTGGTATTGAGCGTTGCAACGCCCAGAACCGCGCAGTTGGTGGTTATCAGCGGGAGGTAGATGCCCAGGGATTTGTACAGCGCAGGGCTGGACTTCTTCAGGAACATCTCCACGAACTGGACGAGGCCCGCGATTATCAGTATGAAGCTTATAGTATCCAGATAAGTAAGCTGGAGGGGATACAGCACATACTGGTAAACGGCCGAGGTAAACAGGGATGCAAGGCCCATTACGAAGGTGACCGCAAGGCCCATGCCCGCCGCGGTCTCGACCTTATTTGATACGCCCAGGAAGGGGCAGCAGCCGAGGAAGCGGGAAAAGATGAAGTTATGGCTCAGCACGCAGCTTACGAAGAAGAGCAGCACGTTGCCGCAGCTGTTGGTTTGCATTACAGGAGTCATTTATGCGGCCTCCTTTGCTTTCTTTTTCTTTTCGATGCTCTTCATTATGATGTTGGCCACGCCGAGGGTGAGGCCGAATATCATAAAGCCACCGGGAGCCATGGTGGATATGAGCATAGGCTCATATCCCGCGCCGAGGAGGTTGATGCCGGCAATGCAGCCGGTACCCAGAAGCTCACGGACACAGGCGATGATGGTGATAGCCAGGGTGAAGCCGAGGCCCATGCCAAGGCCGTCCACCGCAGAGGCCAGAGGCCCGTTTTTGCTGGCGAAGGCTTCCGCGCGGGCAAGTATTATGCAGTTAACCACTATCAGCGGTATAAACATGCCCAGGCTCGCATAAAGGCTGGAAACGAATGCATGCAGCAGGAGCTGTACTATGGTAACAAAGGTGCATATTACCACTATGAAGCAAGGTATGCGCACCTTGTCGGGAATAAAGTTCCTGAGCAGCGAAATAACGAAGTTGGAGCCTATCAGCACGAAGGACGCCGCCGCGCCCATGCCCACCGCGTTTATGACGCTGGTGGTGGTCGCTATGGTGGGGCAGGTGCCGAGAACCAGGCGGAAGGTGGGGTTCTCCGTGATTATGCCGTTAAGGAATACGCTCGTGAGCTTAGGCTTATCGCTCTTAGACATTTGCCTTTACCTCCTTCTTTGGCTTTTCCTGGCCATATACCCTTATCTTGACGAACTTGTCTATGAGGGGGGTAGCCACGTTCATTATCAGTATGGCGTAGGTAACGCCCTCGGTATAGCTTCCCCACTTGCGTATGACCGCCAGTATGAGGCCGCAGCCGAATGCGTATATGTACTGACCGACCTCTGTCATGGGGCTGGTGGTGTAGTCTGTCGCCATGAACACGGCGCCAAAGAGCAATCCGCCTGAAAGCACGGAGGTCAGCACGTCCTGATCCATCCTGAAGATGGCGGCAAGTACGGCAAAGGTTCCGACGAACACAACGGGGATGCGCCAGCTTATCACCTTGCGGATAAGCAGGTATGCAAAGCCTATGAGTATGGCTATCTTGCTTACCTCGCCTATGGTGCCGGGTATGAAGCCCATGAACATATCATAGGTGGAGGCCTCGTATCCGCCCAACACCGTTGCGGAGGATACCGCGTCCACTCCCTTGCAGAAGGTGGGCAGATACCATGCGGTCATCCTTACGGGCCAGGAGGCAAGCATTATGCCGCGGGCGGTAAGAGCGGGGTTCATAAAGTTATCGCCTATGCCGCCGAAGAGCTGCTTGACCAGCACTATCGCTATGAAGCTGCCCACCACGGGCATCCACCAGGGGGCGTTGCCGGGCAGGTTGAGCGCCACGAGAAGGCCGGTAACGGCGGCGGAGAGGTCGCCTATGCGTACCCTCTGGCGGGTCATCTTCTGGTAGCCGTACTCGGCCAATACCGCGGCCGCCACGCCGAGGACGCACAGAAGCGCCGCGTTGAAGCCGAAGCAGTATACGCCCATTACGGTGGTGGGGAGCATGGCTATGAGCACGTCCCGCATTATGGTCTGGGTGCTGTCCTTGCTGTGGACATGTGGTGCGCTTGAAACGTGAAGACTCATTACTTCTTTGCCCTCCTTGCTTCCCGCATGATAGCGTCTTTAGTATTCTTGAAGGAGGCGGTAAGCCAGCGCTTTGCGGGACACACATAGGAGCAGCTTCCGCAGACTATGCACTCCATCACGTTGTTGGCTTCGGCGCCCTTGAGATCGCCCTTGTCGCAAAGGTGCTTCATGAGGTATGGATTAAGGCCTATGGGGCAGGCCTCCACGCAGCGGCCGCAGCGTATGCAGGGGCTCTCCTCATAGCTTCTTGCGTCCTTTTCATTGAATACCAGTATGCCGTTGGTGCCCTTCATGACCACTACCTGATCGTTTGGGGCGCAAAGGCCTGTCATGCAGCCGCCCATTACTATCTTGCCGGCCTCGTCGGTATAGCCGCCGCACTCGCCTATGGCGTCGGCAACTATGGTTCCCATGCGAAGGCGCAGGTTCGCGGGCTCCTTTACGCAGCCCTTTACGGTGGTGACGCGGCTGATGAGAGGCTTACCCTCTATCACTGCATCGGCTATGGCCTTTGCGGTGCCGACGTTTATAACTATGACGTGAGCGTCCAGAGGCAGCTTCTTGCTTGGAACTTCTCTGCCGGTGACGGAGTAGATCAGCTGCTTTTCAGATCCCTGAGGATATTTGGTGAAAAGGGGCATGACCTCTACGCCCTCGCGGCCCTCCGCCGCACGCTGCATTGCGGCTATGGCGTCGGGCTTGTTATCCTCGATACCGATAACGCCCCGCTTTACGCCGAGGGCGCGCATCGCGGCCCTGAGTCCGTCCACTATGCGCTCGGATTCCTCGATCATGAGGCGGTGGTCGCAGGTAACGTGGGTCTCGCACTCTGCGCCGTTGAGGATTATGGTATCGCAGTACTTACCCTCGCCCACGGTAAGCTTTACGTGGGTGGGGAAGGTAGCGCCGCCCATACCGCAGATGCCCGCAGCCTGTACCGCAGGAACTATCTTAGCGGGGTCGCACTCCTCCACGCCGCCCAGCGGCTCAAGCTCTGTCCACTCGTCCTGGAAATCGTTCCTGATGGTGATGATGGTGGTGGGTCCTCCCAGCAGAAGCACCTTGGTGCCTATGGCCGTAACCTCTCCCGAAACGCTGGCATGAACCGGTAAACTGACAAAACCGGTAGCGTCTGCGATCTTCTGGCCCAGCTTGACGTGATCCCCCACCTTTACGCAGGGCGCCGCGGGAGCGCCTATGCTCATGGACATGGGGATATCCACGCTGTCCGGGATATACTCTCGTATGGGAAGACCGCTCGTTGATGTCTTGCCCTCATGCTGATCGTGCAGAGGATGCACGCCGCCCTTGAAGGAATGCTTTGGCAAAGCCAACACCTGCCTTTCATATTTTTCAACAGTTTTACAAGCCACATAACAGATCCGCCAAGAATATGCCTTATAAAAATATACTGTAGCACAGACGATACGCAGCTATGACTAACTATTTGTGACCAGAAATCATTATAGCATATAAGTTTCGGAAAATCAGTATAAATATTTCCTCTCGAAGTGTTTTTTTCTCGATAATGTCTGATTATTTTCTATCAAACCCGGCCCTTTGGCGATCTTCCTATATACTGAATAATAGACAAGATTGTTAAAAATAATCCGAAGGCTTTTTTCAGCCATTCCTCCTTGAGCCAGCCGGCGGCCAGCGCCCCAAAAAGAGCCCCCACAATGCCCGCGGCTATTACGGGCAGGCTGCTTTTAAGCTCCAGCCTTCCCTCTTTTTTGTGTATATACAGCGCGGCGGCTGCGGCGGGCAGGAAGGACAGCATGTTGACCCCCTGGGCCTGCCTCTGGGGGATGCCCATCAGCAGCGTAAGCGCAGGTATGAGCAGCGTGCCGCCCCCCATTCCCATGCCGGAGATCACCCCTGCGGCGGCAGCTATGACAAAAAGCAGCAGCTCCCTCACAGCAGCATCCACACCCCCGCACAGAACATCACCGCGGCGAACAGCTTATCCAGCGCGGCGGGCCGCATCCTGCCCACGAGCCTTGCGCCCAGCAGCCCGCCCAGCAGCGCCCCCGGCGCCGCGAAAAGCAGGGTATGCCAATCCACCCCGCCGCCTGCGCAATACACAGCCGCGCTGGCAAAGGTAAGGGGCAGCATTATGCTTATGGCCGTTGCATGGGCGTCCTTTGACGCAAAACCGCACATTCGTTCCAGAGCCACTACTGCCACAGCCCCGCCGCCCGAGCCGAAAAGCCCGTTGCACAGCCCTGCCAGCAGCCCCGCCAGCAGCTTATTGATATTCTTCTTATAAAAATACTCCGCCCTTTTCATAGGCAGAGTATGCGCAGAAAATCTAAGTTTTATCAGTAGGCTATGGCCTCCTCGCGGCTCATCCAGAAATGTATTCCGTAGGTGGACTCTACCCACCTGTCCTCGGTGAACCTGTCGGGATAGATCCATTCCCCCTTTTTATATACGAAGTTCTCGTCAACAAGGGACACCGCCCAGTCGTAGCTTTGCGTAAAGTCAAAGCTGGTTATGGTCAGCACCTTAGCCTTATCGCAGCGGCAGGCGTTGTTGGTGGCGGATACCCGCTTTGCCTCCGCTGGGATGAGCAGCATTACCACCCTGTCCTCATAGCACTTCTTATAGCCTATAAAGGCCCCCGTTTCGGGGCAGCGCAGCCGGAAATACCTGGTGCTTTCGTCCTGTATTATGCCGTCCAGCCTGGCCCCCTCAAGCCATGCGCTGTATACGTTGCCTCCCCGAAGGTCAATGCCGGTAAGGTCGGCGTTGCGGAGGTCTGCCCCCTGAAGGCCGGCGTTCCTGAAGTTCGCCCCCACAAAGGAGCAGTTTTCGAACTTGCCGTTTGCAATCGTAGCGCCCTCGAAATCGCACCCGTCCAGCCGCACGTTCTTCATGTCCCACCACTGGCAGTCCAGCCCGGAAAAATCGGCGCCGGATATGTCTGCATCGTGAAGGCACAGGGATTCAAGGCCGGTGCGGCATTTGCGCGCCTGCTCCAGCTTTTGCAGGAATTCTTCCTTTGATACAGGCTCCATACAGCGCCCTTTCCCGGCGTCACTTTCCCAGCTTTACAAAGTATACATAGCCGAATATCAGCCCGCCCAGCAGCAGGAAAAACATCAGCAGCGCAAGGCCGCAGCACGCTATGGTTCTGCCGGAAAGCTTATTGCCGTTATTGTTGCCCTTCTGTTCCATTATGTATTCAGCGCTCCTAGTGTTAATTTACCGTTACACTAAGCATAATACATGGCCCGGCATATTTGCAAGGGCTTTCCCAGTATACTATCGAAAAAGTGGCTAAAGACCGCTTTCCCACAGCCTTTAAATTTACAAATATCGTCGGGCTTTTCTTTTCTCTTTGCTTCTTTCTGCTTTTCTTTTCGCCCGAAAAGAAATGAGAAAGAAGGGGCGGCGTTATATTTCTCCGCCCTATTTTTCCTTATAGTAAAGCATGCAGTGGCAGTACCCCTCAAAGTCGGGGTCGGCTATCTGCTCCCGGAACTGCTTGCACATGCACTTGGTATCGTCGCTTATCTCCCGCACGCAGGGGCAATGGCCGTTGCGCTCGCTGAGGCCCTGCTTTATCAGCTTCACTATCTGCTCATCCTCATTAAGCCTTATCTTCATATGGCGTTTTCCACCAGCCTTATTATGTTCTGCTTGCCGGCGAGGCCCTCTGTACGGGCTGCAACGCGGCCGTTTTTGAGCACCACCAGCGTGGGTATTACGTTCACGCCGAACTGCACCGCCAGCGGCACCTCCTCGTCCACATTGCACTTGCAGACCAGTATGTCCTCCCGCTCGTTGGCTATTTCCTCTATCACGGGGGCGATCATGCGGCAGGGGCCGCACCATGTTGCCCAGAAGTCTATGAGCACCGGCTTGCCGGTATTCGTCACGCTTTCAAAGTTTTCCACAGTGAGCTTTATTTCCATGTTCTTCTCCTTGGTTCTTCAATTTTAACGGCATATTTACGCCACAGGCAATATTATACCCTATTTCGGGGGAAAAAGGGTGAACGGGGGGTGAAAAAATATGATCGCCCATAAAAAGTCCCCCCAATCCGTTGACACGGAAAGGGGGAACGGGTATAATACTTATAGAGCAAGACCTTAACGGTCAGCCAATAAATCAGTATTAGCAAACCCCTTTATTCAGGGGAATAACCGCACTGTTTACGGCAGGGCGGTTATTTCTTTCTGATAGTGATAGTTATGGACTGAATGTCGCGCTTAAGCGCAGCAAGCAACATCATAATCAGTTCTATCATACTTCACACCTCCTTTCGGATGGTGTGCTGACCGCCGTATTGCCCTATGCAATTATACCTGTGAATATTATAGCGCACATGTAAAAATTTGTCTATATATAAGAAAAATCCTTATACCACTAAAGAATGATGAAAAGAAGGGCGGCGGCCCGCCGCGGGCGGCCTCCGGGGGTTGATAAGGGGGCACACCCCCTTATGTTTATTCCGGCTTTGGCGGCATGTACGGCAAAACGGATGAAAACCGAAGGTTTTCGTACTCTGCGGGTTTTGCCGCCCGGGAGCGCAGCGAGAGGCAAAACCCGAAAAACCCTCGCAGAAATGGATTGCATCCATTTCTGCGAAACAAAAAAAGCCCCCCACATGGGGGGACTGTGCTAACGCCCGCGGAAGTCAAGTTTAGGGGCGGCGGAGCCGCCCCATTGCTTGTTTAGCTTTAATTACTTCTTGAGACCCATAGCGCCGGCAGCGGCTACGAGAGCCATTACGGCGTAAGCGACGACGGATACGTCACCGGTCTTGGGGATAGCTACCTGGCACTCGGCGTTGACGATAGCCAGAGCGTTCTTGTTCCAGGTGGCCTTGGAGCTTGCGCTGTCCTCCCAACCGAAGATAGCCTTGATGGTGCTGCCCTTTACGCAGTCGCCCAGCTTGATGTTAATCATCTGGAGCATCCTGGCGAGATCGCTGCAGTTGTTGGTGGAGGTGGGGGTGCCGGTGATAGTGCCGGTAGCAAGAATCAGGGAACCCTTTACGCCGGAGAAGCTGGTGCCGTCATACTTGTTGTAGTATGCGGTAGGAGCGGTAGCAAGAGCGCCGGAAGCGGCAGCAGCTACGTCATAAGCAGCCTGAGCCTGATCCAGAGCGGCCTTGGCGGTCGCAGTAGCCTGCTCCAGAGCGGTGATGTTGACACCCTGAGCAGTAGTCAGAGCGGTCTGAGCAGTAGCCAGAGCGGCCTGAGCAGCAGTCAGTTCAGTCTGAGCAGCAGCATTGGCAGCAGTAGCAGCGTCTACCCTCTTCTGAGCGGCATAGAGATCGTCAGTTGTTGCGCCCTGAGCCTGCTGGAGAGCGGCAAGTGCAGCCTGAGCGGCAGCCAGCTCTGCGGCAGCAGCGTTGGCGGCAGCCTGAGCCTTGTTTACCCTATCCTGAGCAGCGGCAACGTCAGCCTGAGCCTTAGCCAGATTGTCCTTTGCGGTCTTCTCAGCCAGAGCAGCAGCGTCATAATTGGACTGTGCAGTCGCGAGAGCGGCAGCCGCGGTAGCGGTGGCAGCGTTGGCATTCTGCTGAGCGGTATTGGTCGCGCTGGAAATAACATCCGCAGCGTTGGTCTCGGAGACATACTTCGCTATGCCGTTGATTACCCAAACGGTGTATACGTCGCCGCCCTTCTTGACGGTGATGGCATATTCGACCTTGCCGCCGTAGTTCTTATGAACGCGGACCTGGAAATCGCCGTAATCGATCCACTCGGTGGAAAGATTGTCGGGGTTCTTGTGGTAGGTCAGATCGCTGGGGTTAACGGTTACGCCGTTGAAGTCATATCCGACCTTGGCGGTAACGTTGGCGCGGGTGGTGAGGGCTATGTCGCCAAATACGCAGGCGGGCTCCCAATCGGATACCAGCTCGTACTTGCCGCCGACCTCACGGAGCCAATAGGTCTTGCCGGATACATCGGCGGGACCCTTCTTGCCGGTCAGCTCGGAAAGGTTGTACTCAAACTTGGCTGTACCCTTCATGCCGGAGGTCTCGATCACCAGCTTGGTGTTCTTGTGATAGAACCACTGGGGGTTGACATCCTTGTCGAAGGTGACCTTTACGCCATAGTTGAGCGCACGGCCTACTACGACCGCGGCACAGGTGGACTCTTCATACCTGTCGATGGTGTTGTTGGCTACGAACTGTACGACCTCAGCCTTGGCAACGCCGCACTTTGCGGTGTCGCAAGTCCACTCGTACTTGCCGCAGGTTCCCACGAAAGCAAAGGCGGAAGCCATGGAGAGAACCATGACCAGAGCCAGAGCGATTGCGAAAATCTTCTTCATTTCTTTAAATCCCTTTCAATTATTTTGTGTTTTGCAAGTGATGGGGGTTTCCCCCCGGGCGAAGCGCGTTTTGCGCGCCCTTCCGCTTAGCACGCCTATATGTTACCACCAAATGTTACGGACGTCAAGGGTTTTTTGTTACGAAATTGTAACAAATCTCTTTTGGGCTTAAAGGAATGGGACAAGCCGGTATAAGCTTCGACCACAGAGGAAGTTCCGCCCCGGGAGACGGGGCGGAACTGACCCGCCTGCGGGCGGGCCCTCGCCCTTCACTTCCTATTTTTGTTAGCAGGTATAAGGGTATCCTTAAATATAGACAAATTTCTACCTAAGCATTATAATATTTACAAGTATAATACACAGGGCAAGCGGCGGTCAGCACACCATCCGAAAGGGGGTGTGGCGCATGTTGAAGTTGTTCGCGCTTCTTTTTGCTTTTTTAGGCGAAATCAAGTCCATAACAATAACGATACGCAAAAAATAACCGCCCTGCTAGCACCAGAGCGGTAGTTCCTATTAGTTAGGAATAAAACTTAAGTGTCGGCTGACCGTTTAGGTCTTACCCTACTGATATTATACCCGTTCCTCCTTTCGGTGTCAACCGAAGGGAGGAATTTTCTTAGTATCGACCACAGAGGAAGTTCCGGCGCGGGAGACGGGGCGGAACTGACCCGCCTGCGGGCGGGCCCCCGCCACGCCTTAAAGTGAGGTTGGTGGGATTCCGAAAAAGGCAAAAGCTGCTTTACTGCGTAAAAATACCGTCCACGCATTGACATACGCAGACGGTACGGGTATAATACTTATAGGGTAAGACCTAAACGGTCAGCCAGTTGCAGTGGTTATTCTAAAGACGATAACCGTCCTGTTCCAGCAGGGCGGTTATTTATGTCGGAACTTTATGATCGTTATCGTCTCTATTTCATGCTTGAGCGCAAGAATGAGCGCAATAATCAATTCCAGCATTCTACACACCTCCTTTCGGATGGTGTGCTGACCGCCGCTTGCCCTGTGTATTATACTTGTAAATATTATAATGCTTATGTGTAAATTTGTCTATATTGAGAAAATTTCTCCCCATCCGTTGACACGGAAAGGGGAGGTTTTTTTAATATCGGCAGTATATGAATAATCTTCCCCGCTTTTAAGGAAAACTGTACAGGTAAGGACGCTTTTTAGGGGAGGTGGCTTCATTATATGAAAAAAAGGCTGAAATACGCTCTGCTGTGCGGGGCGCTGCTGCTGCTGGGCGGCGGCGTGGCCCTGGGGCTCAGGTTTTACAGCGGCATTGCCCGGGACCCCATGCGCGCCTTTACCGAGCCGTCCCCCTCTCCCTCGCCTTTGCAGGCGGGGCAGCCCCTGCCTTCCCCTACCCTCAGCCCCGAGGAGCAGCTTTTGCGGCAGGCCGATACGGATTTCATGCGCAGCAGGGTAAACATACTGCTGGTAGGCTGGGATCAGAGCCCGGAGCGGGACGACAGCGACAGCGTGATGTACCGGGACAGCAAAAACAACTTCCGCAGCGACGTGCTGATGCTGCTGGCGGTGGATTTTGAGCAGGGCAACGCCCACCTCATATCCATTCCCCGGGATACCATGGCCAAAATATACAACACAAAGGGGCATTACAAGATAAACGCGGCCTTTGCCAAGGGGGGCAGCGCCGAGGGCGACGGCTTCGAATACGCCATAAAAACCGTGGAAAACCTCATGGGGGTGCCCATATCCCACTATGTAGGGGTGAACATGGAGGGGCTGAAGGCCGTGGTGAACGCCCTGGGCGGCGTGGAATACGATGTGGACCGGGAGATAAAGCTCAACGGCCGGGTGCTGCACAAAGGGGTGCAAAGGCTGGACGGACAGCAGGTGCTGGACTACTGCCGCGCCCGCAAGGGCTACGGCACCGACGTGGACAGGGCTGACAGGCAGCAGCGTATGCTCTTCGCCATATTCACCCAGCTCAGGGAGGGCAGCAGGCTGACCTCCATACCGAAATTATACCTCAGCGTAAAGGATTACATCTATACCGACCTTACGGCGGAGCAGATAGCGGCGCTGGCGGTGTTCGGCATGGATCTCGTGCCGGGGGAAAGCCTTGTGCGGCATACGCTCAAGGGCAAGTACATAAGCGGCACGGCGTATAACGGCGCCTCCTTCTACGTGCTGGACACCAGGGCGCTGAAGAGCCTTATGAAGGATATATTCGGCGTGGATATAAAGGTGGACTACCGCTACGACTATCGTTACATACAGGATAAAAAATCCTGATAATTTCTTACCATCAGTTGACAAAAGCACACAAGGTTTTAGGAGCCAAACAGCACGGCATAACTGTGTCGTCCTCATTTGAAATACAACCAGTATTTCTGCACTCGTCCTCCTTGTTCTGCCATACTCTTTGGCTTCTAAAACTCAAAGACCCTAAAGAGCTTGTTTTGAGGGTGATCCAAGGCCGAGGAGTGCAGTACTACTGGATGTAATACAAGCGACGAGAACGCAGGAGCGTCCCAAAACAAGCCTTTCGGGCTTGTGTGCTCTTGTCAACTGATGGTTCGGAAAAGTGGCGTTCAGCCACTTTTTTTGACACTCTGAAGAAGCCTGAGGTTTGCACGTTAAAATAAGCGTTTTGCTTTGACTTTACAGCCATACTGCGTTATTATAATCATATTGGTGATATTATATTATCAACCTCTATGTCCAAAAATCTAAAAGGAGCGATGTTCAGCCTATGTACCGTATAGTAAGAAAAGAACGTCTGCACGACACGGTGTCTTTGATAGAAGTCGAAGCGCCCTACGTCGCAAGGAAGGCCCTGCCCGGGCAGTTCATTGTGCTTCGCATTGACGAAAAGGGCGAGCGCATACCCCTCACCATCGCGGATTACGACCGCGAAAAGGGTACGGCAACCGTAATATTCCAGAAGGTAGGCGCCACCACGAAGCGCCTTGACCTCCTGGAGGAGGGCGATTACCTGATGGACTTTGCAGGCCCTCTCGGCAAGGCCAGCGAGTTTGACCACCTGAAGGGCAAAAAGGCCGCCGTAGTAGCGGGCGGTCTGGGCGTTGCCATAGCTTACCCTCAGGCTAAGGCCCTTAACGCCA
>ULQM01056409.1_pt1 | contig 12998 bp, 8 predicted proteins | sample 1954451 | NCBI WGS metagenome assembly ULQM01 (sample SAMEA4835655, study PRJEB28245) | human gut metagenome | biome: gut microbiome; material: fecal sample | place: Denmark | collected 2008 | reverse complement strand
CACACCCGGGGCAGCAGCGTCTCAAAGAGCTGCTGAGGCCAGACCTCCAGCGCCTCCGCCAGCACCGTATGATTGGTGTAGGCCACGGAGTGGGTGGTGATGTCCCACGCCTCGTCCCAGCCCAGGCCCGCATCGTCGATGAGGATGCGCATCAGCTCTGGGATCACCAGGGCGGGATGGGTGTCGTTGATCTGGATGACGTTCTTCTCGTGGAAGTTCTTCAGCGTGCCGTACTGCTGGATATGCTGGCGGGTGATGGACTGCACCGTGGCGGACACGAAGAAGTACTGCTGCTTCAGCCGCAGGGACTTGCCCTCGTAGTGATTGTCCTCGGGATACAGCACCTTGGAGATCACGTCGGCCATGGCCCGCTCCTCGCCGGAGCGGAGATACTGGCCCTGGGAGAACAGCTTCATGTCGATGGGCTTGGGGGACTTGGCGTCCCACAGCCGCAGGGTGTTTACATGGTCGGTGTCATAGCCCGCGATCTCCATGTCGCAGGGCACCGCCAGCACGCGGGTATAGTCCTCATGCACCACCATCAGGTGGCCGTTGTCCCAGCGGGTGCGGACGGTGCCGCCGAAGTGGACCTCCTCCGTCTCCTGGGGCTTGGGCAGCAGCCACGCGTCGCCCAGGGGCTTCCAGTCGTCGGGCAGCTCCACCTGCTGGCCCTCCACGATCTTCTGCTTGAAAAGGCCCAGCTCATAGCAGATGGAGTAGCCGGTGGCGGGGATCTCCAGGGTGGTCATACTGTCCAGATAGCAGGCAGCCAGGCGGCCCAGGCCGCCGTTGCCCAGACCCGCGTCCGGCTCCATGTCGAAGATGTCCGCCGCCTTGAAGCCCAGCTCCTCGATGGCCTCCTGCAGCTGGGGCAGCACGTTCAGATTATAGGCGTTCTTCATCAGGCTGCGGCCCATCAGGAACTCCAGGGACAGATAGTGCACCCGGCGGGCGCCCTCACGGGCGGCCTTCTGCTGGGTCTCTACCCCGTGCTCCACCATGATGTCGCGCAGCACCATGGCGCAGGCCTTCAGCATCTCGCCGTCGCTGGCCTGCTGCTCGGTGCAGCCATAGTTCAGCCGCAGCTTGCGGATGATAGCCTCCTTCATGTCATGCTTGGTATAGGTCATATGCGATTGTCTCCTTACAGCTTGGAATAGATATCGTGATAGATGCGGGCGCTGCGTGTCCAGCTGAAATCGGCGGGCATGCCCCGCCGCTGCACGGCGGCAAAGCCCGCCCTGTCGCCTCGGTAGAGTCCGGTGGCCTGTCCCATGACGGACAGCATGGCCCCGGCGTCGTATGCTTCAAACAGATACCCCGTGCCGTCCTCCTGGCCCACCTGGCAGGAGTGTACGCTGTCGGCCAGTCCGCCGGTGCGGCGGACGATGGGCACCGCGCCGTAGCGCATGGCGATCATCTGGGAAAGGCCGCAGGGCTCGCTCCTGGAGGGCATCAGGAACAGATCGGCACCGGCATAGATGCGGCGGCTCAGGCCCTCGGAATAGGTGATCAGCGCCGCCGCGCGGCCCACATAGCGGCCCGCCTGCGCCCGGAAGAAGTCCTCATAGTACCCCTCGCCCTGGCCCAGCACCACAAACTGGCAGCCGGTGGCCATGATGCCGTCAAAGCCGTCCCGGATCAGCTCCATGCCCTTGTGGCCCACCAGGCGGCTGATCACCGCCACCAGCGGCGTGTCCGGCTCCTCCCGCAGGCCCAGCGACACCTGAAGGTCCGCCTTGCACGCGGTCTTGCCGGTCATGTCGTCGGGGCCGTAGTGCGCCGGGATGGCCATGTCGTGAACCGGGTCATAGGAGCTCATGTCGATGCCGTTCAGCACGCCGTGCATCTTATAGCCGATGGCGTTGACCACAGAGGCCATGCCGTGGGCGTAGTAGTCGTCGTGGAGCTGCTGGGCATAGGTGGGGCTGACGGTGGTCACCGCGTCGGACACCAGCATGGCGGCCTTCATCAGGTTCACATCGCCGTCCATCTGCAGGGTGCCGTCATTCCACCAGCCCTCGTGCAAGCCGAACAGGTCGGCCACGGTGTCGGCGCCATAGCGGCCCTGATACTCGATATTATGGATGGTGAACACGGTTTTGATACCCCGCACCGCGTCCCAGCGGGTGGCCACATCCTTGAGATAGATGGGCACCAGCGCCGTCTGCCAGTCGTTGCAGTGGATCACCTCCGGCATCCAGTCCAGGCTGGGCATCAGATCCACCACCGCCTTGCTGAAAAAGGCAAAGCGTTCGCCGTCGTCGTACTCGCCGTACAGGCGTCCCCGGCGGAAATAGTGCTCGTTGTCCACGAAATACCAGGTGACGCCCCGGTACTCCATGACGAACAATCCGCAGTACTGGTGCCGCCACGCCACGTCCACATAGATATAGCTGCGGTACACCATCCGCTCGCGCCACTGCTGGGGGATCTTATCATACAGCGGCAGGATCACCGCCACCTGATCGCCGTTCTCGGCCAGGGATACCGGCAGACTGCCGGCCACGTCCGCAAGACCGCCCGTCTTGCAGAAGGGAAACGCCTCACTGGCGGCAAACAGTATTTTCATAAGTTGTCCTCCTCTTTATGGCTGGCGAAAAATCTTGCGATTTTTCTGCCAATATGGCTTGCGGCCGACTGCGCGCGTCCTTCGGACACACTGGCGGCCGAGAAGTATTTTTCCGACGTACACGCCGCCGGAAAAATAATTAGATTGTTTCGCCGCCTGCGGGCGGCGAACTCTGCGAGGCTTACTTCACCGTCAGATTTTGCGCCAGTCACAGTTTCGTGTTTTTCTCCACCACCAGGGGATACTGGGCGTGACCGGCCATGGCCACATCGCCGCCGAATTCCACGTTCTTGTCGGCGATGACGCAGCGGATGGAGGCCCCGGCCTTCACCACCGTGTCCTTGAACAGGATGCAATTCTCCGCATGGGCGCCCTTTTCCACCCGGACACCCCGGAACAGCACGCAGTTTCGGACGCTGCCCTGGATGTCGCAGCCGTCGGAGATCAGGGAGTTGACGCACTCGCCGTCCGGGTCGATATAGGTGGAGGCGGCGTCGTTCTCCTTGGCGTACACCGGCCGCTGGGCGCAGAACAGCTCCGAGCGGATCTCCGGCCGCAGCAGCTCCATGCTGCGCTGATAGTACGCCTGCACCGAGTTGATGCGGGCGGCAAAGCCATCCCACACATAGCCGTTGAACCGCAGCGTCTTGCCCTTTTCCTGCAGAACGTTCCGGCGGAAGCTGTACCGGTCATGGGCCATGCACTCCTCCACCAGCTCCAGCAGCAGCTCACGGCTCAGCAGGAAGATATTCAGGCTCTGATAGCCCTCCGGCGTGCGGACGTCATAGGCGGTGTCCACGATGCGGCCCGTGTCGTCCAGTGTGAAGTAAGTGTCGCCGCTCTCGCCGGGATGGCTGGTGCACACGCAGGTCATGTCCGCGCCGGAGGCGATATGGGCATCCAGCACGCTGCGCAGGGGCAGATTGGCCACCAGATCGCTGTCGGACAGCACCACATAGTCCTGGCGGATATGGCGCAGGTATTCGATGACGCAGCCCAGGGCCTCCATCTTGCCCCGGAAGGGGCCCACGGTGCTCCGGCTCTCGCTGTAAGCGAAGGCGGGCAGCAGCTTCAATCCGCCGGTCTTGCGGCTCAGATCCCAGCTCTTGCCGGTGCCCAGGTGATCCAGCATGCTCTGGCACTTGCCGTGCATGATGACGCCCACGTCGGTGATCCCGGCGTTGACCATATTGGACAGCATGAAGTCCACCACCCGGTAATCGCCGCCGAAGGGCAGCGAGCCGTGGATGCGCTTGGCGGTCAGCTGGCCCAGTCCCGGCTTCTCTCCATAGGAGAAGATGATCCCGTGCATTCCCTTCATTGCGCGGCCTCCTTTCCATGAGTGCGGTCAAGCATGGTCTTGGGCGGCACGGTCTCCCGCTCCGCCACGTTGGTGCGGGGTCCCAGCACCGCGATACCCCAGCTGTCGGGGTCGGCCGCCTCCTCCGGCGGTGCGCCCACCTGGGCCCTGCGGCCGATGCGGCAGCCCTCGCCCACGATGGCGTAGGCCACCCGTGCCCCGTCCTCGATGACCGCGCCGGGCATCACCACGGAATAGGACACCTCCGCCCGCTGCCCTACATGGCAGCCTGTGGACAGCACGCTGTTCTTCACCTCGCCCAGGATCTCGCAGCCCCTGGCCACGGCGCTGTTGCCGATATCGGCATGCTCACCCACATAGGCGGGAGGACACACAGCGGTGCGGCCGTGGATGGGCCACCGCTCGTCCAGCAGATTCAGGCCCGATCCGGGGGTCAGCATGTCCATGTTGGCGTCCCACAGGCTATCTAGGGTGCCCACGTCCTTCCAGTACCCCTCGAACCGATAGGCCACCATCTTTTCACCGGCGTTCAGCATGGCGGGGATGATGTCCTTGCCGAAGTCGTTGCTGGAGTCCGCCTTGGCCTCGTCGGCGATGAGGTAGGAGCGCAGCTTGGCCCAGGTGAAGATATAGATGCCCATGGACGCCAGATTGCTCTTGGGCTCCTTGGGTTTTTCGGCAAATTCGGTGATGTTGTCCTCTCCGTCCACATTCATGATGCCGAAGCGGCTGGCCTCAGACCAGGGCACCTCCATCACGGAGATGGTGCAGGCTGCGTTCGCCGCCTTGTGGCGGCGCAGCATGTCGGAGTAGTCCATCTTATAGATGTGGTCGCCGGACAGCACCGCCACATAGTCCGGGTCGTACAGATCCACGAACCCGATGTTCTGATAGATGGCGTTGGCGGTGCCCTTGTACCAGTCGGCACCGGTGGCGCTCTGGTACGGCGGCAGGATGTGTACGCCGCCGTTGGCACGGTCCAGCTCCCAGGGCTGGCCGTTGCCGATGTAGTTGTTCAGCTCCAGCGGCCGGTACTGGGTCAGCACGCCCACCGTGTCGATGCCGGAGTTGGCACAGTTGGACAGGGGAAAATCAATGATGCGGAACTTGCCGCCGAAGGGGACGGCGGGCTTGGCCATGTCGCCGGTCAGCACATGCAGGCGGCTTCCCTGCCCGCCGGCCAGCAGCATGGCGATACATTCTTTCTTCATATGACTGCACCTCCTGATGTTCGGAAACGGCGCGCCTCAGCGACCGCTCACTTGTTTGGTCAGCTTGCCTTTTCCCTGCAAAATCACCGCGCCCAGCGGCGGCACGCGCACCGCGATGGACTGGGCCTGCTGATGAGCGGGAATGAATTCCGTCTCGATGGACTCCGGGTTGGTGACGCCGCTGCCGCCCCACCGGGCGTCGTCGGTGTTGAAGACCTCCTCATAACGGGCCTTGGGCGGCACGCCGAAGCGATAGCCCTCCACCGCCACGGGGGAGAAGTTGATGACGGCGATCAACGACTTACCGCTGCGGTTCGTCCGCCGGAATACCAGCACATTGTTGTAGTTGTCGTCGGCCACCAGCCACTGGAAGCCGTCCCAGTCCCGGTCGTTCTCCCACAGGGCCCTGTGGGCCTTATAGAACTTATTCAGCGCCCGGATGCACTCGTGGGTCTGGCGGCAATCCTCTTCTTCGTCCAGCAGGTACCAGTCCAGCGCCTTGCGGAAGTCCCACTCGTGCCATTGCGCCAGCTCCGTGCCCATAAAGGTCAGCACCTTGCCGGGATGGCACAGCATGTACGCGTAAAAGCCCCGGACGCCCGCCAGCTGCTGCCACTTGTCGCCGGGCATCTTGCCCCGCAGCGAGCCCTTCATGTGCACCACCTCGTCGTGGGACACCGGCAGCACGAAATTCTCGGAAAAGGCGTACACCATGGAGAAGGTCACGTCCCGGTGGTGGTGCTGGCGGAAGAAGGGATCCATCTTCAGATAGTGGCACACGTCGTTCATCCAGCCCATGTTCCACTTCAGGTTGAAGCCCAAACCGCCCTCCTCCGGGGGATAGGTCACCATGGGCCAGGCGGTGGACTCCTCCGCCACCATCAGCGCCGCGCCGTCGATGGCAAAGACAGTGCGGTTCAGCTGCCGCAGGAACTCGATGGCCTCCAGATTCTCCTTGCCGCCGTTCTGATTGGGCCGCCACTGCTGCCGGTCATAGTCCAGATACAGCATGGACGCCACCGCGTCCACCCGCAGTCCGTCGATGTGGTACTCCCGCAGCCAGTAGGCGGCGGAGGACAGCAGGAAGCTGCACACCTCCGGCTTGCCGAAGTCAAAGACCCGTGTTCCCCAGCTCTCATGCTCCCATTTCAGGGGGTCGCTGTACTCATACAGGCACGAGCCGTCGAACTGGATCAGCCCGTGGCTGTCCTTGCAGAAGTGGGCGGGCACCCAGTCCAGGATCACGCCGATCCCGGCCCGATGGAGCCTGTCCACCAGATACATGAAGTCATGGGGCGTGCCGTAGCGGCTGGTGGGCGCGAAATAGCCCACGCACTGATAGCCCCAGCTGTCGTCCAGCGGATACTCCGTCACCGGCAGCAGCTCCACATAGTTATAGCCCATATCCCGGACATACAGCGCCAGCTGGTCAGCAATGTCGCGGTAGTTCAGCACCTGGCCGTCCTCTGTTCGCCGCCAGGAGCCCAGATGCACCTCATAGATGTTCACAAAGCCCTCGGCGGGGGGGGGGCCCTCCCGCCGCTGCCGCCATTTCTCGTCGTGCCAGGTATAGCCGCCGATGTCGTACAGCTTGCTGTTGGTAGAGGGCCGGGTCTCCTGATGGAAGCCGTAGGGATCGGACTTCCATACCTCCCGGCCGTCACACTGGGTCACCACATACTGATAGGCGTCGAACTGTCTGGCGTTTTCCACCGTCAGCTCCCATGCTCCGTCCGCCAGGCGGCGCATGTCCCACCGCTGCCACTCGTTGAAATCGCCGCACAGGGCCACGCATCGTGCCTGGGGCGCCCATACCCGGAACACCCAGCCGCCATCGCAGGGGTGTGCGCCAAAATATTCATAGGCGCTGTCCCACACGCCGCCGGACAACTCCTGTCTGTCCATTCCCGGCACCTCCTGTCTGTTATAGCACGGCGCCCCCGCAAAAAAGGGCGATATGCTACGCTATTTTATCGTATGGACATTTTACTCCATTTCCGCCCACCCGTCAATGCAATCGGCCATTGTTTCAAAAGAAGGAAGCATGACGGGCCGTCGAGGACGGCGGCCCCTACGCATCAGCCGCCGACAGAATATTTGTAGGGGGCGGCGTCCCCGACGCCCCGCCCGGTATACGCACCGCCTGTGCAAAACGATGACCCCCACCGCTCCTGACGGAGCAGTGGGGGCGATATGTTTTTATTCTCTCCGCAGTGCCTCGATGGGGTTCAGCTTCGAGGCCTTTACCGCGGGCATCAATCCGAACACCACGCCGATCACCATGGAGAAGGCCACGGCCACGGCGCAGGCGCCCACACTGATGGCCACCGGCGTCCCCATCACCGAACTGAGCATGTACGCCAGTCCGATGCCGCAGGCCACGCCCAGGATACCGCCCAGGCTGGTCAGCACCGCCGCCTCCGTCAGGAACTGCCACAGGATGCGGCTCTGCTGCGCGCCGATGGCGATCTTCAGGCCGATCTCGCGGGTGCGCTCCGTCACGGACACCAGCATAATGTTCATGACGCCGATGCCGCCCACCACCAGAGAGATGGCGGCGATCCAGATCAGCTGCTTGTTGGTGGTCTCCGACAGGCTCTGCAGGTCGGCGGCCTGCTGCAGCAGATCCTTGGCCTGATACTTGTACTTGTCGGTGGACACCACGTTGTCGTTCAGGTACTGGGCCACATTGTTGCCCGCCTCGGTCATGTCGTTGGTGGAGGTGGCACGCACCGCCACGGACGCGGGCTCGTCATACCGGTACACGATGGGCCAGCAGGTGTTGGGAATGATGATGGTACCGGAGGTATTTCCGGAGTACATATAGTAGTCGCTGACCGAGTTGATCACCGGCTCCGAGGTGGACTTCTGGCTGATGACGCCCACCACCACGAAGGGCTCACCCTGGATCTCCACGGTGCCGCCGATGGGATTCAGACCCTGGAACAGGCTCTGGGCCGTGTTGGCGTCCAGCAGCGCCACCTTGCGGCAGGTAGTGAAATCGCTGTCGATAAAGCCCCGGCCATAGTTGACCGCGTAGCCCCCCACCGACAGGAAGTGGCTGTCGCCGCCGTAGATAGAGCCGTTGAAGGAACTGTTGCCCACGTACACGCCATCGGCCCAGCTGCGGGAGTAGTACAGGGAGGATTCCCGCACCTTATCAAGCTTGTCGATCTCATCCCGCATCTCTGCCGTGATCATGGAGATGCCGTCGGGCACGCTGGCATAGGAGAAATCTATCTGATTGTTGTCCTGCATCAGCGTCACATCCACCACATTGTTGCCCGCGCCGATCAGGTTCTGCTTGATCTGCTCGTTGGTGCCCTTGATGGTGGACACGATGGTGATGATGGCGGCGATGCCGATGATGATGCCCAGCATCGTCAGGAAGGAGCGCAGCTTGTGGCTCCACACGCCCTGAAAGGCGAGATTGATATTTTCCAGCATCCGCGCACCTCCTTACATGCCGTTATAGAGCTGATCCCGTGTGGCCTCCACGGTACCGGCTCCCTCGGCCACATTGCGTCCGTAGGGGAAGGCCACGAAATCGTCCACCGTCAGGCCGCCGCGGATCTGGGTATAGCTGCCCCACAGGTTGCGGCCCGTCTGCACCCAGCGCTTTTCCAGTCTGTCATGGTCGCCCCGCACCAGCACATAGCTCTTGCCGTTCTCGGTGCGGATGAACATACTCTCCAGATACAGGGTGTTGCCGTCGGCACTGCCGGTGCTGTTCTGATAGGACATCTCCACATAGTCGCCCTCCCGCAGGTCGGCGTCCTCCGAGACGAATACCTTGAAGGGGTAGTAGGACACGTTGCTGTTGCCGTCGCTCCAGGAGTTGGCGTTGTCGGTGGGATAGTCGCTGATCTCCACGATCTCACCCTCGGCGCTGGCACCGGTCATCCAGGAGCTGACCTGTACCGTCTCGCCGATGCTGACCGTATCCAGCTCCAGCTCGCTGAGGGCGCCCTCGATGTAGTAGCCGCCTCCGCCGGAGACCTCCACCACCGCCTGGGTCTTGTCAAAGTCGGCGCTGCCGGAATCCCGCACCGCCTTGATGGTGCCGTTCAGCTCACTGTACACGGTATCGCTGCCCACTTCCTTCTTGACCTGCTCCAGATTCACCGCCGCCAGCTTGATGGTCACGTCCATTTCGCTGATCTCCCGGATCTTGTCGCGGATCATCTTGACCAGTTCTTCCTTGGGATAGGACTCCTCAAACAGCTTCTGCAGCTCCTCCAGCTCCTTCTGCAGGGCCAGGATCTCGTCGGTGGTGCCGTCGATCACGATCTGGGGCGCCTCCGCCAGCTTGGCCGGGAAGATCTTCACCGTCTCCTTGGGCGTTTCCGGCTGGTCCTCTCCGGTGCCGGGCGTCACAGGTGTGGTCTGGCCGTCATCGCCGGTCTGCCCGGCAACATCACCGGTATCACCGGTCTCGCCGCCCTGACCGCCAGTCTCTCCGCCGGTCTGGCCGCCTTCGCCGCTCTCTCCGCCGCCGGAGGGATTCACCCATTCCAGCCGCAGGCCGCAGCAGTTGACGATATCGCCCAGGGTGGTGTTGTCCACATGGATTACCAGCACCACATACACAACAGCTCCGCTGTTCTCCGGCAGCAGCTTGATCAGATTCTCCGACGTCAGCGCATCCTCGGAATTCCAGTCATAGTACAGGGGCTTTTCCTTGCTGCCGTCGCCGGACAGCTTCGTCAGCAGCTGCGGCTTGCCCGCTTCTATGGGCTGGGTCTCCTTATCGAAGATACCCTTTCGGCTCTCCTCGTACTTCTTGTCGATCTCCGCCTGCAGTTCATCCATCTTTTCCTGCAGGGCCTCCTGATCCATAGCCAGCTGCAGGCGCTCCAGCTCCTTCTTGGAAGTCTCCAGCGCCAGCACCTGCTTTTCATAGGCGATCTGGGCCCGCTCCACGTCCAGAGAGGTCAGCGTGGTGTCGTAGGACAGCAGCTTGTCGCCCTTCTTGACGGTCTGGCCCTCCTCCACATAGACCTTGCTGACCTTCTGGGTGTCGGACAGGAAGATCTTCTGCATCTCGTCGGTGGTCACCATGCCGCTGGTCTGGGAGGTATCGCCCCAGTAGTCGCTCATGCTGAAATCGGACACGGCGTATACATTCACGTTGCCCCGCTGGGCATTGCGGGCCAGCGTCAGGCCGCCCCATACAACGCCGCAGGCCGCAACCACACCGGCGGCGATCAGCAAGCCCCGCTTTACCGTTTTATTCATCGTTTTCTCCTCCGCTCAGCACGCCGTCCTTGATGGTCATGATGGTATCAGCATGGTGTGCGATACCCCGGTCGTGGGTGATCATGATGATGGTGGAGCCGCTGTCGTGGAGCTGATGGAACAGCTCCATCACCTGTGCGCCGCTGGCGCTGTCCAGCGCGCCGGTGGGCTCGTCGGCCAGCAGCAGCCGGGGCTTGCCCACGATGGCGCGGGCAATGGCCACACGCTGACACTGTCCGCCGGACAGCTGGTCGGGCCGGTGGTCGATCCGGTCAGAAAGACCCACCGTCTCCAGCGCGGCCCGGGCACGCTCCCGCCGCTCTTCCTTCTTCACGCCGCCGTACAGCAGCGGCAGCGCCACGTTGTCCAGCGCCGTCAGCTTGGGCAGCAGGTGGAAGGACTGGAACACGAAGCCGATCTCCTTGTTCCGCACCTCCGCCAGCTCCTTGCCGGAGCACTTGGTGATCTCCCGCTCCCCCAGCAGATAGCTGCCGCTGGTGGGCACATCCAGACAGCCGATCAGGTTCATCAGCGTGGTCTTTCCGCTGCCGGAAGGCCCCATGATCGCCAGATAATCCCCCTCGTTCACGTCCAGACTCACGTTTTTCAGCACACGGGTCACGGTCTTGCCCATGGGATAATCCTTGCAAATATCGCGCATCTGTAAGATCATGCTCATCCCTCCGCAACTGCGCCGTCATCCACGGCAGGCAGCGCCGCGGCGCCATCCTCCGGCATCACGTCCACAGCACCGTCCATACCATCCATACCGTCAACAGGCGCGCCGTCCATACCGTCCACGCCGCTCATGTCGCCCATGTCACCCATATCGCTGCCGCCCATACCGGGATCAAAGGTACCCTCGTCATAGGTGACGCAGGTCATGCCGGCCTTCAGGCTCTCGTCGGGGAAGGCGATGTAATCGTCGGCGGTCAGGCCGTCGGTGACAACGTAGGTATCCATCTCCGCGTCATAGTCGCCCAGGGTCAGGCTGCGCTTTTCCAGCTTGCCCTTGGCGTTCTGAGCCCATACCCAGGGAGCGGAATCCACGTCATTGATGTAATACGCGGGCAGCTTCAGGGTATCGGCGTCCTGCTCCGCGTCCTGACCGTAGTCCGGCTCGATGTACACATGCTGCCCCAGCAGCAACCCATCGCTGCTCTCCAGCTCCACATAGAAGGGGTACTTGCTGGACATGGCGGTGTCGTCGCTGCCGCTGTCATAGTACCGGTTCTGGTTGCCCTGCTGGGCGTTCTCCCAGTCGATGAGGGAGATGGTGCCCTTCCAGGTCTGATCGCTGACGCGGGAGCGGATCACCACAGCGGTGCCCTCCGTCAGGGTACCCGCGTTGTTCTCGTTGACATAGCCCTTCACCCGGAAGCCGCTGGTCTCCACGATGGTCATGAAGGGCAGGGGATTGCCGTTCTGATCGGTGCCGCCGTTCTCGTTGATGGCCTTGACCCGGCCCGCCACGGGAGAGGTGACCGTCACGTTCTTCACGGTGCTCTGCAGCTTCTCGATATCCTTTGCCTTCAGAGAGATATTATACTCCTTCTCCAGAATATCCGTGGTGACCTGGCGGATCTCCAGGGTATACTGCATCTGCTTGTCGGAGGAGGCGGCGTTCTTGTCCTTTTCCAGCTGCTCCTTCTCCTCCTTCTTGCTGGCCAGCTCGTTCTGCATCTGCTCCAGCTCCAGCTGGGCCTTCTCCAGATCCAGCTTGGCCTGGCTCATGTCGTATGTAAACAGGGCGTCGCCCTCCTTGACCTCCTGATCCACCTTCACCTTGATGGCATCCACCGTGGCGTTGTCGTTCTTCTTGATCTGCGTCTCGCTCTGAGACGTGACCATTCCGGCAAAGCGATCCACCAGGCCGGTGGAGCCCAGCCCGCAGATCATGGACACAGACTGTACCGAGGCTTCTCCCTCCGCGCTTGCGCCGCAGCCCGCCAGTACGGACAGCAGCATCACGGCAGCCAGCGCGATCACAGCAAACTTTTTCATCCCGTTTCTCCTTGTAATCTGTTTTGGAACTGAATTTTTGTCCATATAAATATAGACGTTCCGGCAGCGGAAAATGTTCCCGCTTTTTCCAATATTTTTCTCTGCAACTGTATTAGCACAGTTGGTACACTCATTATACCAGAGAGCAGCCCTTTGTCAAGCCAATTTCCCGCAAAAAAACGCTCCCCGACCGACAGTCGGGAAGCGCTGTTCTTATGCGTTTTCCTCCGGAGGCTCCGGATCGTATTCCAGAATATCGCCGGGCTGACAGTGCAGCACCTCGCAGATGGCCGCCAGGGTGGAGAACCGGATGATGCTGTCAAGCAGTTTTTAACGTTTATCGTAAAATATTTTATGCTTCATGTCCTTTCGATGAGAGCCGTTCAAGCTTCATCGTTCAGGTCGGGCTGATCAAACACATCTTGCAGTGACCCGATATCGAGGATGACCTTTGATGTGTATGTGGTGGTAAGATCCGAGTTCTTGTCCAATTCCTGCCGTACATAATACCCGCTGTCACTGTTGGGATAGCCGTATACGATCGTGCGGCCGGTAAAATCGCCATTGAGATAGACGACCCTCACGCTGCCGGGCGGCAGCGGCGCGGTTTTCAGGATGCACTCCCGCAGCAGCACGGCGGTCTCATCGGCGT
>ULQM01049259.1_pt1 | contig 13052 bp, 7 predicted proteins | sample 1954451 | NCBI WGS metagenome assembly ULQM01 (sample SAMEA4835655, study PRJEB28245) | human gut metagenome | biome: gut microbiome; material: fecal sample | place: Denmark | collected 2008 | reverse complement strand
TTATTAAGCATTTCACTTAACTCAGTATCTAAGTGGGAAGCTAGATGTTTACCTTCATTCTTAGGATATGTTAATAAGTTTAACAAGCTTCCTAAGTACCTTACATTCTCTATCGCAGCACTCATGAGCTTCTATACATCACAGACAGAAGCTGAGTTCAACGGCGGTATTGTATTAAAGGGTAACAGAAACGGTGAAGAGTACAATATCACAGATGACAAGGCTGTTCTTGATTTCTTCAGAGATAATTCAGGAAAGTCTGCTAAGGAATTCACACATGCTTACTTAAGCAATACTAAGTTCTTTGGTGGCGAGGATCTTTCTAAGGTTCTTAACCTTGAAGAAGTTATTACTGAGTACATCACAGATATCAGAGAAAGAGGTATGAGAGCAGTAGTTAATGATTTAGCTGACTAATTAATAGCTCTTTGAATGATTATAGAGCGGATGTTTTTATATTCATCCGCTCTTATTTAATATAATAATCAAATTGAATTGGAGGATATATGCAGGATTTTATCAAGATTAATAAAGATGATAATGTTGCTGTAGCATTAAAGCCTATTGCTAAAGGCACAACTCTTAATGTTGCAGGAATTGATGTGACAACTGTAGAAGATATTCCACAGGGACACAAGTTTGTAATTAAGGCTATCAAGAATGGTGATCCGGTTATCAAATATGGTTTCAGAATCGGATTTGCACAGGCTGATATTCCAGTTGGAGCATGGGTTCATACTCATAACTTAAAGACTGGTCTCGGTGAATTACTTGAATATACATATGAACCAGAGGGACATAAGGATGTTGAGCCTACAGAGCCAGCTTATTTCGATGGATATATGAGAGAGAACGGAAAGGTTGGTGTCCGTAACGAAGTATGGATTGTTCCTACAGTTGGATGTGTTAACTCAATTGCAAGAGCAATTGAAACAACAGCAAGAGCTAACAAGCCAGAAGGAGTAGATGAAGTAGTTGCATTTACTCATCCATATGGATGTTCACAGACAACAGAGGATCAGGAGAATACAAGAAAGATTCTTGCTGATTTAATTAATCATCCTAATGCAGGTGCAGTACTTGTTCTTGGTCTTGGATGTGAGAACAGCCGTATAGAAGTTCTTAAGGACTATATTGGAGAGGTTAATCCAGACAGAGTTAAGTTCCTTCAGGTTCAGGATGTTGAGAATGAGCAGGAAGAAGCTGAGAAGCTTATGAATGAGCTTATGGCTTATGCTGCAACATTTAAGCGTGAAAAGGTTAATGCCAAGGAACTTATCATTGGTATGAAGTGTGGCGGTTCTGATGGATTATCAGGTATTACAGCTAACCCAACAGTTGGTCTTTTCTCAGATATGCTTGTATCTAAGGGTGGTACAACTATCCTCACAGAAGTTCCTGAGATGTTTGGTGCTGAAACAATTCTTATGAACAGATGTGCTAACAAGGAACTTTTCGAGAAGACAGTTCATCTTATTAATGACTTTAAGGAATACTTCATTAAGAATGGTCAGGAGATTTACGAGAATCCGTCTCCAGGAAACAAGGATGGCGGTATTACAACTCTTGAAGACAAGTCTTTAGGATGTACACAGAAGTCAGGAAGCTCATTAGTAAAGGGTGTTCTTGCATATGCAGAGCCAGTTAATACTAAGGGACTTAATCTTCTCAGCGCACCTGGTAATGACCTTGTTGCTGCTACAGCTTGTGCAGCTTCAGGTGCACAGATGGTTCTTTTCACAACTGGACGTGGAACACCATTTGCATCACCGGTTCCTACAGTTAAGATTGCAACTAACTCAAGACTTGCAGGAAATAAGGGCAACTGGATTGACTTTAATGCAGGAAGAATTGTTACAGATGATCTTCCACTTGAAGATGCAGCTAAGGAGCTCTTCCAGCTCGTATTAGATGTTGCTTCTGGTAAGAAGGTTAAGGCCGAGATAGCAGGATTCCATGATCTTGCAATCTTTAAGCAGGGTGTAACATTATAATTAATACAATAATATAAAAGATGGGGACTGTATGTGCAGTCCCCATTTTTTATATACAAGCCTGAAAATAGAATGTACCGTCTTTGGTAAAAAATGCATATATGCCGTTATATTTTTCTATTACTGAAATTATGCTGCGGACACCAATGCCATGGTCAGGTTCATCAGTAACAGGAATCTGGTTGTGGAATCGGGGTTCCTCAAAGTATGTATTGGCTATGTTGATGCATATTTTGTTATTTTTTTCAAACAACTTAATTGTTATAAGACGCTTATTGTCTTTTGGGACAGCGTTATCACACTGCTTTATACAGGAATTTATTGCATTTTCTAAAGCATTTGCAAGGAGACTGCACAAATCAGTAATTCTGTAACTTGAAAAATCAGTGGCAGTTACTGATATCTGTGTGGAAATGTCTGCGTCATGGGCTTTATTTATATATGAAGATAATATTAGGTTAATTGCTTCGTTGCTGCAGTATCTTGTTATTCTTGTGTTATCCAGATTATTATTAATTTCATTTATATATTCAAGAGCTTGCTGCATATTGTTACCAGCAAGGCAGCTTTGTATGAAATTCATATGGTGTCTTAAGTCATGTCTGTATATCGCAGCCTGTTTCTGATAATCTGTAAGCTGAGATATTTCTTTTTCAGCCTGAGCTGCAGCTGCGGAAAGTATGATGTTTTCACGCTCTGCTGTATTTTTTTTGTTGGACATACTGAGTGTCACTATTGACAAGAAAAAATATAATACAACAATAAAACTGTCCATGAATTCAATTATTACGGCTTTGCCGGTATATAGAAGGTTAGTATATACGGTTAGAGCATATTCAAGTATATAATATGTAAGAGGGAGAAGGAAAAACATGGAAATAATGTTTTTTGATTCTTCTTTGAGCTTTATTATGTAAGGCGAAATGTATTTAATTACCACAATCAGAAGCGGAATAGTGATTACAATTGTTACAACATCTGAAATTACAGGGATTTCAGGGAATATATATTTTGCCAGGGTTCCAAACCATTTTCTGGGTGTACACATCAGATAAGCGGACATAACGGCAATAAATGATATGTATATATTCTGGTGACATATATATCTGATAATAAGAATTAAAGGAATATGTATCAGTACAGGATAACATTTAAAAAGGACATTTTCGCCTAAAAGTACGTAGAATAGTGCCTGAAACAGAACAAATAATACAGTAGTAAGTATAAAAAGGCGCTTATTGTCCTCCCATTGTATTCCGGCAAAATAGAAAGATACAATAATTCCGAATATTAAAACAAAACCATAATTAATAAGGTTTAGTACTGAGACTATGTCTGTCATTAAATTCTCCTCCAAATGTATATTATAGATTATTCTTCCATCTGGAAATCCAGATATTGTTTCTTTATGTCCGAAACGCGTCTTTGTGCAACCGGGATAGTTTTGCTGTTTGTTAATTCAATCCTGACTGCATCTATTGTCTTGATGTAATTCATATTAACAATGAAAGAACGGTGTGGCAGTGCAAATTCTTTATGTGTCATAAGTGTATCACATAAAGATGAGAATACGTCTGTCGAAATTACCTGCTCGTTGTCTGAAAGGTATAATATTACTTTCCGGTTAAGAGCTTCAGCATACATAATATCTGATAAGTATATTTTATGTATACCTGAATTATTCTTTATAATATATGTATCATTGCGTTCCTTATGAAATGTATCAATAATATCATCCAGTGTATCATATAATGCTTCTTTAATTATGGGTTTAAGAAGATAATTAAATGCTTTGACTGTGTAGCTTTCTACAGCAAATTCAGGCGATGATGTCAGAAAGATTACAGGTGAAAATCTGTCAAAGGCACGGATTTCCCTTGCCAGATTAATGCCGTCCATTACTGGCATAATTATATCGAGAAAATATATGTCATATTTCTCAAATTCAGCAGTTGATGCCAGTTCAACACTGCTTGTGAAACATTTTATAAAAAATTTCTGACCTTTATCACAGGCGTATATTTCTAACAGTTCTCTAATTCTGTTTAATTCAGCTTCATTATCGTCACATATAGCAATTTTCATAGTATTTTCCTCATTAAAGCTTAGTATGTAAATTATCTCTTGATTAATTATATATTGCAAGAGACTAAATTTCTATATATAAATCTAATCGTTCATGTCAAAAAAATTGTAATTCACGCAGATAACCTCACAAATGTCTTTTAATCAGGTATTATAACTACAATATATAGCAGACGGAAAACTAAATATCAGTATATGTGGTTATAACATAAAGGAGGCGTTCGGATGAAGAGGTTTTTGAGTATACTTTTATGTTCTGCAATTCTTGCTGCAGCTATACCGGGCATGTATTACGCAGAAGGGAATCAGTCATCATATGATGAGCTGTCCCAGTTAAAGGAGATTGATTATCAGCTTAACGGTGGTCATTATGTCAGTGGCTATAATGCACCAGACAAATATCCGGCAGGGCAATTACCGGATAAGGATGATATTGTCAATCAGGGGTATGAGTTTGGAGGATGGTATGATAATAAAGAGCTGACAGGTAGTCCTGTAACGGAGATTTCAGAAGAGAATTACACAGGAGTTGTAGTTCTTTATGCAAAATGGATTGAACGTTATTATTACATTGACATACCTGAAAGCGTAGATGCTGATAAGACGAATCTTACAGTATCGGGACATGCAGGCGGACTGTATGAGAAAGATAAAGTAAGTGTATCTGTTTATTCTAAGAATGAATGGAATCTTCTGAATGGAGATGTAAAGCTTGGATATGAATTATATAATGAAGAGAATAAACTGTCTCTTACTAATAATTCAGTAATAACAGAGCTTACAGCAACAGGCAGTGACAAGACAAGAAAATATATGACAAGATTACAGGAAATTCCTAAATATGCAGGAATATATACAGATAATCTTACTTTTGATATTTCATTTGAAACAACAAAATATAATATTAAGTATGAAACTAATGGCGGAACACTTTATACTGATGATAAAGATGAGCAGGGGCGTGCAGCAGAACTTGATAACTCAGTGTATGAGGCGGGAACAAAGCTTTCAGATCTTCCGGTTCCGGGCAAGGCAGGCTCGACATTTTTGGGATGGTGTTATGATGCGGACTGTACAGATTATGTTGCCAGTACAGACAGACTTTTAAGTGATGTTGTATTATATGCATCATGGGTTGACGGTCAGGAGCTTAAGACAGTCAGTATAGATACATACGCAAGAAGTTATGATGTTGATGCAAATGATTTTACAATTACGGTAACTGATAAGAGCGGAAGGTTAACTAAAGAAGAAGTAAAGAATAAAGTATCAGTTAAGAATGTAAGCGATTCTTCTGAGAATACTTCAATAGATATTACAGCCGGAAGTGTATTAGATGATGGAGCGTATACATTTATAATAAAATGCAATGGCACATGGCAGGAAGGCTGTGGCTACCGTCTTGAACTTTCAGATGACAGGCTGTATTTCACAGGCTATGACCAGACAATAAGAGAATATGATTTTACAGTTTATAAGCCGGATGTAACTAATGTGAATCTTAGGGATGACATTAAGTACATAAAGTCAGGAAGCTTAAGTAATCTCTATGTTAACGGAGAGAAGGCTGATAGAATATCTGTGACGGTAATGACTGTAGGACAGGATGGTACAATAAGTCAGGAAGCTGTTAAAACTACAGGAAGCTTTACATATTCGGACAGTACACTTAATGTAGGAGATAAGATTGCAGTATATGACGGAGATGTTGTGCCACAGTTAGATGGCAGTGTTATATCTGATGATGATGTTTCGTTCTTTGAGATTACATCAGCTAAGGGGAATGAATATTCCTACAGGGGTATGGCAGCAGAGGAGATACTCTTTGTTCCTGATGTTCTTCCTGTTAATGTAGCTGATGATAAGGATAATGATCCTGATAATGACAGCATAACAATTACAAAGAATAAAATGTCATATGGCAGTGACAGTCTTGGAGCAGGACTTGGACTTGATGAAGATACAACAGTTGATACAGGCGATTATCTTGCTCTGTATGCAACTGGAAATGATGATATACAGTATGCTGTTATAACAAATGTTTCAACTAATAATGCTGATTATGTAATCACATATAAGAATGTGACATGGGATGAAGTTCAGGCAGCCATGGATGTATATCAGACTGATAATGTGAGTGGTGAAAGTATATTACAGAATCAGGATATCAGTGGCATTGAACAGAGCGTTGAGCAGCAGGCTGTTGACAGTGGATTTGCACAGAGTGTTGTAGATGAGGTTGCACAGGCTGTTGTAAGAACGAATTCTTATCAGGAACTTCAGGAATATCTGTCTGATACTATGGATGCCAATATCAGCATTGTGCCGCAGGATATAACTTATCTTCCAGATAAGGCTCAGGGCAATGTTGCATTATATAGCAGCAAGAAACCAGAAGTAAAGCTTGACCATGTAAGAGCTGACCTTTCAACTGATTTAAAACATTTTGAGAATGTAAGTGGATTAAGGCTTGCTCTTGATATTGGTGTAGAGATTTCATTCTCTAATATGAAGGTAATTGTATCAGCAACATTTGAGCAGGAAGTTAAGATTAATATTAATGTAAGTGGTAAGGCTATATGGAAAGTATGGGGCATATTCCCATATATTGATGACTACCGCGTTGCGGTTTCATTAGATCTGTATGATTACACTGGAATTGATTTCAATGTTAATGTAAGAACTGCTGAAGAAGATGATGATGACGAAAGTTCTTCTAAACTTGATGAAGTGATTAATGGAATAGCAGAAGAGCTTAAGAATATGATGGAAATCGGAACTACTTATATATCTGACAAGTCGGATTTATCTACAAGGCTTGAAGATATGAAGGATTCTGATGATGACAGCGAGATATCTGTTGCGAAGAGTCTTGCTGAAAGATATTCTGATATGCTTGATGATGAGGCTGACTGGGTTGAATTATACAGTAAGTCGTTAACAGAGTCACATGTAAGGGTTATTGGAATTATTGATATTGAGTTTAAGGTTGAATTCGTTGTTTCTGCTAATGTTAATATATCAATGGGTATGACTTACTGGTATAAGAATGCCAAGAGATATGTTTACAGCATTATGGTATTTGACAGAAAGGTTACAAGTGATTCCATTGATTTAAGCGAAGAACAGTATGAGTTCTCGGTATATGCAATAGGAACAATAGGAATACGGGCAGGAATAAGACTGAGTGTGGCTGTAGGTCTTATATCAACAAAACTTGCAAGTGTTGGATTTACAGCAGAGGTTGGTGGATATGCCCAGGTATGGGGATATCTGTACTATCAGTTGAAATATGCAGCTTCGCAGGGCAGAACAGCAAGCTCAATGGGAGCTATATACATGGAAATAGGCATGTATATGGAGGTTAATTTCCTGGCACAGGCACTTTCTGGAACGTTTAGTTATAATCCTACACTTTTTGAGAAGCAATGGCCGTTGTATAGTGTTGGTGTGGTTGAAAATGTGTGCGATTATGCATATGGTCAGGATTCTGTTAAAGATATCAAGATGAAGAGAGATGTTAAGACTGTAAGACTTCCTGATACATATTTTGAAATGCAGTATCTTGATATGAAAGAAGGTCTTGACGATAATAATGAGTATTTTACTAAGGTTTATGATGACAGTGACAGATATTTTTCTATAACAATGACTAATCCGGCGTTCTCATATGATCCTGAAACTAATATAGTTGAGGTTAATCCTGGTAGTGAACCTCAGCAGGATGGTGAGATGATAATAACATGGAAGAGTCAGAAGGGTTCTTTTAATACTAAGCCGATAACAAGAAAGATATCTCTGCACTGGGATAATTTAAGAGATGGATATTATATAGCATTCCAGACTAACGGCGGTTCAGTTGTAGATGCTATAATATCTAAGTACAATAAAGAAATTACAAAGCCTGAAGATCCTGTTAAACAGGGCTATACATTTGCAGGCTGGTATACAGATGAAGCACTTACAAAGAAATATACTATTCCGTCAGTAATGCCTAATGAGGACAGAATTGTATATGCGAAGTGGGAAGCAGCTGATATGACTTATAATGTTGTTGATTATGTGGAAGGAACGGATGGTGTGTATACAGCAGCTTCTTCAAAGCAGGAGACAGCTAAGACTGATACAGAGATATCACCAAAGCCTGACATAAGAAACGGATTTATGACTCCGGCAGCTTTATCACAGAGAGTAAGTGCTGATGGAAGCACAACAATTAATTATTATTATGCAAGAAATAAATATAATATTAAGTTTGTTTCAGAAGGCAGTGTTGTTTCAGAAGGAAGATACACATATGGAACTCTTATGCCGACACCGGTTGTATATAGGGCAGGATATGTATTTGAAGGCTGGGAACCAGCTGTCACACAGACAGTTCCTGCAAATGATACAACTTATACAGCGGTATGGAAAGAAGCAGATGACGTTGTATACACAACAAAATATTATCTTGAAAATGAATCAGGAGAATATGAACTTGATAAGACCAGAATTAATAAAGGAACAACAGGACAGAATGTAACTGCAGATAAGGAACAGTATGACAACAGGCTTTATCATCTTACAGATGATCTGCCATCTGGTACTGTTGCGGCAGATGGAAGTCTTATATTCCGGGTGCATTATGATAGAAATACATACAGCATATCATTTAATTCTATGGGAGGAACTGTAAGTACTGAAAAGAAAACAGCCAGATGGGGAAGCAATGTTATTGCACCGGTTCCTGTAAGAGCAGGATATGCATTTGCAGGCTGGTATGTTGACAGAGCGTGTACAGAAGCATTTGACGGTACAATGCCGGCATATGATATTACTTTATATGCAAAGTGGGATGCAGATAAGGTTAATTATACTGTTGAACATCTTGTTGAAAAGCTTGATGGTTCATATGAATTGTATGACAGACAGGCATTTACATCTGATACTGACAGCCAGGTAACGCCAGAAGTTAAGCATATGGAAGGATTCAGTTCACCAGAGACAGAAACTGCCATTGTAAAAGGAGATGGTTCGACTGTTATAAGATATTTCTACAAGAGAAATGTACACAGATTTGTTCTCAAGCTGAATAATGGACAGCAGGATGTTGAATACGATTATAAATATGGCACTAAGATTAATATTATTAATCCGGAAAGAACTGGTTATACATTTACAGGATGGAATGAAGATGTTGCAGGTACAATGCCAGACAGAGATGTCACTTATACTGCAAGCTGGAAGATAAACCAGTACACAATCAGTTTTAATACAGATGGTGGTAGTGAAATTGCTTCTATAACACAGAATTATAATACTGAGGTTAGTTTTAATGAGATTCCGGTAAAGAAGGGATATACATTCACAGGCTGGGATAAAGCTGTTCCAGATGTAATGCCTGCTGGCAATATTGTTGTAACAGCACAGTGGAAGAAAGATGTATATACTATAAGTTATAATCTTGATGGAGGAAAGGCTGACAATCCTAAAACATATGAGGTTGATACTAGCGTTATAACTCTTAAGAGACCACAGCGTACAGGTTATACATTTATAGGCTGGAGCGGAACTGGTATAGATGGAACGGCTATGGATCCAGTAATTACAACAGGTTCTACAGGTAACAGAAGCTATACAGCAAACTGGAAGGAAAACAGTTATGTTATCCGGTTTATTCCATATGGTGATGGAACAACTGGTTCTATGCAGGATATGCAGCTTATGTATACAGATAAAGCAGCATTAAGTGCTAATCAGTTTAAGAGAACAGGTTATACATTTGCAGGATGGATAAAAAAAGCAGGAGCAGACAAGTTATATGATGATAATGAAATTATCAGTGGACTTGGAACAGCAGATAATGAAATAATTACCTTGTATCCAGCTTGGACTGCTAATGAGTATACAGTACATTTTGATACAAAGGATGGAGATGCAATAAACGACCTTGTATTTACATATGACAAGAAATACGAACTTCCAAAGACTTCAAGATATGGATATACATTCCTTGGCTGGTGTGTAGAAGATGGCGGAACGGTTACATATAAACCGGGAGCTTCTGCTGATAATCTTGCGGGTGAAGGAACGGTTACATTATATGCAAGCTGGAGTCTTAATAAGACATTTACTTACAGCCACCCATATTCATATCGTGTAACTGATGATTCAAAGGAAGAACCAGTCAAGCTGCATTTCTTCATAGATGGAGCATCAGGAACTTCAACAAGTGGTTATACAAGAACTAATTCCATCTATATGGAAGGTATATCTCTGAATGAGATAAAGAAGCATTGCAATACGATGACTGTTACAATCAGTTATTATATTAAAATGGTAGATGACGGATATGCAGAGGTAGACACTACATATAGAAAAGATTCTAACAAGTCATGGAATGGATGGCATGGAGAGAAGCTTGATCTTAAGAAGAAAAATAAACAGACAATCACGCACACATACAGCATAGGATGCAAAGATATAGATGCTATATGCTACAGATTTGATGCAAGTGGTTCATTTTCTGATAAATATGATTTGAGCAATATTAAGGTCAGTGTAAGGTTTGATTAATTAGTAATTCGTACAGACTGGTTTTATGACCGGTCTGTACGGAATGTCAGGAGGGATTGGAATGAAGATTTCAAAAAACAAAATTATGATAACAGCAATAATAGTACTGTGCGTAGCAGTTGCTGTTCTGGCTGCAGTGCTTGTTATCAGAAAAGATAAGAATAAAGATAATGATGATAAATTTACACCAACGATTGATTCTGATTCTGGTGAAATTGGTACAGGAAGTAATTACAGTGGCGGACAGCAGGGAATAAGGATACCAGGATATCCATCTATAACTGTAGATGCAGGAAAAGATAATGTTACAATGAATCTGTTTAACCCTGAAGGAAATCCATGCTACTTTACATTTGAAATTGTTTTATCTGATACGGGCGAGACTATATACAAGTCAGATATGGTTGAACCTGGAAAAGCTATAACTAATGTAAAACTGCAGCATCCGCTTGCAGCAGGAGAACATAATGCTGTTATTAAGATTAGCACAGCATCGCTTACAGATGGAAAGACAATGAATGGTGCTAATGTTGAGACAGTTTTAGTTGCAAAATAAATAAACAGTCATTAATGGATGAAAGAATGGAGGCTATTATGAGGAAATTGACAGCTATGGCATTGAGTATGATGTTTATATTGGGAAGTATTATTCCTGTGGGGGCAGAAGAGACACAGACAAGACAGTCAACAATATCTGTATCAATTGATCCGGTCTATACAGTGACTATTCCGGCAAATACAACAATTGAAAGAGGAGAACAGTCTGTTAAGCTTGGAAGTGTTTCTCTTGATAATGCAAGATTAGAGCCAGACAAGAATGTAAATGTATCTGTAAGTGCAAGTGGAAAACTTAAGAACAGTAAAGATGAGAGTAAGACAATTGCATATAAGATTATGGATGGTAACAAAGAATTCAGTACAGCTACATATGCAGAGAGTGGAAACAGTACTAATCTGACACTTTCAATAGATAAGTCTGAATGGGATAAGGCATATGCGGGTTCATATTCAGATACACTTGTGTTTACAATCTCTTATAGATAGTTAAGCAAAAGAACTATAGATTATTAAATAAAAAAGAGTTGTCCGGTTTCCCAGGCAACTCTTTATTTGGTCTGAATCCAAATATGAATTAAATTAATTATCTCTGAACTCTTGCGCCAGCACCACCAACGATACCTTCAACTTCCTTAAGAGAAGCCATTGTTGTATCACCAGGAGTTGTCATAGCTAATGCACCGTGAGCTGCACCGTAGTTAACAGCCTTCTCAGCATCTTCAAATGTCATAAGACCATATACAAGACCTGAAGCGAATGAATCTCCGCCACCAACTCTATCCATGATCTCAAGTCCATCATACTGAGCAGCCTTGTAGATTTCTCCATCAGCCCAGCAGATTGCTGACCAGTCGTTAACTGTAGCTGTCTTAACCTGACGAAGTGTTGTAGCAACAGCCTTGAAGTTAGGGTATGTAGCAGCAGCTTCGTTGATCATCTTCTTATAACCATCAAGGTTAAGAGTCTTAAGGTTCTCATCGTTACCTTCGATTTCGAAACCAAGGCATGCTGTGAAGTCTTCTTCGTTACCAATCATAACGTCAACATACTTAGCAACTTCCTTATTAACTTCCTGAGCCTTAGCTAAACCGCCGATAGCTTCCCACATAGATGGTCTGTAGTTAAGATCGTAAGATACGATTGTACCGTACTTCTTAGCTGCCTTACAAGCTGCAATAACAGTCTCGCAAGCCTGCTCAGAAAGAGCAGCGTAGATACCGCCTGTATGTAACCAACGAACACCTAAACCACCATCGCTCTTGTTCTTGAAGATGTAATCGAAATCGAAATCTTCTGGAGTAGCCTGTGAAATAGCTGTGTTAGCTCTATCAGAGCAACCCTTGGCACCACGGATACCAAATCCTCTTTCTGTGAAGTTGAGACCGTTTCTGCAAAGACGTCCGATACCATCTGTCTTCTTCCAGCAGATAAGGTCAGTTGAAACACCACCCTGCTCGATGAAATCCTTCATAAGAAGACCTACTTCGTTATCAGCAAAAGCTGTAATAACAGCAGTGTTCATACCGAAACACTTGTGAAGTCCACGGATAACGTTGTATTCTCCGCCGCCTTCCCATGCTCTAAAGCTTCTTGCTGTACGGATTCTTCCTTCACCTGGATCAAGACGAAGCATAACTTCACCTAATGATACAGCGTCAAATGTGCATTCTTCAGCTGGTCTTAAATTTAATTTCATTTTTTAGATACCTCCAAAATATTTTATTGCTACAATAGTTTACCATAATAATCCGATTAATTCCATCATTTTACCCAAACTTTTATATGTTTTATAAGAAATATGATAAATTGCAACAGTAGCCGACAATAATAGAGGAAAATATTGTATGCAGGCATATT
>ULQM01002016.1_pt1 | contig 13078 bp, 9 predicted proteins | sample 1954451 | NCBI WGS metagenome assembly ULQM01 (sample SAMEA4835655, study PRJEB28245) | human gut metagenome | biome: gut microbiome; material: fecal sample | place: Denmark | collected 2008 | reverse complement strand
TTGTTTATCACGACTTATTTCCCGATGCAAAAATGCTTGAATATATTTCCGAGTACTTCATCTGTAGTTATTTGTCCGCCAACTATTTCTGCAAGATGGAATAAACATTCACGTAAATCCTGGCTTAGCAGATCGCTTGGGATTTGCGTAGATAGTCCTTCTTGTACACGATGAATTGATTCAAGTGCATGGTTTAGTGCTTCGTAGTGACGGATATTACTTACAATGACATCATTTTGTGAGATGTCTGGAAGAGTTACGTAGTCAACTAAAAGTTTCTGAAGTTCAGAAATTCCAATTTTCACTTTTGCGGATAATGGCATTATGCGGACATCTTCTGGAAGACTATTGAACCTTATTTCTGAGCTGTCATCTACAAGATCTGTCTTGTTAAGTACAATAATTAAGTGTTTATCTTTGCAGCGTGGAATAATTTTATCTGCCAATTCTTGATATTGTTCTTGTGCACAGGTAGCATCTATGATCCAGAGAACTATTTCTGCCTGATCTAATTTCTGAAAGCTGCGTTCTATGCCAAGACTTTCTATCTCGTCATTTGTTTCACGTATTCCTGCCGTATCAATGAAGCGGAATGTGATACCTTCAAGATTTATTGTATCCTCTATCACGTCACGCGTTGTTCCGTGTATGTCGCTCACTATAGCACGTTCTTCATTCAATAACACGTTTAGCAATGTTGACTTACCGGCATTTGTCTCTCCAACAATTGCTACTGGCACTCCGTTCTTTAGAGCATTGCCAACACTGAACGAGTTTACAAGATGCTGGATGACATTTTCAATATGCTGTGCGATGTTTTTCAGTTCGGAACGGTCTGCAAATTCCAATTCCTCATGGTCGCTGAAGTCAAGTTCAAGTTCCATGAGAGAAGTGAGATGTAGAAGTTTGTCACGCAAATCGGACAGCTCACGACTGAACCCTCCACGCATCTGATTCATGGCCATACGGTGTGTAGCTGCAGAGGTCGAGGCAATAAGGTCTGCCACAGCTTCTGCCTGGCTCAGATCCATCTTACCGTTTAGGAAAGCTCTTTGTGTATATTCACCCGGTCCGGCGGCACGACATCCGTTTTTTATCAGCATTTGCATGACCTGTTGCAGTATGTATGATGAACCGTGACAGGATATTTCTACGGAATCTTCTCCTGTATAAGAGTGTGGTGCACGGAAAATGCTTATGAGAACCTCGTCTATGATCTCATTATCGTTATTTCTGACATATCCGAAGTTCACCGTATTTGCCTTGCGTCCTTTAAGAGGAGTATGGTGCTCATCAACAGGTTTGAATATCTTATCTGTGATTTCTATGGCCTCCGGTCCGGAAACTCTTATTATACCGATAGCTCCTCCCGTTGCTGTCGCAATGGCGCATATTGTATCTTTTTGTTCCATTATGTATAAAATGTATTTTCGAAGTAGCTATTGTGCAAAATTACTCAAAATATTCTGAATAAGCACGGTTGGTGATTATACTTAGTAATCTTAACCATTATTACAAACGGTATTGTCCTGTACGGGAGTATGTCTGAACCGGTATCTGTTGTGTGACGTATAGTTCTGATGTGTAGATTGTAGTGATTAATGTTTGCTGTATAGGGTTTCAGATATCAATTCGCAGATCTGTTCGAGATAGAGTTTGTCTGTTTCATCAAAATTATTCAGGCGATCGCTGTCTATGTCTAAAACTGCTTCGACGTTGCCTTGTGAGAACAGCGGCACCACAATCTCTGATTTTGACAGCTGACTACATGCAATATGACCATGGAATTTCTCAACATCTGGTACTAACTGGGTTTGTTTCTGCTCCCATGCAGTACCACACACACCGCGTCCCTTCTTAATATGATAACAAGCCACACTACCTTGGAATGGGCCAAGCGACAGTTCTTCTCCTTTAACTATGTAGAAGCCGACCCAGAAAAATCCGAAAGCCTCTTTCAATGCCGCCGATACGTTGGCCATGACACTGACCTCATCGTATTCCTGACAGATCAGTGCCTTTAGTTTCTTTATAAATTCTTCATAACGAACTTGTTTGCTCTCTGCAGGAGAGCTGAAATCCATTTCTGTTGCCATATTATAATAAAATTATGCAGAAATTTATATCTGCTTTTTATTCATGTTAAATTAAATAAAAGTGTATATGTTGTGGGTATATAGCACTAATATAATTTCAAAGTTACTGAATTTATCGGGCATTTTGCTAAACTTTTTTTCAAATTCTTTCTAAAACCGTTATTTTCATGTAATTTTGCATGCTCAAATCATGCAAGATGGCAAAATATAGTGAGGACGAGTTGTTGTGGAGGCATATTCTGACACGTTTCAATAAAGGAATAAGTCAGTATGGACTGATAGATGACGGCGACAATATAATGGTGGCCTTGTCGGGAGGAAAAGATTCCATGGCTCTGTTATCATTGCTTGCTGAAAAATCACGTATATTCAAGCCTCGTTTCTCTGTCGTTGCCGTGCATGTAGTGATGCAGAATGTTGGTTATAAGTCGGACATCGACTATCTTCGGGACTTTTCTGCAAGTCTCGGAGTTCCGTTCTTTCATGTGGAGACGTCGTACGAATATTCAGTGCAGTCCGGGAAACCACATTGCTTTCTGTGCTCATGGAACCGTAGAAAAGTTCTTTTCTCAAAGGCAAAAGAGATGGGATGTAATAAGATTGCTTTGGGACATCACATGGATGACATTCTCGAGACATTGCTCATGAACATGTTGTTTGCCGGAAGTCCAAGTCCTATGGCTCCGCTTTTGAAGATGAACAAGTTCGACATGACGATCATACGTCCTATGTGTCTCATACGCGAACGTGATTTGTCCCGGTTGGCGGAGGCTCGGGGATTTCGTGAACAGACCGTGAAGTGTCCGCATGAGCGTGCTACCAACCGTCTCAGGATGAAGCAGCTGCTTGCCGAGATGGAGCAGATTAATCCGGAGGCTTGTTACAGTCTTTGGAGGTGTGTTGACAAGATGTTGTCGGCCGAACACATGGCCGATGGTGAAAATGATTAAGTTTTTTAGGATAATAATAAATATATTATGGCATTACAAAGCGTTTATACTGTAATCTTATTGATTTTTTCAAATGTGTTTATGACTGTTGCATGGTATGGCCATCTCAAGATGAGAGAGGAGTTCAGCTGGTTCGCGTCTTTACCTCTTATTGGAGTGATTGCTTTCAGTTGGGCAGTGGCATTTTTCGAATATTGTCTGCAAGTGCCTGCCAACAGAATCGGCTTCAAAGACAATGGCGGCCCGTTCGACATCATGCAGCTTAAGGTCATCCAGGAAGTCATTACCTTGACGGTGTTCACTGTCTTCTCTGCCCTCGCATTCAAGACCGAATTACGTTGGAATCATCTTGTAGCTTTTGTGCTGCTTGTTCTTGCTGTATATTTCATATTTAAGAAATAAAATTACCAGACAATTCACACATTTTCACAAATGTGATGTAGCTACGTATATTATGATGGATTCGTATGGACTTATGATAGTATAAATCCATACGAATCTATTTTTTTGAGAAATCTAATACATATATTCAATTTACCAATACTAACACAGTTGAACAATCTGTGTCATCCGCGTTCAATTGATTTCTCCAATATTCCAAATGAAACGTTTGATGATTGTTTCCAAAAGTAATTGAAAAATGAGAAGAGCGTCATTTCGTAAGATGAGAGCTAGGTTTGAATTGTAGTCTCTCAAAAATACCTGATTCAATCTTGATATTAAAGTAGCGCATTTATAGCAAAACAACAGATATTTAACGTGAGTTCGACGAGCTCACGTTATTAGTTATGAAACATTACAAATTATCCCTCAAGTCACCTTCTACTTTCTGCGCAGATGTTTTGACACCACGCCCCATCAGGTTTTCTTTAAACCACTCTACAACCTTATTTATTACTGTGGGCTGATACCAGTAAATATCTCCATGACCGGCACCTTCCACAACCACATAATCCACCTTATTTCCTTTTTCAATCAGAGCCTTATATAACTGTTCACTTTGAACCGGAGAAACAAGCTTGTCTGCCGATCCATGCATAATAAGGAAAGGCGGCATATTGGCTTTGACATGTCCCAACGGACTGGCATTCATTGCTTTTTCAGGATCACTTAATATACTTTTACCTGCAAATTCAGCGAAAGCCGGACCGTGAATCAACAGAGCCTCAGTCACTACCGGTGATTCATGAACCTTCTGTATCGCCTCTGGATACCCCTCACCAATATTCATCAGATTGCTTATACCATAAATAGTTACCGCAGCCTGCACGTCAGAAGAATAATCAGTATATTCACCTACATTGAACTCATCCTCACCATTGGTCGTGCCCATCATCTGCGATACATATCCACCGGCAGAATCTCCTATCACTCCTATACGATTCGGATCTATATTGAACTGTTTGGCATGCGCACGCAAATATCGTACTGCTGATTTCGCATCATTTATCAAAGCCGGATATTTGTCAGGTACAGTACGATATTCTACAGCCGCGACAACAAATCCGGCCTTTGCCAATGCCATACGCATCTGGATATATTTATCATGCACAGCAGTGGTGAAACCACCACCGGGATAATAAACTATGGCAGGTTTCGGACCCTCGGTCTGAGGTATCAACAATGTCATCTTCAACTGACGGTTAGAACGCCCCGACGTAATCTGCGAATAAATAATGTCACTTATAACGTCTATACGCGTATCCGTTATATCTACTTTTAGTGTTTGCATATCATGCTTTGCTCCATTTTGAGTTTGTGCGTAAGAATTTACTGACAATAACCCCGCCAGCAGGGACATTATAACAAAAGATTTCATATCTATTATTTTTTATAAACATTTCATTCTATCCACCATATAAAAATAATTCACATTACTTTTCACTGAACAATCTTCATTCTTTATCATGTTTGCTCTCACGATGTTTCAAATTCCCGAAAACACATACATTCTTTGCCCGGCACATCATCAAAAAGAATACTGCCGGCAATGCCCACTTATCACATAATCTTGCCAATATATTATATTCTTAAGATGGCATCCTATCGTAATATGACATCCTCTTTCGTTGACATTTATATGAATAAATATAAAACTGTCTGTTCCGATAAATTCATACGGATATCATATTTCAGTACACAAAGATACTGCAATATTTTCAATTACTAAGTCTGCCACCACATTATAAATAACATAATTTAACTTGCCTTATAATAATATTTTCCGATCGGAATAGTCAACCTTCCGCGAATTTGCGAAGTAAATAACCACTGACTTTCCCACCCCACATCCAATTATCTTTCACGTCCCGTTCCTTTTCAATTTCCATTCTCAATTCGGAAATCATCTGAAGTCTTTACCCATTTACTGACAACGAACTCCCCACCCTGCAATTTCAATTAAGAACTCATATTAAACAAATAAAAATATTTACGCCACACCCATACACCCTATCCGATTTTTTATTATATTCGTAACGTCAACCCGGCCAGGCCGTTCATAGCGCACCGCGTACGGGAAAGGACACAAAATCCAACTTATAACCATAAACTATATATTCTATGAAAATTGGTATTCCAAAAGAAATTAAAAACAATGAGAACCGCGTGGGCATGACCCCGTCGGGAGTTTACGAACTCATCCAGCACGGCCACACCGTCTATGTTCAGGCCACAGCCGGTGAAGGCAGCGGATTCTCCGATGCTGACTATCAGCAAGTAGGTGCCGAGATACTGCCGTCGATTGCCGACGTGTACGAAGCCTCAGAAATGATTATCAAAGTAAAGGAACCTATCGAACCGGAATACGCACTAGTGAAGCCGAATCAACTTCTCTTCACTTATTTTCATTTCGCCTCAGACCGCGCACTTACCGAAGCCATGGTCAAGAGCAATGCCGTGTGTCTGGCCTACGAGACTGTAGAGACACCCAACCACCAACTGCCACTTCTTATTCCTATGAGTGAGGTCGCAGGACGCATGGCAGCAATGTGCGGAGCCTACTATCTCCAGAAGACAAAAGGCGGAAAAGGCAAGCTCATAAGCGGTGTGCCGGGTGTCAAGCCTGCCAAAGTGCTCGTACTCGGAGGTGGCACCGTAGGAGAAGCTACAGCCCGTCTGGCAGCCGGAATGGGTGCCGACGTTTACATCTTCGATATCTCCCTGCCCCGTCTTCGCCAACTTGGCATGGAGCTGCCCGCAAACGTACATACGCTCTACTCCTCACCCCACAACATAATCAGCGAACTTGCCGATGCCGACATCATTGTGGGCAGCGCACTGATTCCCGGAGCTAAGACCCCGCACCTCATCACACGCGATATGCTCAAGAAAATGCAGCCGGGCACTGTCCTCGTAGATGTAGCCATCGACCAGGGCGGATGCTTCGAGACATCCCACGCCACGACACACGACCAACCGGTTTATACCGTCGACGGCATACTCCACTATGCTGTGGCCAACATGCCGGGAGCAGTGCCCAACACATCCACCATTGCCCTTTGCAACGCCACACTGCGCTACGCCTTGGCACTGGCAGACAAAGGATGGCATCAAGCCTGCAAGGACGACCACGCCCTCTATCTCGGACTTAACGTCGTAAACGGCAAAGTCACCTACAAGTCTGTTGCCGACGCATGGGGAATGAAATACGAACCACTCAATCTTTAAGATATCTCACATAGACAGCGCGCCATCATCACGACGCGCTGTCTTTATTTTATCCCTGCCGACATACCATCATCCAAATATAAATTCCACAAAGACATTATACCACAATGCCTTTCGCTCGTATCTAATTCATTTATCACAAAACTAATTTATCTAATAACCAATCGGTTATTATCCTTTTAGCGTGACTTTAATTCCAAAATATCTGTCTATGACATATCTATGAGCCCCCAAGGAATACGCCAGATGGCACAGTCCTGTAATTCCCCCACAAGTTGTGGGTGAATTGTAAACCACTATTTATAAAGAAGATAAAATCTTTTGGCATATCCAATACTTGTTTCCGACAAGCCTTTTATTCCATACAAGGCAGTAATCTCTTTGAAGGAGTATTCGTCGATAGCATCAGCTTATAACCAGATTAAAAGTAATATGAAAGGAATGTTGATGTCAATTTCAGATAGGCTTATTCTCAGAAAACGGCCCATCATCAAATCCGTCAATGACGAAATTAAGAATATAGCACAAGTGGAACATTACTTTCCCTCTCTATGCGAACAGTGAACTTAGATTCAAGACACAGGAGCTTTGATAATTTTATTGCCAATCTATTGAGTGCAATTGCAGCATACTGCTGCTTTACAAAGAAGCCGTGCATCAACGTTACGAGAACGATTGACACACAGCTCCGTATTGTTTTGAATTCGTCGAACTCAGGTCAAATTTTATTTATATTCCAATGCCAATATCCTTAAACTTCTCGATAAAAGCTGCTATCTTTTGGAACACACTATGCTTCTTTGTCAGGTACTTCGGATTCAACGGACTCATCTTTGGCAAGATATTATTGAAGTCCGTTCCGTTGTCGCTGGCAAACTTATGCTTTAAAGAGATCTCGATATAACGCTTGGCCTTTTCCTCATTCAGGTTTTCTTCAGTGATCAGCTGAGCTGCTTCTGTTTTTAACCTGCCCTGAGCATATTTGAGGAACGATTCAATAATATCGGCCTTATCATTTATTGCATCGAGGTCAGTTTCATTTATGAAATCGACTATCAGACCTTCCTTTGCTCTGTTGCCTATACTTGCACGTATGACACGGCGAATGTATTCTATCAACTCCGACTTGTTCCTCGTCTTTTTATTATGCTCAAAGATCAGCTCCAAGATGTAGTCGAGATTTATTTCTTGCGATTTGAGCAGGTCTATTTCGAATGTCACATCATCCCAGTCGATGTCCGACTTCTCCGATTCTGTTCCTTTCTTATTATTCCTAACCCATTCACGGATATCGTTGTATGTAGACTTGTAATCCTGTATTATGCGTTCAGCCGGGACTTCTATCTCCTGCATTTTCGTTATGTCCTCGTCTGTAAGGAAATGACATTTCTTGAACGCCTCAACGGCCTGCGCGTCGTTAGCGTCAATCGACTGGAATTCCTTTAAGTTCGTGAATTCATCATAATTCTGCAAGATATTCTCTACACGCAGATATTCGCCAAACAGTTTGACAAACTCTTTTTTATCTTTTTCCGCAACGATGTCTTCCACTTTAGGGAATTTCTCTTTCAGCTCCTTTACTATTTCTATGTAACCCTTGCACGCCTCACCGGTAATGAGATCATTAAATCCGTCCAGATACTCCTTGTAGCTTTTTTCGAGTATTACGTTCCTCGTCTTTTTGTCACCAAACAAGGTTATGGCATCAATCGTATTTTGCTCCAGATCCCTGAAGGTGACAATGTTACCGAACGTCTTTGTTGAGTCGTAGATTCTGTTCGTGCGTGAGTATGCCTGTATCAGTCCGTGATAACGCAGGTTCTTGTCTACGAAGAGAGTGTTTAATGTAGGGGCGTCAAAACCTGTCAGGAACATTCCTACGACAATGAGCAGGTCTATTTCTCCGTTCTTCACCCTTTTTGCCAGGTCTCGATAATAGTTCTGGAATTCTCTACTGTCAATGCCATAGTTCGTCCTGAACATTGCATTGTAGTCGTTTATGGCTCTTGTCAGGAATTCTTTCGCCGTTAAATCCATTGCAGACGGATCGAAGCTCTCGTCCTCAATGTTTCCTATTGCGTTCTGCTCTTCGTTGGCAGCGAACGAGAATATTGTAGCTATCTTCAGCAGATTCTCGCAATCCTTCTGCAGATGCTTAAATTCCTCATAATAGCATTTGGCAGCATCCACGCTACTCACAGCAAACATGGCATTGAACCCTTTCTGTCCCACTTGGTTTCGATGCGTCTTGATGTTGAAGTTCCGCAGGATGTATTTGGCTATTTCATTTATTCTTGCCGGATGGAGCAGCGCCTGCTTGTTCTCCGCCGCGCTCAGTTTCTTCTCGTCATGTTCTTGCTCTATCGCCTTAAACTGCGGTCTTACATCGTTGTAGTCAACCTTGAATTTCAACACCTTCTCGTCTCTGATGGCGTCAGTTATCACGTATGAATGCAGCTGTCGCCCGAACACGCTTTCCGTCGTTTCCGAGCCGAGTGCGTTTTCCGGGAAGATAGGCGTACCCGTAAAACCGAACTGATAATACTTCTTGAACTTTCGCCTCAGAAGTTTCTGCGCCTCACCAAACTGTGAGCGGTGCGCCTCATCAAAAATAAACACGACCTGCTTCTGATAAATCGGAAGTTTCTCCTCGCTCTTCATCAGATTGTTCAATTTCTGAATGGTCGTGACGATAATCTTATTGTCGTCCTTATCTATGTTCCGCTTTAATCCGGCAGTACTCTCTGATCCGTTTACGCTGTCAGGCGAGAAGCGCTGATACCCCTTCATCGTCTGATAGTCAAGGTCCTTGCGGTCAACCACAAAGAACACCTTGTCTATGAAGTCGAGCTGCGTAGCCAACCGGGCGGCCTTAAAGCTGGTCAGGGTCTTGCCAGAACCCGTAGTGTGCCAGATATAGCCTCCGCCTTCGGTCGTTGACCATTTCTTGGCCTGATACGAGCTTTTTATTTTCCACAAGATCCTTTCCGTCGCAGCTATCTGGTAAGGACGCATCACGAGCAGCGTGTTGTTGGTGTCAAAGACAGAATATGTGAAGATGATGTTCAGCAGCGTATTCTTCTGAAAGAACGTCGCCGTAAAGTCCTTCAGGTCTTTTATCAGCGTGTTGTCAGCTTCTGCCCAGTTCATCGTAAAGTCGAAACTGTTCTTGTTACGCTCTACGGTATTGGCAAAATAACGGGTGTCCGTACCGTTTGAGATAACGAAAATCTGTATGTACTTATAAAGGGAGTTTTCGCTGTTGAAGCTCTCTTTTGAGTATCTATGTATCTGATTAAACGCCTCGCGTATGGCCACGCCTCGTTTCTTCAGCTCAATCTGTACCAACGGCAGGCCGTTTACCAATATTGTCACATCATAGCGGTTGACCTGACTGCCGGTCTGCTCAAATTGGTTGATTACCTGTACCTTATTTCTTGCGATGTTCTTCTTATCGGCTATATAGATATTTTTTATATGTCCGTCGTCAAAGACAAAATCATAAATATAGTCGTCCTGTATTTTCCTTGTCTTTTCCACAAGGCTGTCGCCCGGCTTGTCGAGATATTCCTCTACAAATCTTTGCCATTCGCTGTCGGTAAACTCCACGCCGTTCAGATCCTGTAGCTGTCGCCTTGCATTAGCCAACAATGCTTCAGGCGTAGTTACATTCTCCAGATATTCATAGCCCTGGTCTTGTAGGTCTTGTATGAATTCTCGTTCCAGTCCGGCTTCTGTCTGATAAGCAACAGGAATTTCGTGCACTTCATAATACTTGTCGTATTTGTCAAGTACGATGAAATTCTTTGATTCTGCTATGGTACTATATTGATTCATTTACTTGTCCTCCTTATTTGACTTTTTACGTTGCGTCCCCACATCTATTTATTAAAACAATCCAAATCCCACTTTATGACATTGTTCTTAATATATTCTGCTATTTTATTTCCATCTTTTATGCCTCTTATAATATGGTCATGGTATCTTCCCTGCCAACAAAATTCTATGTTATTACGTCTTGCATAACACGTTACTGATTGTTTGAATCCTCCTATCACTACACTCAATGCCGTTCTATGTTGAGGGATGCACTCTGGTGCATCCTGGGGTTTGTCAATACACATAATGGCATGCACATGATTAGGCATAATTACAAATAAAGGCACTTCTGCATATCTGTAGTGCGTATGCAACTCATCTAAAGCATTCTTGGCAAACAAGCCAACGTCTGAATAGCACATCTTACCATCAACAATCTCACCAAAATAATGGACCTTGTCTTTTGTACATATTGTGATGAAGTACATACCGTTGCTATAATTATGAAACGTAGCGCGGGGACTTCTGCGACATTTATAATTATCCATATTTATCCGATCTGTAGGGACGCACTCTGGTGCGTCCTTCTCACAATGTTCGTGTATATGTTGGACGCACCAGAGTACGTCCCTACATAGTTCAATACCAATTCTACAATATTATGCTTTATATTCTATTGCGTTTACAAGTTTCAAGAAAGCATTTCGTTTCCGTTCCCACAAATTAGAATCTAATGGAGTTAAATTAAACATATCTTGGAGTTTTTTATACAAATTGTTTAATTTGAATGTAGCATCATCAGCATCAACTTTAATACCAATTGTACTTCCGTTTATTACTCCTTTTAAATCTGTAAAATCTATGTCGGAAGTTAGGAAGGAACAAAAACCAGTTCGTAAGACCCATGCAGCTCCCATTTCATTAAGTGAGACAGGACTTTGATAATACCTTGGCGAATGTATGAATAACATATACAAATCATGATTCTTAAAAAGTTCGCGTAATGTGTCGAATATGTTTTCACTTAATTCCAAACCATATCCAGCAACAGAACTACAAAACAAAGTATTTTTATTTAGTCCAATGTCTTCGAGTAAATTGACAAGAGCCTCTACAAAATCTTTGTCTTCTGATGAATGACTGATAAAAACCATTGGGCTTTTTTCCTTATTTTCATTATCATCTACAGGCATGTTATTTACATTGTTCATTAAAAGGTTATATTTAGCATATATCTTATTGAAGTTTGAATTTAAGACATATCCATTACCAGAATTATCCAAATCTTTAAACTCTTTAAAATCGCTGTTCATATCTGTATAAGAACGGCTAAGATATAATAGTGCCGTTTTATGCCATTCTAAATATGCATCAATCGTTTCTTGTGAATTTTCTGCAGTTTTTGATAATTCTTTATATGTACTTTCTAATTGACGAATTTTTTCTTCTTCTGTCAGAACAATAGGCTCAGTTTTTTCTTTTACTGGCTCATCCTCACAAATATCATCTAATTGTTTTATCAAACTATCTTCTATACCTATTGCTTCCATATCTCGACGAATGTCTGTGACATCGATATGTTCTTTTGTTTCATTATGATAAAAACGCAATAAATCGCATATAAGTGTTACAAACTTTTCAATATGTCGATTAAAAAATGTGTTTAGCAAAAGAGTCAGTGCATCTTTGGCATCAGATTCTATACATCCAAAATATATTCCTCTTCTTCTGTTCTCTGCAATCTGAATACATTCTTTCCATACTTCATCTAATTTAGATGAAACAAGCCAACGCTTATAAGGGGTAGATAAAAGAAAAGAAGGGGGTATAATTCGTCCTAAGTCTTCACGAAGAGGTTCTATTTTTGGGTTTGATTCTATCATTATATTCTTAATTAATATGAATTTTGACTATTAATAAAGTATACTCATCAAAAAAATACTTTATAATTGAAGATAGTCTGTTTTATTTTTGTTTAAACGTTAACAATTTATTTCTGTAATATTCATATTGTTCTTGCACTGCAGCTATCTCGGCAGGAATACCTTCAGTTAAGCCGTTCACCAATGCCTCAAATTTGTCAAGGATGGAAACTATACGTTGTTGTTCGGAAATAGAGGGGATTGGGAGTAATACTTTTTCTAAACGAGAAACAGATAAGCCTGGTTGTGCGCCTGCTGTTTTGTATTGATTAAGGTTCATTATTATTAATAAATAAAAAGTATAATGTGGCAAGCAATAACCTCTATCAGAAACTACAATTGCATGCTCCGTAGCATAAAATTGATCTTCTGCAAAATTAACATTACCACATAATGCACCTTGTCGCCCAATAAGTACTTTTCCCCCTTCTTGATTAAAGAGAGAAACATATCCCCTTAAACCATTACCTCCATAACATGGAAATCGTTTTTCTCCAGTTCGTTTGGATGAAATTTCTGATGCGGGAATACCTTTTCCGGCCTTTATATCGTAAACTTCTCCCAATTTCATCCACTTTACGTTTTTATCATCCTTGTCGAATGTGAGTAACTTATTTCGATA
>ULQM01000492.1_pt1 | contig 13137 bp, 11 predicted proteins | sample 1954451 | NCBI WGS metagenome assembly ULQM01 (sample SAMEA4835655, study PRJEB28245) | human gut metagenome | biome: gut microbiome; material: fecal sample | place: Denmark | collected 2008 | reverse complement strand
ATTTCGGAAGGATAAGTTGCATTTACTATTACAAGTTACGACTTTTTTTAGAAAGCCCTTTCACGGCTAAAATCCCTCTTTTCTTCCCCTCTTTATATATATGCATATATAGAAAAAAACCGCTCCATTTCGGAGCGGATTTCTTTTTCTTTAAATCAGTTATTCCTCGAAGAGGCTAGCAACAACAAGACCCGGAGGAAAATCCCAATGAAATCAACGTAGAAGTTATAGGCCATGAAGAGGGCTAAGTTATTGTTCGCCATCCCGGTGGCTGCAATCTTCGCTGCTCGATTTGCGTCCACCCCGACAATCAAGGTGACCGCGATGATGAAGATGATGGAAATGATGAAGTCCAGAAGCATAAAGGTGCTGGGACTAATCAAGTACCAGATCCCGAAGAACATCGAGACCAGCAAGACACCGATCAACATCGTAAGAGCGATGAAGGCGATGGGGTTCCAGTTAATCTTTGAGAAATACCCGAGTAAGAACATGATGAGGAATAAACCTGTCGTGATCCCTAAGGCTTCCATCAAAGTATAGAAGGTGATAACCCCGGTTAAGAGGACCCCGCTAAACAATAACCCATAGAGAACCGCGAAGATGAGGAAACCCACCCACGGAGCTTTATTGGTTTTACTGATATAGACGCTATTGATGATCATCATCACGAAGATTCCGATTCCGCTAATAGCGAACGTCGCCATATAAGCGATCGCCATCTCATTAGAGCCAGCTTCAAAACTTGACCATAAGATATAGGAATAGAGAAGCCCTACTCCCAGAGTGACAAAGACCCCTAACGCTAAATATAAGAAGATAAGGGCTAAGAACTTGGTCTTAACCTTTCCGGTCTCTTGGCTAAAAGCTAAAGAGGAATCGGTCATGCGATGACCCCTTGAAGGAGAGCGAGGAAGCTATCCGGTTTGAGCGATGCTCCACCGACTAAGGCTCCATCGATATCTTTCGCAGCCATATAGGTTTTGATGTTTTCCGGTTTCACGCTACCCCCGTAGAGGATACGGATTTCTTCGGAAACTTCTTCCCCATATAAACCTTTTAAGATATCTCTGATACCTTTGATGGTGTTTTCGGCGATTTCTTGGGTCGCGCTCTTTCCGGTGCCAATCGCCCAGATTGGTTCATAGGCGATGACGACTTTCTTAGCATCTTCCCCATTTAAATCTTTGAAACCTTCGATGATTTGGGTTTTGACGAAATCCATCGTTTCCCCCTTTTCAAAGGTTTCAAGGCTTTCCCCGCAGCAATAGACCGGAGTTAAACCGTATTTAAGGATGTTCTTAATTTTAGCGTTACAAGCAACGGAGGTTTCCCCGTTGTATTCCCGGCGTTCGGAGTGCCCGATGATGACGTGGGTGACCCCAATATCTTTTAACATCGGAACACTGACTTCCCCAGTATAAGCACCGGAATCATGTTCATTGCAGTTTTGGCTGGAAATGATTAAGCCTTTCGGGGCCACTTCGATGACGCCCGGTAAACAAATGAAAGTCGGAGCAATCCCGATTTCCACGTCATGGGCTTTAGCTAAAGCGACCATATCACTGGCCTTAGAGGCGAAGTCTTTCGCCTCCGAGACCGTCTTATTCATTTTCCAGTTACCGAGTAAAAATTTCTTCCGCATGAGGCTTACCTCAAGACATCGACACCCGGGAGGTGGCCATCATTTTCAATCATTTCAAGCGAGGCACCGCCACCGGTGGAAACGTGGCTGAAATATTGTTTATAGCCGAATTGTTTAACGGCACTAGCGCTATCGCCACCGCCGCAAACGGTGAAGGCTTTGCCGTCGAGTTCTTTAATCGCTTCACAGATCGCAATCGTCCCTTGTTGGAAGTCCTTTTGTTCGAAGACACCCATCGGGCCATTCCAGAAGACGAGCTTGGCTTTTAAGATTTCATCGTGATAAAGCTTTTGGGTCTTCGGGCCGATATCGCAGCCTTGGAAACCATCGGGGATATCCCCTTCCACCATCTTGATAACTCTTCCTTCTTTTTCTTCGAAGCTATCGGTGATGACGCTATCGATGGGGAGGAGTAAACGGCCATTGGCTTCTTCGTAACACTTTTTCGCGTAATCAAGTTGATCATCTTCGACGGGGCTATGACCAACCTTTTGCCCTAAGGCTTTCTTAAAGGTGTACGCCATCGCGCCACCGATTAAGATCTTGTCGCACTTCTTGAGAAGGCTATCGATAACTTTAATCTTATCGCTGACTTTGAAACCACCGAGAATCGCGATGTAAGGTCTATCTTCCGCTTTCGGTTCCACACAGCGGGAAAGATTTTCAACTTCCTTAATCATTAAATAACCGAGCGCGACCGGTTTTCCTTCGGCTTTGAGGATCGAAGGAACGCCGACGGTTGAAGCATGGGCCCGGTGAGCGCTTCCGAAAGCATCCATCACATAGGCATCGCAGAGGCTCGCCCAGTCTTTCGCGAGTTCGGGATCATTCTTTTCTTCACCCTTTTCGTAACGGGTATTTTGGGCTAAGAGGATTTCTCCATCTTTCAGAGATTCGACCGCTTCTTTTAAAGCCGCGCCTCTCGTCGCATTGACGAAATGAACTTTGGTATCGGGTAAAAGGGCTTGGAGAGCTTTTGCGACCGGAGCCATATCGTTGGCCTTCTTCATTTCTTCAATCTTATTGGGATCCGGTTCTTTCCATTTGATTTTGCCGAGGTGGCTCATCAAAAGCACTCTCGCTCCTTGCGAGGTGAGTTTGGTAATCGTCGGTAAAGCGGCGACAATCCGGTTGTTGTCACGGATGACACCAGCCTTTTGAGGGACGTTAAAATCGACCCGGACATAAACGACTTTTCCTTTTAAGTCGTGAAGATCATTAACAGTAATCATGTATTCTGCTCCTTTGCTATCTATGATAGCACAGAGATAAATTTGGGGTAGAGAAATAGCATTCAAAGAAAAATATTATCTTTGAGTTAAAAATCGATAAATCAAATAAAATAACGAGGTTTTGCTAAGGATAATACGAAAAAAACCGCCCGAAGGCGGTTCATTGCTTGTTATTTAAAATTTACGCTTCAGGAACGGCGCTGCCAGATAAGTCAAGATAATCTCCAGTCGGTTCCCAACTATCATCGACAGTGACACCGGTTTCAATGACGACATTCAAATCTAAATCGATGTCAAAATCCATACTCACTGTTTCCGGGATGTTGATACCGCCATCAACGACAATATCGGTAAGAGCTAACGCAAAATAGCTTCCATCATTCTTATAGTTGAGATCAATTTTCCAAGCTCCGAGAGAAATGGGCGCAATGAGCGAAGAAATCATCTGAGTCATAGCTGCAAGTTCTTCTTCTGTTTCTTGGCCAGTGGTAAGGTTAGCAACAATTAAACTCACCATTAAATTCTTAACTTGCGTTTCGCTGACATCGACGTGAATGCCATAGATATCATCCGCTCCTTTAGTATAAGAAGCAGTACCAATCATAGAAACCAACGGAAGATAAGTATTAAGTTCAGAGCTAATTTGAGCAATTGTTGTAGAAACAGCGGTTAAATCAAGCGGAATTTCGCCAAACACCGGAGTCATAAATTTAGTTAAGTCAAGAGCAGGAGCTTGGCTCGTTGTTGTGCCGCTTATAGCAGCGTTTACATTGTTAATAAAATCACTTAATCCTTTGCTGAGATCGAAATATAATTTATCACCATAAATGTGAACTTCTTCGTTTAAGGAAGGGAGATTGACTTCGTCAAACGGAGGAAGACTGATATTAAGCGCTTTAAGTTCTTCCTCAGTATAAACTTTTCCATCGGCATCACTATAGACAGAATCAAGGGTCACTTGATAGCCACCGGTTAGGGTCGCTGAGCCATATAAATCAGCGGTCGTGCATTCAGCAGCTAAACCTCCGAGTTCAGCATTGACAGTTAAATTTTTGAAAGAGTTATTAGCAGTAACATCACCATAAAGAGTAAAAGTAGAGGTGCTATAGGCGACCATCTCTTGTTGCACATTGGCTTTACCATCAAGGTTAACAGTAGCTTTAACGCCGCTTAAGTCAATTCCTTCAAGGGCAGTCCCGAGAGCAGCCGCAGCGACAGCTGCATCGATTTTTTCTCCTTCGACCGGGCCGATAGAAGTACCGACACCGCCCGTGGAGGATGTTCCCGATTCACACGATGCGAGAACGAGGAGGCTTCCAAGAGCCACGAGTAAGTAAGATTTTTTCATAAATACCTTCTTTCGCCGTAATGTTACTTGATAAAAATTAAAATCTCAATTTAAAAATTACGAAAAGAAAACTAAAACAAAGGGGAAAGCAGAAAAGAAAGATTACATCTAATAATTTAGTGCTCTATTTATTCTTAATATCATTCTCTTTTTTAGAGAAAACAAAAAAGGGTCCCAAAGGAACCCTTAAAAATTTAATGAATAAATTATTTGCAGCCGAGCACTTTGCCGTAGATACCAGCGAGCCGGACATATTGGCAAGTGAAGCTGTATTCGTTATCGTACCAGCTCACAACCTTGACATATTGATGGCCATCGGGATCTGTGAAGACGACGGTTTGGGTAGCATCGAAGTATGATCCTTCGGTCGCTCCGATGATGTCGCTGCTGACAATTTCATCTTCAGTATAACCGAGGACATCTTTAAGAGTGGTCTCACTTGCTTCTTTAAGAGCAGCGTTGACTTCTTCTTTAGTTACTTCTTTTTCAAGAGAAAGTGAGAGGTCAACTAATGAGCCATCGACAACCGGCACCCGGACAGCACCGCCCATGAGGCGTCCTTTAAGTTCTGGAATGACGAGGTTAATAGCTTTCGCAGCACCCGTGGTCGTCGGAACGATATTAGCAGCGGCCGCTCTTCCCCGACGGAGGTTACCCTTGGCGAGGTCGAGAATGGTTTGGTCATTGGTGTAAGCGTGGACCGTAGTCATAAAGCCACCCTTGACGCCGAATTTGTCGACTAAGACTCTCATGACCGGCGCTAAGCAGTTGGTCGTGCAGCTGCCACCGCTGATGATGGTCATATCCTTGGTGAGCTTGTCGGTGTTGACCCCGTAAACGAAGGTCGGAATATCTTTATCGCTGCTCGGAGCGCTGATGATGACGCCTTTGGCACCATTGTGGAGGTGGACTTCACCATCGGCCCGGGATTTAAGTCTACCGGTGCATTCGAGGACGATATCGACGCCGTATTCACCCCATTTTAAATCGTGGGGATCTTTTTTGCCGAGGACCGGGATCTTCACACCCTTGAAGATGAGGTTGTTGATGCCCTTTTCCGCATCGACTTCATAGCCGATTTCATCCGCGTGCCACTTCTTGTGAGTGGTATCGTATTTCAAGAGATACGCTAAAGTTTTGGCATCGACTAAATCGTTGATTGCGACGACTTCAAAACCGCCTACCTCATAAGCCCGACGGAAAGCGAGACGCCCAATCCGTCCGAAGCCATTAATTGCCAGTTTGATTGACATTTATTTTGCCTCCTAATGTAAACTGCAAATAAATTATAATGCCCTTTTGAGTAAAAAGAAGAAAAAAGCATTCAAAAGAGAGGGAAATTATTCTCTTTATGAGAATAGATAGAGTAACAGTCGACTTTAATTTAACTTATTCTTCTTTAAAAAGATCGGTCAGTTCGCAGTCTAAACCCTTCTTGATTCTTAAAAGCATCCCCAGGGTGATGTTTTTCTTTCCTTGTTCAATGCCGGAAATATAGTTCTTATTGATTTTGCATTTATAGGCCAGTTGTAACTGAGAAAGACCGAGGGCCTTCCTTCTTTTTCTAATGTTTTGCGACAAGGTAAACAAAACTTTTTCTAATTCCCGGTCCGTCATTTCTTTTCCTCATATAGTTTTAATAAGCTCCGAAAGAGATGGTTGATATTGCTCTTAGTAATTTCGGTATTCATCTCTTTGGAAAGTAAAGCCGCTAGTTCATTGAGCGAGGCATCCGGATATTTTTCTCTGATGTTTATAAGAACTGATAATTTAGGATTAGTGATGTTATAGATTTCCCCGCTTTCTTTGAGGAATTTGATGGCTTCTTGTTGTTTTTCACTAGCTTTAATGGTCTTACTTAAGTTGGCCATATCGAGGTTAGTAAAACGATTATCGATATTCACAAAATCGCGGTCAGTTCGGACGTTTTCAAATTCTAAACAGCATTGTTTCGCTCCTAAAAGAATCAAGAAATCGCTGATTTCCCCGCTTCTTTTAAGATAAATAATTTCGTGACCTCTTCGAGAAACAATCTTCGAAGAAAATAAGACCGGTAAGCCTTTATTCCAAAGCTTCATCACTTTTTTAGCGTACGCTTCATTCCCTACTTTAATTTCCAAGTGATAACTCTTCGAACCGGGAGAATTAACTGAGCCATTAGCTAAGAAGAGTCCGGCCATATAGCTAGCTTTTTGTTCGGGAGTTTTTATTAAGCTTTCTGGAAGATTGCCACTGAAGAAATCGATATCTAAATCACTCAATAAATCGCGAGCGTTATCAATCAAAAGATGAAACACTAACCTCTTCTTAAAAGCGGAGCTCCTAGTGTACGAGAACTTCCCTTTTAAGCCGTAGAGCGAATCGATATATAAATAAATAGTTTTAACGATGATGGCCTGTTCCGAATAGATATCGAGAATATCCTTTTTATCGGACAAAGAAATATAGCTACTTTGATGGATGAAAGAAGAGAGGAAGGCCCGTTTCTCTTCGTCGGTCCTCTCCACTCTCGCACTTTCTTCTTTGACCCGCATCGAAAAGGATAGAGTTTCCACTTATTTCACCTCTCTTAAATACCGGATAATCGAAAGCGAGGCGATCGCGCCATCCGAACACGCGGTAACCACTTGTTTAAGTAAAGTATTCCGGCAATCCCCAATCGCGAACACTCCCGGAATATTGGTCTTCATTTGCTCATCAGTGATAATGGAACCATCAGGTTTTCTTTCTAAAGGCAGGGAGGATAAGAAACTATCGCTACCCCCGCCAAAAGAAGGGAGGAATAAAGCTTTAACAGGGAGAACATGTTCTTCGTTATTCTCTTCATAAGTTAAAGAAGACATCACCTGATCCCCATCGACCTTTTTAATCTCCCCTTTGATTAAATGGACATTGCTAGGTAAAGATAAATTTTCGAGATCAGTGAAAAGATAAACATCCCTCGCTAAAGAGGAAAGATAGAGCGCGTCTTCCACTTCTTTTTCTTCATCGATTTTGATAGCTACTTTCTCATTTTTATAAAAATATCCGTCGCATGTCGCGCAGACCGAAATCCCTTTTCCTTTAAACTTGTCAAGGTTTTGCAGTGGTTTTTCGGTTTTTTTCTTGCTAAAAGTCCCTGTTCCAATGACGACCGCTTTCGCGTGGAAACTTTCTTTTTGGGTGGTGACTAAGAAACCCGTTTCATCTTGCTTAATATCCCGGACTTCTTCTTGGAGAACATCAACTCCTAAAGCCATCACTTGGGAAAATAGAACGCTCGCGACGGCAGGCCCACTTCCCTTTTCTACCCCTGGATAATTATCGAGGTGGGGAATATCAATAAGTTTTCCCCCGGGGACATATTTTTCTAAAATCACGCAGGATTTCTTGGCTCTTGCGAGATACAACGCGCAGGTCAGTGAGGCTGGTCCCCCACCGATTAAAATAACATCTTGTTCCATCATAAGCTTTTTAACTTCTCTACGAGTTCTCCATAATTATCTAAAAAGTAATCGGGGTGAAGAGTAGGATCAATCTTCCGTGGTCCCCAGGTAACTAACATACTTTTAACCCCCGCGTTTTTAGCGGTCAAGATGTCATAGAAAGAATCGCCGATATAAAGAGTTTCTTCTTTCTTGATATCCGGGAAATGGGAAAGGATTTTATAAACTCCTTCGGGAGAGGGTTTACTCTCTTTCGTGTCCCCACCACCGACCACGACTTCGAAATCGTCTTCCAGTTTTAAAAGTTTCAAAACATAGACGGCAAAGTCATGTTGTTTATTGGTGTTTATCGCGAGTTTATAACCTATTTTTTTAAGTTGTTTTAAGGCTTCGACTTCCCCCGGGTAACTATCGACATATTCATCGTAATAACTCCGGCTAATCTTCTGAAATAAGGGTAAAGATGTTTCTAAAGGGACATCGGGGAATTCTTTCTTTAAGCTCTCTTTAATCGGAGGACCACTGAAGGTCACAATCGTATCGAAGTGAGGGATATAACCAGGTTTAAATTTCTTATAAAGCTCAAGCCACGTTAAAGTTAAAAGTAAATCGGTATCACAGGTGGTCCCATCCATATCGAAAATCAAAAGTTTAAGCATTGGTCGAAGTGATATTTTCCTTTTTGATGCCCGGCGGTTCCGGAAGTGGTTTCTTTTTGATGTATTTTCCAAGGACAATGCCCAGGGTGCCGGCGATAAAGATGGCTTCAAGTAATGCCGTAATAGCGAACCCATAACTTAAGTTAACGGACGCTTCCGGGTAAGCGTATAGGGTTAAGTTATTGGTTCCGAGGAACATGAAAGCCGCGCTGATAAGAGCAGTACCCGCTGAACCAAATAACACGTATTGCGCAATTTCTTTTTTCTTTAAGAGGTAAAGAATGAGAACAGCTATTAAAGCTACAAAAGCGATAAGCAAGAAGACAAAGCCCACCATAAATAAGGGTGAACCATTATTAAACAAGACTTCAAAGCCGGTTAAAGAGGCAATCATTTTCCCATGTTCCACGACGGTGATTGATTTCGCAAAGGGCAGGAAGAGAGAAGAGAACAATAAACCGCCTCCCACAATTATTGCAGGCCAAATATTCTTCTTATTTTGGTAATAATCGTGAAGGTGAAGGAACGCGATAATCGCTAAGCCAATCGCGATATATGCAATCGAATTAACGACGCTCCACGCGTTATCAGTTCCCATCGTAAAGGCGGTATTTCTCGTCGGTTCCATAATGAGCCGGACAATACCGTACCACATGAAATAAACGCCCGCTAAATCCCCATTTACTAACCACTTCTTAAGTAACCGCTTGATGACGACAGTAATTAAGAAGAAGCCAGCGATATTAATTAAGGCTTCTATCAAGAACAAAGGTACATTTAGGAAACCAGCTTGTACTAAACTTCCGTTATTATTGATTCCCATCTGGTTGATGATCCAGTTCGGTAACCACTGCCAACCAGCGGAAGACACGGTTTGACCATAAACTTCACAGTTAAAGAAGTTCCCCATTCTTCCCATCGCTTGGGCTAAAAGAATGGAAGGAACGCAGATATCAATCGCCCATCTAGGATCAACGTATTTTCTTCTCAGTCTTAAGAAAATGTAGCCAGCGATAACGCCAGCTGCCGCCCCACCTAAAATGGTGAGACCCCCGTCCCAAATCGCGAAGACATCCGTCCAATCGCGGCCCGCGAATTCTCGGTTCCAGTTCCCGACCACGTACCAGATTCTCGCTCCGATGACGCCGGACGGGAAAGCTACTAAGACTAAGGTATCTAAGATACCATGTTTTCCATATTTCTTATAGAAATAATGGTCGCAGTAAAAATAACAAATAAAGACCCCGGTGATGATTAAGATACCGTAGAAAGCGATATGAAAGCCGTCCACTCGGTGCCCGGCATAGGTTAAGAAAATCCCTTCAGATGTGATAGTGAAACCATTGGGTAAAGGATAAGAAAGATAGGCTCCAAAACCCTGGGTCCATAAGAAGAAACTGATGATGAAAACTGGGATTAAAGTGTATAAGCAGATATCGAAGATCTTTCGCTCTTTCTTATCGACATTTTTCTTTAAGAAATGGATGCTATAAAAGCCCCAGAAACCGACGAAGGAAAGACCGAATAAGATAGATCCGATAATCCCATAAGCTAATTGTCCGGCGTAGGAAATACTTTGACCCGCTAAAGGACCTTGGACGTAGCTGGTTACACTTTGCCATTCCGGGTGCCCTAAGAAAATCCCTAAGGTTAAGACTAAGAAGCTTAAGCTTAAAGCTAAATAACTGCCTAAGGTTAAACCCAACTGCTTTTTATCGGTGATTTTGGAAGAGGAACTAATCTTCTTTAAACCGGTACTTGCCCCGATAGCCGCTCCATCCTTCACGTATTTTTTCATCATGATAATGAAGCCGGCTAAACCGAGAAGGAAGAGGATGAGCGATATAACTAATAATGCGATTGACATGGGGATATCTTACCACCTAAGCGAAGTGACTTCCTTATAAAACTTTCTTTAAATATTCCCCGGTATAACTTCCGGGGGTTTTCGCGACTTGTTCCGGGGTCCCTTGAGCGACAATCTTGCCCCCGCGGAAACCGCCTTCCGGCCCTAGGTCAATGACATAGTCACTGGCCTTAATGATATCGAGGTTATGCTCGATGATGATGACAGTATCACCATGATCGACGATGCTTTGAAGAACATTGATTAAGCGTTTAACGTCATCAGTGTGGAGACCGGTTGTCGGCTCATCGAGAATATAAATCGTTTTCCCAGTCGGCCGTTTTTGAAGTTCATAAGCGAGCTTAACCCGTTCGGCTTCCCCACCGCTTAAAGTCGTCGCCGGTTGCCCGAGCTTCATATAGCCGAGACCGACATCATATAAAGTTTGAATTTTACGCTTGATTTGCGGGCGATTTTCGAAAAATTTCAAAGCTTCTTCCACTCGCATTTCCAGCACGTCATAGATATTTTTGCCCTTGTAATAACAGGCTAAAGTTTCTTCGTTATAACGTTTCCCGTCACATTCATCGCACTTCACGTAAACGTCAGGAAGGAAGTTCATGCTGACCGAGGTTACCCCGGCTCCTTGGCACTTTTCACAACGGCCACCCGGCACGTTAAAAGAGAATCTCCCCTTTTCAAAACCTCGGGCCTTCGCTTCTGGGGTTTCACTGAATAATTCCCTGATGTCATCGAAGACTTTCGTATAGGTCGCCGGATTGCTTCTCGGGGTTCTTCCGATCGGATCTTGGCTGACATTGATGACTTTATCAACGTACTCTAAACCTTCTAAAGAATCATAGGCCCCACATTGTTCTTGGGACCCATTGATCTCTCTTTGAAGAGCAATTCCCAGCGTTTCATTGATTAAGGAGCTTTTACCGCTGCCACTGACACCGGTGACCGAGATAAAACACCCTAAGGGGAATTTAACTTTTAAGTTCTTTAAGTTATGGCATTTGGCTCCTTTTAAAATCAAAAAATGCCCGTTTCCCTTACGTCTTTTTTTCGGTATTTCGATTTTTTTCTCCCCTGACAGATATTGCCCAGTGATACTATCCTTGCATTTCATTAAGCCTTCTAAGTCCCCGGAATAAACAATGTTACCCCCGTGGACCCCAGCCCCTGGGCCAACATCGACGACGTAATCAGCGGCTCTAATCGTTTCTTCATCATGCTCAACGACGATTAAGGTATTTCCTAAATCCCGCATTTCTCGAAGAGTTCTAATTAACTTCTCACTATCCCGTTGATGGAGACCAATCGAAGGTTCATCAAGGACATAAAGAACGCCGGAAAGTTTGGAACCAATTTGGGTGGCTAACCTAATTCTTTGGCTTTCGCCACCGCTTAAGGTCATCGCCATCCGGTCTAAAGTTAAATAATCAAGCCCAACATCCAATAAGAACTTCGCTCGGTTTTCAATCTCTTTAAAGAGCATCGAAGCGATATAAAGTTGATTCTCGGTTAATGTTTTCTTGCTTTCTTCTAACCATCCTAAAAGCTTATCAATCGTCAGTTGGGTAACTTGATAAATGTTGAGATTGTTGATTAAAACCGATAAGGCTTGTTCATTTAATCTCGCGCCATGGCAAGTTTCACAGATACTATCCCGCATAAAGGATTCATAATATTCGCTCATCCACTTGGAACCCGTCTCCGCGTACAATCGTTCAATCCTCGTCTTCACCCCTTCAATGTAACCACGTCTAATATTCCGGTTTCCACCGCTGGTAGTGATGACTCTTTCAATCGGTTCTTTGCTACCGTAAAGGATTAAATCCTGATGTTCTTTCGGTAAGTCTTTCCAAGGAGTGTCGTAACTGATGTGATAGTGATCCATCAAGCGACAGAAATCTTGCCACTCAATATTCGCAGTCCCGACTTGGTTCTTAAAATACCTAATGCAGCCTTCATTGATGGTTTTGGTGGGATCAGGAATTAATAAATCAATAGCGACCGTCCGGCTGATCCCTAACCCTTTACAAGCTGGGCAATATCCTAACGGAGCGTTAAAGCTGAACAATCTCGGTTCCAATTTGGGAACGGAGAACCCGCATTCAGGGCACGTATGGTGACTGCTGACTAATTTCTCGCTTTCGGGAGTGTAGATGACTAAATAACCGTGCCCGTACTCTAAAGCGAGTTCCACGTCTTCACTGACCCGGCTACGGACTCCGTCTTTGATAACAAGACGGTCAATAACGACGTCAATATCGTGCCTTTTATTCTTTTCTAAGGGTTGAAGTTCACTTAAAAGAGTGAATTCTTTATCGACCCGGATTCTTTCAAAACCGCTGGCTTTCAGTTTCTCTAATGTATCTTTATGGGTGCCTTTTTCGTGGCGAACTACAGGTGCTAAGATTTGCACTCTCGTTCCTTCCGGTAATTTTAAAACCATGTCAGTCATCGCCTGCGGGGAAAAACTGATGATGGGAATATGGTGCGTTGGGCAGTACGGGGTCCCGACTCTTGCAAAAAGAAGCCGCAGGAAGTCATAGATTTCCGTGACTGTCGCGACTGTGGACCTCGGGTTATGGGAAGTGGTTTTTTGGTCGATCGATATGGCTGGACTAAGTCCATCGATACTATCGACATCCGGTTTCTCGATTCCCCCTAAGAATTGTCTGGCATATGGACTTAAACTTTCGACGTACCGTCTCTGCCCTTCCGCGTAAATAGTTTCGAAAGCTAAAGTGCTTTTACCGCTGCCGCTTAGCCCAGTAAAAACGGTCAGTGTTTCTTTCGGGATACTGACATTGATATTTTTTAGATTATTTTCTCTCGCCCCTTTGACGACGATAAATTTGTTCTCATTACTCATACCTTGAGATTATAGCATGCAAGAAACCTTCCCTTATAAGGGAACGCTTACAAAAAGAGCGTAACTTGTAATAGTAAATGCAACTTATCCTTCCGAAA
>ULQM01063442.1_pt1 | contig 13167 bp, 12 predicted proteins | sample 1954451 | NCBI WGS metagenome assembly ULQM01 (sample SAMEA4835655, study PRJEB28245) | human gut metagenome | biome: gut microbiome; material: fecal sample | place: Denmark | collected 2008 | reverse complement strand
GCTCCTGCCTGTTCCGAAGTATATAGCCGTCCATGGCGATGACCTCCCCTCTCATTCGTGCTCTCCATTCTACACGAAAAAGGGGTCGGCGTAAAGCGGGGCGGGACAACTTTTTACAAATTTCCGCTTTTCGCCAAAATAGACTTTTCTCCGGCGGGTTTTGTGGTATAATGCTATTTGTATAAGTATATATACCCAACGAAATGAATTAAGGAGGGTTTTGGCATGGCGAACCGGGTAACGATGTCTATCTGCGGCACGGAGTATATCCTCGTAGCGGAGGAGGACGCCGCCTACATGGAGAAGATCGGCAGCATGGTGGATGCGGAGATGCAGAAGCTGATGGACAGCGCCCACATGAGCCGTGACGCGGCGGCGGTGCTGGCGGCGGTCAATCTGGCGGACCAGCTCACCAAGGCGCAGGAGGGCGCGGAAAATCTGCGCCGGCAGGTGAAGACCTATCTGGACGAGGCCAGCCGCGCCAAGAACGAGGCCGCTGAGCTGCGCCGGAAGCTGCAGAACACCCAGAACCAGAATAACCGCCGGTGATGATGGAGCTTTTGGCCCCCGCGGGGGGATATGAGGCACTGACCGCCGCGGTGCAGAATGGCGCGGACGCGGTGTATATGGGCTTCGGTGCGTTCAACGCGCGGCGGAGCGCGAAAAACTTTACCGACGAGGAATTCGCGTCGGCGGTGCGGTATTGCCATCTGCGGGGCGTGCGGGTCTTTTTGACCCTGAACACCCTGCTGACCGACCGGGAGCTGCCCGGGGCGGCCGCGGCGCTGCGGAAAGCCAGCGCCATGGGCGTGGACGCGGTGCTGGTGCAGGACTGGGGCCTGCTGACCCTGGCAAAGGAGATCGTGCCGGACCTGCCTCTTCACGCCAGCACGCAGATGAGCCTGTTCACGCTGGGCGGCGCCAATGCGGCCGCGGCGTTGGGCATGGAGCGCGTGGTGCTGGCCCGGGAGCTGGACCGGGACGAGGTACGGGAGATCTGCGCCGGCTGCGGCGCGGAGATCGAGGTGTTCGGCCACGGGGCGCTGTGTATGTGCTACTCCGGCCAGTGCGAGATGAGCGCCGTGCTGGGACAGCGCAGCGGCAACCGGGGCGCCTGCGCCCAGCCCTGCCGTCTGCCCTACGGCGTGAACGGCCCCTGCCGGGACGCGCATCCCCTGAGCCTGAAGGACGCCAACCTGTCCGCCTATCTGCGGGATATGGCGTCTATGGGCGTGGCCTGCCTGAAGCTGGAGGGACGGCTGAAGCGGCCGGAATACGTGGCCGTGGTAACGGGCATCTACCGCCGCCTGCTGGACGAAAGGCGACTGCCCACGGCGGAGGAGTCCCGGGCGCTGGAGCAAGCCTTCTCCCGCAGCGGCTTCACCGACGGCTACTGGCTTGGTAAAAAGGGCAGAGCCATGTTCGGCACCCGGCCGGAGAACGTACCGGAGCCGAAGGCGCTGTTCGCCGCGGCCCGTGAGACATACGAAAACGGAAAAGAGAACCGGAAAATACCGGTGAACCTGCGGCTGACGGTGCGCCGGGGCGAACCGGTGCGGCTGAGCGGCGCGTGCGCCGTCCGGAACGGCGTGACCATAGCCTTAGCCACGGGCGACGCGCCGGAGGAAGCCCGGAACCGGGCGGTGACGGCGGAGGAGCTGCGGCAGCGGCTGACCAAGACCGGCGGCACGGTGTTCGCGGCGGATCAGATCGAAATAGAGCTGGACGAGGGGCTGATGGTGTCCGCCAGCGCGGTGAACGCGCTGCGGCGGGAGCTGCTGGACGAGCTGGCGGATCGGCGGATGGACACTCCGAAGCGCCGTGAACTGCCCGCCTCTCCCCTGCCGGAGGCCCCGGCGGGCGCGGCGGAGCTGGACTTTACCGTGTCCATCAGCAGGCCCGATCAGCTGACGGCCGAGCTGCTGGCGGAACGCCCCGCCATCGTGTATATCCCGGCGGAGCTGCTGGATAAGATGGACCTGATGCCCTATATCGGGCAGGCGGAGTTCTGCGCGGTGCTGCCCCGGATATTCCGCACGGCGGACGAACCGGTGTTCCGGGATATTCTGCAGCGGCACCCGGAGGTCGCCTCCGCGGCCATCGGCAACCTGGGCCATCTGGCCATCGTGAAGGGCCTGGGCAAAACGCTCCGCGGCGACTTCGGCCTGAACGTGTACAACAGCCGGGCGGTGCGCTTCTGGCAGGAGCAGGGGCTGTCGTCCGTGACGGCCAGCTTTGAGCTGCGGTGGCAGCAGGTGCGGGACCTGGGAAAATATGCGGACTGCGAGGCCCTTGTCTATGGCCGCCTGCCGCTGATGATCACCGAAAACTGCGTGACGAAGAACAGCGTGGGCTGCGCCCATGGGGCGGGCAGCGTGCTGACCGACCGGCGGGGCGAGCAGTTCCCGGTGCTGTGCGCCTACGGGTGCCGGTGCGAGATCGAGAACGGAAAGACACTGGTGCTGGCGGACAAGCCGGAGGTGTTCCGGTGCGGCCTGCGGTACGGACGCCTGCGGTTTACCACAGAGACGGCGGCGGAGTGCGCGGCGCTTCTCCGCGCCCACAGGGCCGGGACCGTCACCGCCGACGACAACAGCACACGCGGGCTGTTCTACCGGGGCGTAGAGTAAAACAAATGGTATAACACTCGTTATAATTTACAAACCGTATTCAATTTCAGGAGAAAAAGGTGTTACTATGGAGCTGAAGATCAAAGCCCTGTCCCCCAAGATCGGGACGGAGATACCCCTCCCCCGCTTTGCCACCGCCGGCGCGGCCTGCATGGACCTGTGTGCCTGCATCGACGAGGCGGTGACGCTGGCAGCCGGGGAACGGCGGCTGGTGCCCACGGGCATCGCCATCGCCCTGCCGTCGGCGGACTACGCGGCGCTGGTGTTCGCCCGCAGCGGGCTGGGCATCAAGAAGGGCGTGTGCCTTTCCAACGGCGTGGGCGTCATCGACAGCGACTACCGGGGCGAGATCGGCGTGGGGCTGGTAAACCTGGGAAGCGAACCGTACACGGTGCAGCCCGGGGACCGGATCGCCCAGCTGATGGTGGTGCCGGTGGTGCAGCCCACGGTGACGGTGGCGGAGGACCTGGACGAGACGGACCGGGGTGCCGGCGGCTTCGGCTCCACAGGCAGGTGACGTATATGGCAAAGATCGTGCTGGCCTCCGGGTCCCCCCGGCGGCAGGAGCTTTTGCGTCGGATGGGCATCACCGACTTTACCGTCCGGGTGCCGGAGGTGGAGGAATACTTCCCCGCCGGGCTGACGCCGGAGGAGACGGTGTGCTACATCTCCCGGGAGAAATCCCAGGCGGTGGCGTCCGACGCGGACGAGATCGTCATCACGGCGGATACGATGGTGTTTCTGGACGACAAGAAGCTGGGCAAGCCCGCCGACGAGGCGGAGGCCCTGCAAATGCTGACGGCCCTGCAGGGTCGGCGCCACACCGTCTGTACCGGTGTGACGGTGCGGCAGGGGGAGAAAGCCCTGACCCGCGCCCAGCACACGGACGTGTATTTCCGTCCGGCCACACAGCGGGAGCTGAAGGCCTACATCGCCGGGGGCGAGCCCATGGACAAGGCCGGGGCCTACGGCGTACAGGGACAGGGTGCGCTGCTGGTGGAGCGCATCGACGGCGACTTTTTCAACGTGATGGGGCTGCCGGTGGTGCTGCTGGCGGAGATGCTGGGCGAATTCGGGATACAGCTGCTGGGATAATGCCCCTTTCGCTCCCTCTGAGAGGGTGCGCTGCCGCCTCCCCTGCCGGGGGAGACTTCAGAGAGGAACAAACGACACATGAAGCGATTTTTTACGAAAACGGGAATATGGCTGCTGGCCGCGGCGGCCACCATCGCGGTGGTGCTGTGCGTGGTGTCGGCCCTGAGCTCCGGAACGGGGCTGCTGCACAACGCCTTGGGCGTGATCGCCTCGCCATTCCGGGCGGCGGGTTCCGCCGTGGCGGGCTGGGTCGGCGGCATTAGCCAGCGGTTTGAGGACGTGGAGACCCTACAGCAGGAGAACGACGAGCTGCGGCAGCAGATCGCGGAGCTGGAGGAGCAGCTGCGGCAGATGGAGCCGGCGGCGACCGAGAATAAAGAGCTGCGCCAGCTGCTGGGCCTGCGGCAGCAGCGCAGCGACCTGGTGTTCGAGGCGGCCCGCGTCACCCAGCGCGACGTGTCCAACTGGGCCAGCACGCTGGTGCTGGACCGGGGCAGTCAGCACGGCGTGGCCATAGGCGACTGCGCGGTGGACAGCGCCGGGAACCTGGTGGGTGTGGTCACAGACGTGGGCCTGAACTGGTGCCGGCTGTCCACGGTGTTGGACACGGACTCCCAGTTCGGTGCGCGGGTATTCCGCACCGGCGAGACGGCGGTGGCCGGCGGCGACCTGGCGCTGATGTCCGAGGGCAGGCTGCGGCTGCAATACCTCAGCGACAGCGCGAACCTGATCAAGGGCGATGTGATCGTCACGTCCGGACTGGGCGGCTACTATCCCGCCGGTCTGGTGATCGGTACGGTGGAGTCCGTGCAGACGGATGACGGCGGGCTGGCGCGGTACGCGGTGCTCTCGCCCAAGTGCGATGTGGCGGCGATACAGGAGATGTTTATTATCACGGATTTTGACGTGATCCAATGACGGAGGACGGCTATGACACGGCGGGCGATACTGCTGAAGTGGATATTGTACTGTCTGTGCGCGCTGGCGCTGGCACTGCTGCAGGGGCTGGTGCTGGTATACGTGCGGGTATGGGGCGTACACCCGTTCCTGCTGCCGGCCATCGCGGTGATACCGGCCACGCTGGAGCGCAACGAGCAGGCGCTGCTGTATGCGGTATTTTTCGGGCTGGCGTGCGACCTTCTCTCGCCGGTGGCGGGCCTGCCGTGCTTTTACGCGCTGGCGTTCCTGCTTGGCGCGGCGGCAGCGTGGCTGCTGAGCGGGCAGGTCATCATGGCGGGCGTGGTGTGCTCGCTGGTGGTGACAGGCGTATGTATGCTGCTCTGCGGACTGCTGCACATGGCGGTGCTGGCGGGACACAGCGGCGCGGGGCTGACCGCGGCGGGCCTGCTGCTGGGCAGGGAGCTGGCGGTATCGCTGCCCTTCGCGGCGGCAGCGCACCCGCTGTTCCGGTGGGCACAGCGGCGGACACTGAGCGAATGACCATAGGAGAGCCAAGCTATGATGAAAAATCCTCACCCCTCCCGGCGGCGGGTATATGTGCTGCTGGGGTTTTTCTGTGCGTTTCTGGTGCTGTTTTTTGCGGTGCTGTATGACGCACAGGTGGTGCACGGCAGCGAAAATCGGGCCAGATCCATCACCAGCAACACCGCCAGCGAAACGGTGACCGCCTCCCGGGGCATCATCACCGACCGGAATGGCAAGGTGCTGGTGAGCAACCGGCTGGCCTATACGCTGGTGGTAGACAAGAGCAGCTTCGGCAAGGACGAGGCCGCGCTGAACGACGCCATCTGGCAGCTGATACAGCTGTGTCAGGAGCAGGGCGTCACATGGAACGACACCCTGCCCATGACCACAGGGTCCTCTCCCCAGCTGACCAGCAAAAGCCTGACCGAGAGCTTCCGGGAGTATCTGGACGACAACAAGCTGCCCACGGACGGCGGCAGCGCGGAAGTGCTGGCCGCTATGCGGAAGCTCTACAAGGTCGATGACAGCTATACCGACGCGCAGGCGCGTCTGATCGTGGGCGTGCGGTATGAACTGGACGGGCGCAGCAGCTACACCTTTGCCGAGGATGTATCCACGGAGCTGCTGGGCCGCATCACCGACGGAAAGTACCGGGGCGTGACCATCAAGACAGCGGCGGCGCGGGTGTACAACACCAAGCTGGCGGCGCACATTCTGGGCACCGTGGGCGCCATATGGCAGGAGGAGTGGCGCAGCGACGAGAGCACCGGCTATGTGGGCTACGCCGACAAGGGCTACAATATGAATGACCTGGTGGGCAAGGACGGCGTGGAGAAGGCCTTTGAGGAATATCTCCACGGCAATGACGGCAAGCGGCTCATCACCACCGACGAGAACGGCAAGATCACCGGCGAGCTGTACACCCGGGAGCCCCAGCCCGGCGGCACCGTGGCGCTGACCATCGACATCGACCTGCAGCAGGTGGTGGAGGACACGCTGGCCAGTACCATTCAGGGCATGATCGACAAGGACAGCAACGAGCGCGGCGGCGCGGCGGCGGTCATTCAGGTCGGCACCGGCGAGGTACTGGCCATGGCCAGCTACCCCACCTACGATCTGGAGACGTTCAACCAGGACTATGATGAGCTGGTGAAGGACGAACGCCTGCCCATGTTTAACCGGGCCACCCAGGGCGTGTACGCCCCCGGCTCCACCTTCAAGCTGTGCACGTCCGTGGCGGCGCTGGAGGAGGGCATCATCACCCCCAGTACGATCATTGAGGACAAGGGTATCTACACCTACTATGTGGACCCGCAGCCCATGTGCTGGATCTGGCGGCAGGCCCACACCACCCACGGGCGCATCAACGTCAGTCAGGCCATCGTGGACTCCTGCAACTACTTCTACTACGAGGTGGGCCGGCTGACAGGCATCAAGAAGCTGGACGAGTACGCCACAGCCTTCGGCCTGGGGCAGTCCACGGGCATTGAGATCGGCGACGTCAGCGGCGTGCTGGCCTCCCCGGAGTGGGCGGAGGCCCACGACCGGGAGTGGACCGACGGCCAGACCATTACAGCGGCCATCGGCCAGTCCTACAACCTGTTCACCCCCCTGCAGCTGGCCAACTATGTGGCTACGCTGGTATCCGGCGGCGAGCACTATGAGGCGCATCTTCTGAAAAACGTAAAATCTTATGATAATTCACGAGTTGTCGGCGTATATGGCAAGGGGCCGCTGAACGACCTGAACATCTCGGACAGCACCATGGCGGCGGTGACCAAGGGTATGCACGATCTGACCTACGACTCCCTGCGGAGCGCCTTTTCCCGCTGTGTGGTGGAGGCCGGCGCCAAGACCGGCTCGGCCCAGGTGGGTACGGATATCGCCAACGGCACCTTTGTGGCCTACGCCCCCTATGACGATCCGGAGATCGCCATCGCCATCGTGGTGGAGAAGGGCGGCAGCGGCAGTCTGCTGGCCAATGCGGCCGTGGACATCATCAACGCCTGGTTCACCCGGGATGGCACCGGCGCCACCGCCGCCGGCGAGGACGCGCTGATGCGGTAAATCTGTTATAGAGACAAGAGGCACACATGGGACCCTATTTCAATTCGAGAGACAAACATTATAAAGACCCCTTCGGCGCCGTCCCCTGCGGCGCCGAAGTGCGCTTTGCGCTGGCGGACGACACCTACTACGGCTGCGAGCTGCTGGTGCTCCGGGAGTTCGCAGGCACGGAGGACACGTGCGCCCTGCCGCCGGCGGAGGGCGGCTTCGCCGGCACATACACCGCGCCGGCTGGCGGTGAGCTGTGCTGGTACTGCTTCCGCCTGACGGACGTGGACGGGCGCTGCGTGTGGTACGGCAAAAATGGCGTGCAGGACGCGCCGGAGAAGGCGGCACGCTGGCAGCTGACGGTATACGAGCCCTCCCCCGCCCCGGACTGGTTCGGGCGCGGCGTGACGTACCAGATCTTCCCGGATCGGTTCCGCCGTGTATCCATGCCGGACGTGAGCCATATGCCGGGGCACCGGTGGCTGCACCGCGGCTGGAACGAGCAGCCGGTGTTCCTTCCGGACGAGCACGGGCAGATCACCAACCGCGACTTCTTCGGCGGCTCGCTGCAGGGCATCACGGAGAAGCTGGACTATCTGGCGGGCCTGGGTGTGACGACACTGTATCTGAACCCCATTTTTGAGGCCGCCAGCAACCACCGCTACGACACCGGCGACTATCGGGCCATCGACCCGCTGCTGGGCACAGAGGCTGACTTCCGCGCCCTGTGCACCGCCGCCCATCAGCGTGGGATGCGTGTGATACTGGACGGCGTGTTCAACCATACCGGCAGCAACAGCCGGTACTTCAACGCCGAGGGCTACTATCCGGAGCCGGGGGCGGCCCAGAGCCAGAATTCAGAGTATTACAACTGGTACAGCTTCCACCCGTGGCCGTCGGACTACGACGCCTGGTGGGGCGTGAAGACCCTGCCCGCCGTCAATGAGGCGCAGCCGGCTTACCGTGACTTCATCTTCGGCGATCAGGACAGCGTGGTCCGGCATTGGCTGCGCTGCGGCGCGGACGGCTGGCGGCTGGATGTGGCCGACGAGCTGCCCGGCGACTTTATCGAGGGTATCCGCTCGGCCATCGACGCGGAAAAGCCCGGGGCTTACCTGCTGGGTGAGGTCTGGGAGGACGGCAGCAACAAGATCGCCTACTCCCAACGGCGCAGATACCTGCTGGGCCGCCAGGTCCACGGCCTGATGAACTACCCCTTCCGCACGGCCCTGCTGAATTGGCTGGCCGGCGGCGACGCCGCGGTCTTCCGCGACAGCATGGAGACAATTCGTGAGAACTACCCGCCCTTCGCCTTCTATGGCGCCATGAACTTCCTGGGCACCCACGACACAGCGCGCATTCTGACGCTGCTGGGCGCGGAGGGCACACCGAAAACCAAGGCGGAGCGTGCGGCGTACCGCCTCTCCCCCACTGAGCTGGCCAAGGGCCGGGCAAAGCTCCGTCTGGCGGGAATGCTGCTCTACAGCTTCCCCGGCTCTCCCACCCTCTTCTACGGCGATGAGGCCGGCGTGCAGGGCTTCGAGGATCCGCTGAACCGGGGCGCCTTCCCCTGGGGCAGCGAGGACGCGGCGCTGACGGACTTCTTCCGCACTCTGGGACAGCTGCGGCGAACGCGGGAGAGCCTGCGCTCGGGCGCCCTGCGCTATCTGCTGGCCCGAGGCGGCGCTCTGGTCATCGAGCGTGAGCACGGAGGCGAGCGCACGGTAACGGCGCTGAACGCCGGGGACGCGCCGGCAGACCTGACGCTGGCCTGGGACGCGCCCACCGCGCAGGACGCGATGACCGGACAGCGATTTCTGGTCATCGACGGGAAAGCGCACCTGACACTGCCGCCGCTGGACGGCGTGATACTGATATGAGGAATGGGGCGGCTGTTTCACGTGAAACAGCCGCCCTGCTTTTGTCCCTTTATGTTTCACGTGAAACAAAAGGGCGAAAATTTGCATTTTCCCTCTTGAAACCCTCCATGCAGGTGGTATATACTATCATAATGAACTCAGACAGAAAGAGGAATTTGCTGTGGCGAAAATCATTGCGATCGTAAATCAGAAGGGCGGCGTGGGCAAGACCACCACCTGCGTAAACCTGGCCGCTGCCGTAAAAGCCGCTGGCAAGCGGGTGCTGCTGTGCGATTTTGACCCCCAGGCCAACGCCACCAGCGGCATGGGCGTGGACAAGACCACCAGCAACGGCGTCTACGATGCGCTCATCAACGGCGCAGAGACGGCCCAGCTGATCGTGACCACGCCCTATGGCGACGTGCTGCCAAGCAGCAAGGCGCTGGCCGGCGCCGGCGTGGAGATGATCAACATGGACGACCGGCAGTTCCTGCTGAAGGCCGCGCTGCGGCAGGTGACGGACAAGTACGACTTCATTTTCATCGACTGTCCGCCCTCGCTGGAGCTGCTGACGCTGAACGCACTGTGCGCCGCCAACAGTCTGCTGGTCCCGGTGCAGGGCGAGTATTACGCGCTGGAGGGACTCAGCGACCTGATGAACACCGTGCGTATCGTGCGGCGCAGCATGAACCCGGGGCTGGACATCGAGGGCGTGCTGCTGACCATGTTCGATGGCCGCACCAACCTGTCCATTCAGGTGGCCCAGGAGCTGAAGCGGTTTTTTGCCGGGAAGGTGTACAGCACCGTGATCCCGCGGAACGTGCGGCTCAGCGAAGCGCCCAGCCACGGCAAGCCCATCACCGCCTATGACAAGACCTGCCGGGGCGCGGACGCATACACGGCGCTGGCGGCGGAATTTTTGCGGAAGAACAACTGCTGAAAGGAGACGCGGTATGGCGAACACAAAAGGTCTGGGCAAGGGACTGAGCGCACTGCTTGGTGACGACGTCATCGCCGCCAAGGACGAGCGCGCCTCCTCCCTGCTGCTGCCCATCAGCCAGGTGGAGAGCTGCTCCACCCAGCCCAGAAAGAGCTTTGAGCCGGAGGCCCTCAGTGACCTGGCGGACTCCATCCGGATACACGGCATTATCCAGCCGCTGACCGTGCGGAAGCTGCAATCCGGCTACTATCAGATCATCGCCGGTGAACGGCGGTGGCGGGCGGCGCGGATGGCCGGGCTGACACAGGTGCCCGTGGTAGTCATCGAGGCCGACGACCGCAAGGCCATGGAGCTGGCCATGATCGAAAACCTCCAGCGAGAGGATCTGAACCCCATTGAGGAGGCCGAGGGCTACCGGGTGCTGACGGAGCAGTACGGCATGACCCAGGACGAATGTGCCCAGCGGGTGGGCAAGTCCCGCCCCACCGTGGCCAACGCCCTGCGCCTGCTGGGGCTGACCGAGCCGGTGCGGGCCATGGTGGAGGACGGACGGCTTTCCGCCGGACACGCCCGCGCCCTGTTGACGCTGGGCAGCAAACAGCAGCAGGCCGCCGCGGAGACGGTGGTCAAGGACGCCCTCTCTGTCCGCCAGACGGAACTGCTGGTGAAAAAACTCACCGCCGAGAAAAAAGAAAAGCCCCAAAAGGACGCGCTTTCCGTCAATTATGTTGAGGAGGCCGCCCGTGAGCTGGGCGAAAAGCTGGGCCGCCCCTGCCGCATCGTCAACGGCAAAAAGAAGGGGCGCATCGAGCTGGAATACTACGGCACCGAGGACCTGAACGCCCTGCTGGAGGCCCTGGAGAAGCTGGGAAAGCGATAAGCGTTTCACGTGAAACATCATCGAATAGAGGTATAGAATATGCTTGACATCAAGTTTATCCGGGAGAACCCGGATCTGGTAAAGGAGAATATCCGCAAGAAGTTCCAGAACGCCAAGCTGCCCCTGGTGGACGAGGTCATCGCCCTGGACAGCGAGCGCCGCGAGGCCATCAACGAGGGCGAGGCCCTGAAGGCCGAGCGCAACAAGATCTCCAAGGCCAACGGTCCCCTGTTCGGCAGGCTGAAAAAGTGCGCCGACGAGGCGGAGAAGGCCGCCCTTCAGGCGGAGATCGATGCCAACAACGCCGCCGTAAAGGCCAACGCCGAGCGCATGACCCGTCTGGAGGAGAAGAAGGCCAACGCCGAGGCCGCCATGAACAAGCTGCTGCTGGTCATCCCCCAGATGATCGACGAGTCCGTGCCCATCGGTCCGGACGACAGCTGCAACGTAGAGGTGGAGCGCTTCGGCGAGCCCAAGACCCCGGACTTCCCCATCCCCTACCACACGGAGATCATGGAGCGCTTCGACGGCGTGGATATGGACGCCGCCGCCCGTGTATCCGGCAACGGCTTCTATTACCTGATGGGCGACATCGCGCGGCTGCACTCCGCCGTCACCGCCTATGGCCGTGACTTTATGATCGACAAGGGCTTCACCTACTGCATCCCGCCGTTTATGATCCACGGCAACGTGGTGGAGGGCGTGATGAGCCAGACGGACATGGACGCCATGATGTACAAGATCGAGGGCGAGGACCTGTACCTGATCGGCACCAGCGAGCACTCCATGATCGGCAAGTTCATCGACCAGATCCTGCCGGAGGACAAGCTGCCCCAGACGCTGACCTCCTACTCCCCCTGCTTCCGCAAGGAAAAGGGCGCCCACGGCATCGAGGAGCGTGGCGTGTACCGCATCCACCAGTTCGAAAAGCAGGAGATGATCGTGGTCTGCAAGCCCGAGGACTCCAAGGCCTGGTACGAGAAGATGTGGCGCTGGTCCGTGGAGCTGTTCCGCAGCCTGGATATCCCTGTACGCCAGCTGGAGTGCTGCTCCGGCGACCTGGCGGACCTGAAGTGCAAGTCCTGCGACATCGAGGCCTGGTCCCCCCGGCAGCAAAAGTACTTCGAGGTGTGCTCCTGCTCCAATCTGGGCGACGCCCAGGCCCGCCGCCTGAAGATCCGCGTCCGCGGCGAGGACGGCAAACTGTACCTGCCCCACACCTTGAACAACACCGTGGTGGCCCCGCCCCGTATGCTCATCGCCCTGCTGGAGAACAACCTGCAGGCGGACGGCTCCGTGCTGGTACCAAAGGCGCTGCAGCCCTACATGGGCGGCAAGGAGCGCCTGGTACCGCTGCACTGATAGCGTATCGTAATAGTTATCCGTAATTATACTTTTAGTATAGGAGCTTTTACACATGAAGAAGTTTTTTGCGGAATTCAAGGAATTCGCCATGCGCGGCAACGTCATGGACATGGCCGTCGGCGTGATCATCGGTACCGCGTTCGGTAAGATCACCACCTCTCTGGTGAACGATGTGTTCATGCCCCTGATCGGCCTGCTCATCGGCGGCGTGGATCTGGGACAGCTGAATATCGTGCTGAAGCCGGAGGTGCTGGACGAGGCAGGCAAGGTGGTCACCGAGGCTGTTACCCTGGGCATCGGCACGTTTCTGAGCACGGTCATTGACTTTGTTCTGGTGGCCTTCGTCATCTTCCTGATGGTCAAGACCATCAACCAGCTGCACAAGCTGGGCAAAAAGGACGAGGAGCCGCAGGAGGAGGAAGAACCGGCTCCCACCAGCGAGGAGCTGCTCACCGAGATCCGCGACCTGCTGAAAGAGCAGCAGAAATGAGGGATATCCTGACCGCCGGCCTGACGGCCCTGGACCTGGACCCCGCCGCCGCGGACAAGCTGGCGCGCTACGCCGAACTGCTGCTGGAAAAGAACAAGGTCATGAACCTCACGGCCATCACCGCGCCCCGGGACGTTGCCACCCTGCACCTGCTGGACTGCGCGGCGCTGGCGGCGCAGCTGGATCTGTCCGGCAAGCGCGTCATCGACGTAGGCACCGGCGCAGGCTTTCCCGGCATGGTGCTGGCGATCTTGACGCCGGACGCCCGCTTCACGCTGCTGGACAGTCTGGGCAAGCGGGTGGACTTCCTGAAGGAGGTCCAGACGGACCTGGAGTTGAAAAATGTGACCTGCGTTCACGCCCGGGCGGAGGAATTCGCCGCGCAGCACCGGGAGCAGTTCGATCTGGCGGCCTCCCGTGCCGTGGCC
>ULQM01072555.1_pt1 | contig 13213 bp, 4 predicted proteins | sample 1954451 | NCBI WGS metagenome assembly ULQM01 (sample SAMEA4835655, study PRJEB28245) | human gut metagenome | biome: gut microbiome; material: fecal sample | place: Denmark | collected 2008 | reverse complement strand
GGCCGCCGGCGTGACGGTGCTGGCGGCAGCGCTCATCGTTCCGGCACTGCCCTGGCTGCTGGGCTTTGCCGCCGGGGCTATGCTCTATGTGGTGGCCGCCGAGCTGCTGCCCACGCGCGGCGACCCCGGCCCGGGGGCGCTGGCTTTTGCCGCGGGCTTTACCGTAATGATGATCCTGGACGTGGCATTGGGGTAGGGAGGAGGGTTGACAACGGCCAATTCCTGTAATATAATGTCGCTGACAAGTAAATAAACAGTCTGTTGATCCAATGTCGCCGGCGGCCGTACAGCCCACCACGGGCCAGGCGTCGGCATAGAAGGAAAGGGGTAGCCAAACCCCGCACGACCGGTACTGTGAGCGCAAGGATGCACCGAAGCGGCGAGAGCCGCCGGGACGAAAGTCCGCCATTGTGGGTAAGCCCATGAGAAGGTAGGCTGCAAACGAGGAGGGATGTCTGTCCCCCGCGGCGCGAGCCAGGAGAATTGCATTGTGTAGGACAAAGTTGCAGCGGGCGCGCTCTCCGTGTGCGGGAATCTTGTACCACCATGTAGATGTACCACGCTGACCTCCTGAACGGGAGGTCGGTGTTTTTTGCACCGCCTTTTTCGCGGCCGGCCCTTTTGGGCGGGCGGCGGGGGCGGCGACGTCTTTTCGTGGTGCAGGTGTCGTATCTATTGCGTTCGCTGTCCGGCTTTGCGCCGGGCAGCGTTTCATTTTCGCGGGACAGAGTGCACTCTGTCCCGTTTTTCATGCCCTGCATGAAAAATATCCCCTTTGTCAAGCTGAGGCGGCCATTGGCCGCGTGCTTTTCCATAAGTGGGGCGGGGATGTTGCCGCATCCCCGCCCACCCCCTCACGTCGACAAAAAATTTACATAAAGGAGAAAGAGATATGAGGAAGAGAGTCATAAGCTGGCTGCTGACCGTCGTGATGGTCGTCAGCATGCTGCCCACCTCCGTGTTGGCCGACACGCTGGCCGCGGATCAGGAGCAGCAGACCCAGCAGGAACAGATAGCTCCGGTGGACACGGAGAACACCGTCCCTGCCGGGAATGAGGAGACGCAGGAGCAGCAGGAGCCTGCTCCGGAAACGCCTGCGTCCCAGATGGCCCGCAGCGGCGGCGCGGCGCCGATGCTGGCGGCGGCAGGCGCGGTGCAGGATATCGGCACCGCGGAGGCGTTTGCGGCGATGGATCCCGACGGCACCTATCAGTTGACGGCGGACATCGCCGTCAAGGAGCCCTATGACAAGGACTTTACCGGCACCTTTGACGGCAACGGCCACACCGTGACGCTGGATATCACCGCTTCCACGGCCAATGTCGGCCTGTTCAGCAAACTGGCGGGCGGCGCCGTGGTGAAGAATGTGATCACCGCAGGCAGTATTTCCGGCAAAGTAAACAATGTGGGTGGTATCGCGGGTACTGCGGATGGCAATGTAACTATTGAGAACTGCAAAAATACAGCGAGCATCAAGGGGGGAAAAGGTGCTGGTGGTATTCTTGGCTATAGTGAACCCGGCAGTGGCTTTGTTACGATTTCTTCCTGCGCGAATATGGGAAGTGTGAGTGGTACAAGAAAGCAAGTTGGCGGCATTGCAGGAAATGTTGTAGGAACTCACATAATAAGGAATTGCTATAATCAGGGGGATATAAGTGATGGCGCAGGCATACTCGGTAGAGGAACGAAGGGCGTTCTGGTGGAGAACTGCTATACTGTTGGTTCCGTTGAAACGAACGGTGCAATAATAGCGGTATCATCCAGTTCCTATTCTTCGGACGAGCCATGCCGTATTGTTAACTGCTATGCGCCGAGTGAAACCGTAACGGCGCTGGTACCGTCAACTGTTAAGATTAGCCACTCTGGTACCAAATCCTCCGCCGAGATGCAGTCCGCCGATTTTGCCGCCACCCTTGGCAGCGCATTCCAGTACAATGGGGGCGGCTATCCTACGCTGAAGGACCCGGAGCCAGTGGTGGAAAAGAACGTCGTGTCTATTTCCGTAAAGTCGGCTAAAACGACGTGCTATACCGGCGATGAACTGGAGCTCAGTGTTACAGTTACCTATGACGATAACAGTAGCGAGGTCATCACCAAGGGTTTCACGGTGGCGGGATTTGACAACACCGCGCCGGGAAAGCAGACGGTGACTGTGACCTACAAGGAAAAAACGGATTCCATTGAGATCGAGGTCATTAAGAAGCCTGAGTTTGATGACTTCTTCGCTGGTATTGTTAACAGTGTTGAGGTGACGAATGATGCCACCTATCCTTATGTGGTGGACATGACCGACAGCGACGGCCTTTGCCTGCGCTCCAGCAATCCGGTTCAAGGAAATACAAGCAGTACATCTACGATTACGCTGAAGGCAAAGGCCAATGTGACGCTTAGCTTTAAGTATTGGGGCTGCAATTATGATTCTTCTTACGCAGCTCTTACGATCGTAAAAAACAACAGCTATAATCCAGAGATGCGGTCATGGGGGAGTACTCAGTGGAAGGACTTCACCATTGATCTGAAAAAGGGCGATACGCTGAGACTGAATCTTATAAAGACATATGTCTTAGGTGATTACTATGTCAAGCTCAAGGATTTCACAGTTTCGTCCCTGTATGAGGTGAAGTTGACAGCGGAGCCTGAAGAGGCTGATGCGGTCGTTGCACTGAAGGACAGCACAGGCGCAGAACTTAAAGGTACGAATGGTGTATACATCGTTTCTGCAGGTGAGTATACCTACACGGTGTCGGCTTATGGGTATGACACTGTTACGGAAACGATCAATGTTGCTGCAGATGTGGCAAAGACGGTGCCGCTGACCAAATCTGCGGCCTATTCCGTGGCGTTTGATATCTCGCGCCCTGCAGGGATCACGGCGGATCCGACAGTGACCGTCAAAACCAACGGTAAGGCGGTATATACCGGTGATGGTACAGGCTGCAGTCTGTCCAATGGCAGCTACGCTTATACAGTTGCCTGCGATGGCTGCGATAATGCCGGCGGTGTATTCTCTGTGAATGGCGATAAGGTGAATATCACAGTGACGCTGGCAAAAAAGGCGATATTTGAGGATTTCTTTGCCAATTGCCAGGGTATCACCGTCAGCGGTGACAAGGGGAAATTTACCATAGAGGGTGCTGGTAAGGACTCCTATCTCAAGACCACAGAAACGACCACACTGGCTCTCACGGCTACAAAGAATGTGAAGCTGTCGTTCAGCTATATCGCCAATGCGGTAGGGTATGTGGAAGGCGACTGGGAAAATGATGAGCCGGATGAATACTATTATTTCACCATAAAGAAGAACAGTACACAAGTCAAGCGTGCTTACAGCGAAACTTCTTGGAAAGATTTTTCAGTGGAGCTTACGCAGGGTGATGTGCTGACCATTAGTTATGATGGTTATGCCAGTTACTATTACGCAGCCCTGAAGAATTTTGTAGCAGTTCCGTTCTATACCCTCACCCTTAAAACTCCCGACGGTGCAACGGTGGTGCTGAAGGACCGTAGCGGCGCGGAGATCACCGGCAAAAACGGCGCATACACCGTTGCCGCCGGTACCTATGCCTACACCGTCAGCAAGTTCGGCTACGAGACCGAGACGGGGAGCATCACCGTTAATGCCGATGTGAACAAGACCGTCACGCTGAGCGAACTTGCCTCCTGCACCCTGACCTTTGCCGTAACTCCGGCGGAAAACGCTAAGGTGACCGTGACCCACCCCGTGGGCGGCACCATCAAGCCCGAGACCGACGGCGGCTACAAACTCTACCTCGGCGAGACGTATGCCTATACCGTCGCCAAGGCGGGCTATATCACGGTCAGCGGCAGCTTTACCGCTGCCAAAAACGACACCATCAAGGTAACACTGACCTATGCCGGTGCGAGCTGGGACGGCACGACCAAGACCAAGCCCGCGCAGGACAAGAGCGGTGTCTACCTGATCGATACCGCCGCGAAGCTGGCCTGGTTCGCCGATGCGGTCAACAAGGGCGACACGACCATCAGCGGCAAGCTCACCGCCAACATCAACCTCAACGACAAGGCATGGACGGCTATCGGTACCGACAGTAATAAGTTTGCCGGCACCTTGGACGGCGATAATTACACCGTTAGTGGTTTGGCAGGAACTGGCGGATTAGTCTATTATTTGAGCGCCAATGGAACTGTCAAGAGTTTGTGTGTGGATTGCGCCATTGACGGTACAAGTAATGTCGGAGGTATTGCGGATAAGAGTGAAGGCCGGATTGAAAACTGCCTCGTCAGTGGTTACATCAAAGGCGGCGATGACGTGATCTTTGGTGTTGGCGGTATTGTTGGTCATGGTGTGGCAGGCAATGTCATTAGTGGCTGTGTGAGCACAGCGGATATTCTGTTCAAGTACTCCCGGTATGCGGTGCAAAATGGCGCGGGAGGTATCGTGGGTTATACTTACGGTACCGTAGAGAACTGCTATTTTGCGGGGAACGTCCACACTAACGCAAAGAGTGTTAGCGCTGGCGGATTTGGCGGACTTGTCGGCTGTGCGCGCAGTAATGCTGTTATGAAAGACTGCTACACTGTAGGTGCTGTCACCGGTCCGGAAAGCAGCTTCGGTGCGGTGGTAGGCAAGGTGAACTCCGGCGCCACCATCACCAACTGCGCTTATCTGGACACCGTCGCACCACAGGCCGCGGCGGATGGCACCACCAGCGGTATGACTGCCCGCACCGCGGACTATATGCGCACCCCGGAATTTGCGGCGGAGATGGGGATGCACCTTGACAGCGGCAACAGCAACGGCGGCTTCCCGGTGCTGCCCTGGCAGGGCGGCACCCCCGTGGACAATGCCGACCTCAAGGCCGCTGCCGCCGCCGCCAACGCCTTGGAACTTCGCGGCATGAGCGCCGCCGACGCCGCCAAGAAAGCCAAGGCCGACTGGTACGCCGAGACTGTGCTGGGACTCTATGAACTTACGGACGGTAACTATAATAAGGCCGACCTCTGCAAGGAATACGGCATCGAAGAGCCCGGCGAAGCAGTCACGGACCTGCACGACTACTTCCTGACCGCCCTGCAAAAGCACTTCTATAAGGAACAGGGGCTCGATGCCGAGAATGCAGACCTTCTGAAGGCCGATGCCACCGGCGTCTATCAGCTCCGCGGCCTTACCCCGGTGAGCGGCGACCCGGAGGAGGAAGAGGAGATCGCGCAGACCCATACCGCCTGCCTGACCCTGCCCGCGAGCGTCACCGTTCCCGTGGAGGGCAGTGGAGAGAAGATCGTTTCCCTCACATGGACGGCGGATAACGCTCTGGTGAACACCGCCACCGGCGCGCTCACCGCGCCTGCGGCGGATAAGGTCACGGTGACCCTCACCGCCACTCTCCAAAGCGGCGCTGCCACGAAGACCAAGACCTTCACGCTGTGCCTCTGGTCCGAGAATGCGGAAAAGGTGCAGACTCTGGAGGATATTGCCGCCGAGTTCACGCGCAAGAATACCGCCGTGCAGCCTCTGGAAGGCGTGGGGCTCTATGATGAAACCAACATCACCCAAGCCTTCCGCCGCCTGCTGGCAGAGCAGGGCTATGCGGATGTGGCGGACAACTCCGAGATCACCTATGTCAACGGCAGCGCCAAGGCCAACGGCTTTGACGATACCAAGGTACAGTACATTGCCGACAACGGCAAAATCACCTACTTCACCGGCGACGGCACCGCCCGCCAGACCGTGCAGTACACGGGGTTGAAGTTCAACATCACCTATGCCGGGGTCACCAAGGAGATCACCCTCCGTGCCACCGTGGGGCGCAGCGCCGACGCGGTGCAGAAACTGCTGGAGAGCGCCGCCGGGTCCCTGAACTGGGAACTCATCCGCGGCGAGAACACCAACGGGGCCACCCAAAGCGAGGTGGCGGGCTGGACGCTCTACACCGTGAACGACCGCATCACCTCCAACCTCACGCTTCCCTCCAGCATTGCGGGGCGCTATGATGTGAAGGTGCAGTGGGGCACCCGGAACACCGAGTGGCTCTACATCACCAACGGCACCAACGGCACCGGCGTGGGCACCGTCAACCGCCCCCTGCAGCCCGCAGACGGCACGGCGCTGCCCGAGAAGGCCGGCAAGTTCCGGCTGATCGCCCGCGTGACCTATGACGCCTTCGATGACTACACGCTGGCGCACATCACCGGCGACAACGGCGTGGAGGTCTATGCCGATGTGTTCTTTGACGCCACCGTTGCGCCCTTCGACAGCAGCGTGACCAGCGAGATGCAAAACGCTCTGGCGGAGAAGTATCAGAGGCTCCTGCGCGACTTTGTGGACAAGACAAAGCCCGTGGACTTGACCGCCGTCAGCGACGATATGCAGATGCCCAGACCCGCTCTTCTGGAGCAGGAGGGCATCATGAGCGACAGTTATAACCAGAAGGTCACGATGGTGAGCCTCACCCCGGATGTGCTGGACTTCAACGGGTATCACGCCATGGTCTACCGCCCGCTGCCCGGTGAGGAGCCGGTGGAGGCGAAGTATGTGGTGACCATCACCACCCGCAGCTCCGGCCTTCTGCTGGCGCGGCAGGAGTTTAGCTTCACCATTCAGCCTTTTGCCCAGCAGGAGTTGGAGGGCGCTGCCGCCTTTATGACCAAGGCGCTGACCGGGGATGTCTACTGGAACGGTATCAAGAACGAGAATACGGATAAGACCAAGGTCACCTCCGACCTGTACCCCTTCGCAGAGATCTGCAAAAACGAGGACGGCACGCTGAAATACGTCCGCGGCACGGTGAATATGACCTTCGACGGCATCGAGGCCGACGATATCCCCGGCTGGCTCGATACAGAGAAGTACCGCTGCTTCCGATCCTCCCGACCCTCCGTCATCGAGAATGAGCTCCTGCGTGTGCACCAGCCGGAGTACAATACGACAGTTACGCTGGACAGCGTCCTGACCTACACCAAGTACGCCCAGTATTGGGAAAAGTTCGGCATCAACGGCACCGAGGAGACCAAGGAACGCTACAAGGACTTTGCCCAATTCTACAAGCAGCCCATCCACATCGACCTGACGGTGATCGGCGAGAAGAACGCCGTTGACCCCAACGAAAATCAGACCCTCACCGTGAAGGTCAAGGTGGACGGCTACAACAAGAACGGCCATACCTTCACGGGAATCTCCGACTTTACCTTCACCGGCAAGGCCAACGAGGATCCCACCGCTTGGGACGCTGTGAAGGCGTGCCTTGACAGTGCCAACTACACCTATACCGGCAGCGGCACCTACATCAAGAGCATCACCGATGCGGCGGGCAACACCCTCAAGGAGAAGGGCGACGGCAAGTCCTCCGGCTGGATGTTCGGCCTCACCTTACAGGGCGGCACCGAGACCTTGCCCAAGACCACGCTGGACAACACCTATCTCAAGGACGGCGACACCCTGCGCCTGTTCTTTACCGACACCTATATCCCGCTGGATCCGACGGATCCCGCCGTGCCCGGTGCGGAAGTGCCCGGCTTCGATGAGGCGTATGCCGGCGCCAAGGCGTATATCCAAAGCGCGGTGAGCGCCCCGGTCGTCAGCTATCTCTTCGGCGAGTGGGCGGTACTGGGACAGGCTCGCGCCAAGGTGCCCCTGTCCGAGGCATATATCGCGGCCTATTATGAGAAGGTCGTGGCCTATGTAAAGGCGAACATCGGCTCTGACGGCGTTCTTGTCGATCCCGAGAGCCATAACCCCACCGTCACCGACAACGAGCGCATCATCCTGGCTCTTACCGCCATCGGCAAGGACCCCGCCAACGTGGGCGGCGAAAACCTGCTGAAGGCGCTGCAGAACAAGGATATCATGCAGGTCACCGATACCAGTAACACGGATATCAACGGCCTCGTCATGGGTCTGCTGGCGCTCAACAGCCGCAATTACACCTCCGACACCTCCTGGCTGGTGCAGGCTGTTCTTGCACAGCAGAACGAAGACGGCAGCTGGAGAGCCAGCGCCGACACAAAACCCGTCGGCGACGTGGACATGACCGCCATGGCGCTGCAGGCGCTGGCGCCCTACTATAAGGACGGCGGCAATGAAACCGTGAACACGGCCGTGGAGAAAGCCCTCAACTGGCTCTCCGGCAAGTATCGAAGCGGCTACGACTCCTCCGAGAGCTGCGCGCAGGTGGTCATCGCCCTTTCCGCCCTGAATTTGGATGCCAACACGGACGCGCGCTTTACCAAGACCGTGGAGGGGAAGACCCTGAGCGTGCTGGGGAACCTCCTGCAGTACCGCGTGGCGGAGAACGGCGGCTTTAAGCATCAGTTCGCAGACAAGGCCGTCAACGAGATGGCCACGGAGCAGGCGCTTTGCGCCATGGCCGCCTATGCGCGCTTTACTGAGAAGGCCAACGCCCTCTACGATATGACCGACGCCGCCTGCGCCCATCGCTTCGGCGAGTGGCAAGTGACCGTGGCCGCCACCTGCACCAAGGACGGCGTCAGCCGCCGGATCTGCTCCATTTGCGGCGCCGTGGAGGAAAAGCCTGTTCCCGCGACGGGCCACAAGTTCAGCGCGTGGACGGTGACCAAGGCGGCCACCTGCACCGAAAGCGGTATCAGCACCCGTAAGTGCAGCGTTTGCGGCACGGAGGAGACGATGATCGTCCCGTCTCTGGGGCACAGTATGACTGCCACGGCGGGCAAGGCTGCTACCTGCACCGAGGCAGGCAACAGTGCCTATTGGACCTGCTCTCGCTGCCACAAGTTCTTCAGCGATGCGGCGGGCAAGACCGAGATCGCCAAGGACAGCTGGGTCATCGCGGCCCTGGGCCACGATGAGGCCACCCGTGCGGCGGTGGCGGCCACCTGCTACGCCTCCGGCCATGAGGCGGATACCTACTGCAAGCGCTGCGGCATTGTCCTCGCGGCTGGCGCGACCATTCCCGCCACCGGCAAACACACCTATGTGGACGGCGTCTGCACCACCTGCGGTACCAGGAACCCGGCAGGGGGCATTAAGGGTGGCGACCTCAAGGTGGACAGCAAGGACAACACGATCGTCACAGGCGGCGGTCTGACCATCAAGACCGACAAGCCTGTCACGGACGAGAAGTTGGCGGAGATCAAGGCGGCTGTCGAGAACGGCTCTATCGTCATTACCGTGAATAACACGCCCATCCTCCAGCTTACAAAGGAGGACAAGGAGGCGGACGGCGGCAAAAACGCCTTGATGCAGGCTGGCGCAGCTGCCAGCGGCGAGCTCAAGAAGGAGTTGGATAAGCTGGCGGAGAAGCTGGATGCCCTGCGCGGCGACAAATCCCGCAAGAACGCGCAGTTGGAGAAGGTCGTAGACGTGACTGTGGCGCTGGTCAAGACGGAAGGGAACGAGATCAAGACCGTGGCGCAGCTTATCGAGCTGCCCCACAGCGTCACCGTGACCATCCCCATCACCGACGAGCTGTACGCGGCCCTTCAGGGCAAGCGCGTCTGCGTGGTGCGCAGCCACACGGATAGCAGCGGCAATGTGACCACTGCCGAGCTGTTCGCTACGCTGGGCGGCACCAAGGGCAATTATGTCCTGACCTTCCAGACGGACAAGGCCTCCGCGTTCGCCATCGTCTCCTATGAGACGGTGTCCTCCGGGTACTACTACGGTGGAAGCAGCACGGCCGGCAGCGGCAAGAAGGACTCCGCCAACACGGCGGACGACAGTCAGATGGTGCTGTGGCTGGGCAGCGCGGTCCTGGCGGCGGCAGCCGTTGTGGTGCTGACCCGGAAGAAGCGCGTTTCCAAGTAACAACAGAACAGCCGACGCAGGGGCGCGAAAGCGCCTCTGCGTATGGCGCTTTTATGAGGAATGAGAGATATGAAGAAAAACCGCCGATTTTGGCTGTTGGCGCTGGCGCTGTCCCTGCTGCTGACCTGCGCCGCCTGCGGAAAAAAGACCGTATCGTACGCCCCCGGCAACATTCCCACGGCAAAGCAGGAGCAGACCGCGGACACCAGGAAGAACGACACAGCTGAAACGGGCACCACCAAGGCTGACGGCAAGCAGGACGCGGCAAAGACTGAGGATAAGACCGCGGACGATAAGAAGCCTGACAAGCAGAAGTCGGCTGATGATGCCAAAAAGGCCGAGGAGGACGCCAAAAAGCAGGAGGAAGCCAAGCGCCTGGAGGAGCAGAAGCGGCTGGAAGAAGAGAAGAAACAGCAGGAACAGGAGCAGCCTTCTGCGCCGGACCCGGACCCTGCGCCTGCACCTGACCCTGCGCCGGCGGCATCCGTATCGCTGTACATCTCCTGTGCCACGGTGCTTGATAATATGGACAAGTGCTCCGACAGCGTGAAGGGCCTTATCCCCGCCGACGGCGTGATCCTGTCCGCCACGGTGACCATCACCGAGGGTGAGTCTGTCATGTCCGTACTGAAGCGGGCCTGCGGTGACGCGGGTATCCCGGTGAGCTCCAGCGGCAACTATGTCAGGGGCATCAACGGCCTGTTCGAAAAAAATGTGGGCAGGAGCTCCGGCTGGATGTACTGTGTGGGGGGAACTTTCCCCAACTATGGCGCGGACAGCTATACGCTCTCCGGCGGCGAGAGTATTCAGTGGCTCTACACCTGTAATATGGGTGCAGACGTGGGCAATACCTACATGGGCTGACAAAAGGGCGGCTTTTGCCGCCCTTTTTCCGCACGCAGGATTGACGTATCCCCTGGCGGCAGGGTATAATCAAAAGGTTAAGACATCATGTATGCAGGAGGTGATCCCATGGACGATACGCTGCGCACTTGCCATCCGGCGGTGAGCTTTGCCTATTTCGCCCTGGTCATCGCCTGCGCGATGCTGCTGATGCACCCGGTGTGCCTGGTTCTGTCGACGCTGGGCGGCGGGTGGTATGTTGCCCGTCTGCTGGGCGGCAAGGGCCTGCGCCGCCACCTGCTGTGGCTGCTGCCTATGGCCCTCCTGGCGGCGGCCCTGAACCCGGCCTTTGTCCACCAGGGCGTCACCATTCTGGCCTACCTGCCCTCCGGCAATCCCCTGACGCTGGAGAGCCTGCTCTACGGTCTGGCCGCCGGCGCCATGCTCAGCGCCGTGGCGCTGTGGTTCGTCTGCGTCACCGATGTCATCACCTCGGACAAGGTGGTGTACCTCTTTGGCCGCGTCATCCCGGCGCTGTCCCTGCTGCTGAGCATGATCCTCCGCTTTGTACCCCGCTTTGTCCGGCGGCTCCGTGCCGTGGCGCAGGCGCAGCGGCATCTGGGCCGTGATACCCAGACCGGCGCCCCGGTCCGGCGCGTCAGAAGCGCCCTTCGTGTGTTCTCCATCGTTGTTACCTGGAGCCTGGAAAGCGGGCTCATTACCGCCGATAGTATGCGCTGCAGGGGCTATGGCCTGCCGGGGAGGACCTCCTTCTCCCTCTACCGCTTTGACCGGCGTGACGGTGCCGTCGCCCTCTGGCTGGCCTTCTGCGGCCTGTATCTGCTGGGCGGCGGTCTGGCCGGCGGCTTGCGCTTTCAGTATTACCCCATGCTGCTCAGCGGCCCCGTCACACCGCTGACGGTCAGCTTTTTCGCCGTTTACGGCCTGCTCTGCTTTACGCCGGTGCTGCTGGACGCCCTGTCCCGGCGCCGCTATCTCGTCCGGAAAGGAGGGACGCCCCGTGCCTGAACTGCTGCGTTTGGAGCATTTTGGCTTCACCTACCCCCAGCAGCCCCGCCCCGCGCTGGCGGATGTGTCCCTCACGGTCCGTCAGGGCGAGTTCTGGGTCCTCTGCGGCGCCTCCGGCTGCGGCAAGACCACGCTTCTCCGCCAGCTGAAGCCCGCCCTGCGCCCCCACGGTGCGGCCGAGGGCTGTATCCTCTTCGACGGTCAGCCGCTGGATGACCTGCCGCCCCATCGGCAGGTCGCCGATATCGGCTTCGTCCTTCAGTCCCCGGAGGAGCAGACCGTCACCGACAAGGTCTGGCATGAGCTGGCCTTCGGACTGGAGAGCCTGGGCTGCGACACGCCCTCCATCCGTCGCCGCGTGGCGGAGATGGCCTCCTTCTTCGGCATCCAGGACTGGTTCCATAGGAAAGTGGACGAGCTCTCCGGCGGCCAGAAGCAGCTGCTGGCCCTGGCCTCGGTCATGGTGCTCCAACCCCGTCTGCTGATACTGGACGAGCCCACCAGTCAGCTGGATCCCATTGCCGCCGCCGACTTTTTGCAGACTGTGGGCCGCCTGAACCGCGAGCTGGGCATCACCGTCCTCCTGACGGAGCACCGTCTCGAGGAGGCGTTGCCCCTGGCCACCCACGCCGCCGTGCTGGACGGCGGCCATCTCCTCTGTGCCGGCGCGCCGGAGGCGGTGTGCCGTTCCCTGCGGGGCCGCGGCCACGATATGTTCCTGGCCATGCCCGCCGCCGTCCGTATCTGGGCCGGGGTGGACAGCGACGCGCCCTGCCCCATCACCGTCCGCGAGGGCCGCGATTTCCTGTCCGGCTGGTGCGATGAACACCCCCTGTGCCCGCTGCCGCCGGAGCCGGTGTATCCCGCCGGGGATACCGCCCTTGTCGGCGCGGGTCTCTGGTTCCGCTATGAGCCGGACCAGCCGGACGTGGTCCGCGGTCTGGACCTTCAGGCCCGTCGTGGTGAGCTGCTGGCCCTGCTGGGCGGTAACGGCGCGGGCAAGTCCACCACCCTGGGCCTGCTGTCCGGTGCGCTGACGCCCCAGCGGGGCACCGTGACCCATACGGGCCGCATCGGCGTTCTGCCCCAGGACCCGCAGGCCCTGTTCGTGAAAAACACGGTCCGTCAGGACCTGTACGAATCCTTTGACGGCACGGACCTCCCCAAAGACCAACGTGACCGCCGGGTAGAACAGGTGACGGCCCTTTGCCGCCTGACCGAACTGCTGGACCGCCATCCCTATGACCTCTCCGGCGGCGAGCAGCAGCGGGCCGCCCTGGGTAAGGTGCTGCTGCACCAGCCGGATATCCTGCTGCTGGACGAGCCTACTAAGGGCCTGGACGCCGCCTTCAAGCAGTCCTTTGCCGCTATTCTTTCCGCGCTGACCGCCGCCGGCACGACAGTGGTGATGGTCAGCCACGACGTGGCCTTCTGTGCCCGGTATGCCCACCGCTGCGCCCTGTTTTTCGACGGCAGCATCGTCGCGGAGGGCACACCCCGTGACTTCTTCTCCGGCAACAGCTTCTATACCACCTCCGCTAACCGTATGGCCCGGGACTTCTGCCCCTGTGCCGTCACGCC
>ULQM01066099.1_pt1 | contig 13275 bp, 20 predicted proteins | sample 1954451 | NCBI WGS metagenome assembly ULQM01 (sample SAMEA4835655, study PRJEB28245) | human gut metagenome | biome: gut microbiome; material: fecal sample | place: Denmark | collected 2008 | reverse complement strand
TTGTCAAATTCATTCATACTACTTTACAATTAATTCATCTACCTTAGATTTAGCTTCCAAATAATCAGCACCATAATCTGTCTCAAGATCTGTATCCATGAGGTCAAGATTATGTGTTCCATCGAGAGAGTCTAAAAGCGTCTCAGTGCATTTATAATACTCTTCATACGCCTTTACTTTTTTCTCTGCTCTGTTATTACTACCTTTTACAGCATTAATACCAAAGCAGGCACCAACAATGACACCAATAACTGCTCCAATAAAGAACAGATTCAATTGGTCCATAAAAGAATGTTTCTTATCTTCCATATCTATATATATTTTGATTTAATCTATAAAAATGGTATATCTATCCTCACGAACCGATATACCTGCATGGAAATAAAACCTGTTGATAACTAAAAAATGATTTAATAAAGGTGTAGTGGTTACTGGACTCGAACCGTCGCTATGTGTGCGCTTTTATAGCCAAGTATGATACCCATATAATGAATTCGTACATAGTATACCCTCTTGCTTCAGCAAGTGTATAATAACCACTATCCGTCTCTCCGGATCGTCATGGAGAACTAAAACCACTTTCGCACCCCCTGCAAGTAGGCTGACTACCTTAGTTCTCAGCATACATGTAATACTACTATTTCACCCTCTGTGTCCTACAATCGACATCTTACAGCTTTGCAAGTACTATAAGCACGTGTTGTAGTCATGGGCTTGGGACCATGAACGCCACATTACTACCTACGATTTATCACGTTAGCGTAGGTGCTCCGTCATCCTGGTTTATATACCGCATGAGATAACGGTTAAATACAACTATCTTCACAGACCATTGTATTTAGGGGATAAAATTCTTATGAATAATGAATATCAGACTACAGCATGATGCAACATGTGTAGTTTCGTCTAGGTCTCATCAGTGACGATGTTATACTCTCCCTAGCTGAGTTTAAATTAAAAATGTACCACTATCTTCACAGACCATGGTACATGAAACAAAATCTACTGCCACACTTGGCAAGAACTCTTAGATGTGCAATCAATGTATATGGAATCTTAGCGCTTTTATTTGTCTTTCCAAATGCTAATACTTATTTATACTCTTGCATATTGAGTTGTGTTGCTATACATTTAATAAATGTAAGATACAGTTACATTATTTCCATTCTTTATGCATGGAATACCACACATATTTAATGATAAAGCGAATTTATCCGCCAAATCAATATTATGGAACACTATTCCAACTCCATACTCTGCTATAAAACAGCTTTGAATTCCACTGTTTATCTTTCCGTTCTCGATTATTGCTTTCATATTGCGAATATTTATTGATTAAATTTCGTATAATTGATGTTAAATATAAAAACTCAAAAAACAAGCGTCGTACGCCTTTGGAGATTTATGAAATAAATCGTAATATCTCTTCCGGCATACGCGCTCATTTTTGTTATTCTTCGTCATCGGCTTCACCATCATCTTCTGGTTCCGGTTCTGGAGTATCAACTTTGGCTTTCGCCTTTGCCTCTATTCCTGCTTCCTCTAATGGATACAAGAACGATGCAATCTGCTGACTCATGACTGTCTCAGGATCTTCTCCTGGAGCCCAGTCATATGCTGTCTCACCATCTTCGCCAGTAGTTCTCTGCATCCTACAGCATATTGATACTGTAGTATACAACTTGATTTTGCCGTTACGACCAACAATCCAATCTCCGGACTTGTGTAGAACATTGCCCTTTGAATCCTTCACGATTGATGTGTACTTTCTTACCATTGGTTGTGGAAGAACTTTGCTCATGAATACTACACCCTTGATCTGCTTCATCTTAGGGTTCTCGATATCATCACCTTGGATAGTATAGTCTTTCGACTTATCCAGTTTCTCATCTTCTCCAAGACATTTAGCCTTAAAGAGATTCTTCCACGCCTCAAATGCTCTGTGAGTCTTTGAAGTGTCCATGATAATGTACTGTCCAGCTGTTGCGTAGAAATCGTCTGGATCTTCAAGTTCCAGAGAAATGTACCAACTACTAGAATTTGTCACACCTTCGATCTTGTTTGCATTCTTAATGTGCTTAAGAGATGCACTTACAACGTCATACGTAATCATAACTTTGAGAATTTATATGTTTTACAATTTTGTTAAATCGCTATATATTAACACCATTGCTGGTTATCCCCTTTAAGGATATCATAAGATTTTGGTGTATAGAGATTATCTCATCCCCATCCTCACTCATTCCTAATAGCATACATCCCGCTGATCTTCCGAATGCCGGAGGCCAGGCGGGACGCCTGCACTGCGTAGCAGTGGAAAGTGTTTGGGAGAGACTGTGCGTATAATTGATGATAGATCTGAAAGTGATTTTAAAAAGACCCGACACATTTCTGTGCCAGGCCTTAATACTAGAAATCGAACTCAATTCGAGTTCTCGAAGGACTACCATCACACAAGTGACGACACTCGTACATGAAGCCATTTTCTTTAACAGCATTATAATCATTCAAGAACTCAACAGCATACTCAGTATTAACTGCATTGTAAATAAGCTCTGTATGCATACCTAAGAAGTCTTCTACTGATACATTTTGTTCTCCGAGGCAGTCTGCTAATGCGCAGATAAATGCCAATTCTAACCTACCTTTATCCATTTTATTTAATATTTAAACAATTATACACTAATTACAATAACTTAAAGTCCATTACCTTAAACGCAATTTCCAACTGCGCCATGAGTTGATACTGATAGTAGCACTCTGTTTTATAGAATAAGATGATTCTATTAAACTTGAGCATTGTACCATTTCTGAATTCACTCTGTTGAACCAGGCCAAGATCTTTAGCCTTAGGCCAAGTAAAACTATAACCATGATGATGATACATCTTAACAACAATATGTGTAAGATCACTTGTTGTGTACAAACGCACAAACACCTTCTTATCATCATAAGTAATATAACCCTGACCCAAGAATGCCATACCATTACCATTTGCAAACTTAACATTAACCTTCATATAACTATCATTTCCACCACACGAGAGCTGAAATTCTAACGGCTTTAAATTGTTACTAATACATTATAAATATGTTTCCATAGTATTAGATTACAGGTTAACTACTACTCTTCCTCATCAGCTACATCATCCTTGCTGTCTGCGGCAGGCTTACTAGATAATGTAGACATTGGGAAATAAATGCGACCAATCATCTTCTGAATGATTACATCAGGATCGAATGCCCATACGAGCTCTCCGTCCTCACCACGTGCTACCTTGTAGCTGACTATCTTTACCTTAGTATAAACCTTAGTGTTGCCAGTCTTGTCTACAATAGTATCACCAATATTGTGGATGAGATTGCCCTTGTGATAAATCTTCTTGTCATACTTCTTGAAGCATGGCTCTGGAAGATTATACCAGTCAATTACGACATTCTTCATCACACGAAAGCGCTCTGGGATAGACTCACCTTCGATAATATTGTTGCCAAGATCTTCGAATACCTTAGCCCAACGCTCAAAGATACGTGGACTCTGCTCCTGGAAGAAGATGAATACGCCTCCCTCATCCTGCCAATCATCAGGATTCTCAAGCGTAAGTTTTACGCACTTACTCTCAGATGCTACGTCACTACCCATTGACCACTCACTCTTGTTGCTGATAAGCTCAGCCTTAACTACATTGTACATCATAATTTTAATTGATTAAATTGTAAAACATGTTTATTATCTCTTGTCTCACGCACACATATGTGTTTGTTAGACGTTGCTATATGCATAGTTATTCATTGCATTCTCTGTTGTAGTTGTTTGGATCGAGTATGCTACATATCCAAAGCTATTATTGATTAAGTGTTATAGCCATCACTGCTGCTGCACTGCTTAGATGCTCTATTATGCCCCTGGTTTAGTTAGGCATAATACCCGCAACTTGTTGCAGGTGAACCGGTTTGTGACGAGATAATGATGACGGGGGTATCCGGATTTGAATCTGAAGCCCGGGGGTATGTATTTTACTGTTTCTCGTCTTTATGCACACATAACAGTTTAAAAATAAAAAAAATAAAATATTCGGCAAGCTCAATAAAAAAGCCGAGGCGTAAACCCCGGCTATTCTCAATTATTACTTTTTGTCCATCTCTAGAAATACTTTTCTGTTTCAGGTAGATTATGTTCTTCTTTATCTGGATCAATGTTAGGAGTGTATCCAGTGCCAATAATATCTCCGATCCTATCAAGTGTGGTAGATTTATCTTGTTCTGCGAGTCTTATAAACTCAGATGCTTCCATCATTTTGTATACTCCATTGTACTTATAGAGTATAGCATCTACCCATTTTCCAGAAGCTAATTGAAATTGACCTGTGCCGATATATATTACTTTTACATCACTATTTCTGTTTAATATAAATCTATCGTTTTCCATACACATTTTATTTACATTTATCTCCTAGTCTCATGATATGGGACTGTAAGAAATGCCCATATAAACTTTAATACTTTCTTTAGAATCTCCACCATCTAGTTGACTCTTTCTTTAATTCTTCTAGACATTTTTCATACTTATTTTTCCAATAGTTTACCCAGTCTTCCTGGTGTGCTAATTGCTGTTCTAACAGTTTTATATGGGCATCTCTAGCCTCTAATGCACTCTCATTGAACTTTTCTGGACTACTATTCTGTACAAGCTTTTCGTAATCTTTTCTGTCCAGGATTACGTAATCTCTAAGCTGTCTGACTAATTGTACTAATTCCGTTTCCTTCTCCTTCATCTCCATATATTATATCTAATATCATTTTAGTTATCTCGGGACAGTCCGAGGACATCTTTACCATCTATTCTGCTATCCCCGAATACTTCTATAAATTTGTAGAACTCTCCTTTTTCATCAAGCTGCAGTGCTAATTGTAGTATTTGTCTCGTCGGAGTCTCTTCATACCCCATGTTCTCCAGTTCCTTCAGAAGTGTCTGATATGCGTCTCTTTGCGCTGGATCCATCTTCTCTTGCCTCTTCATCTTTTATGTCGTTGGAGGAGTCGTTAGACTCCGTAATGTTTATATCTTTTAAAGCGTTTACAACTTCAGCTTTGGTAGTCTTTGTTTTAGACTGCTCAATAAGCTTTTGTATAAGTTCGTCTCTATGAGGATTACCTTTTTGCTCATACATGTGCATAAGGATTGCTGTAGCATTTGCAAACTCTTTAGAGTTTTTGTCAAGTGTATCTATAAGTTCCTCAAGTTCTTCAATTGAATAATTTCCTGGTTTGTGCAAGAAGTTACCATCTTTGTCGTACAAATTGCTATATTTACTAATCTTTCCCATTATTTTTACTATCTTTAAGTATTATCCAACATGTTGTAGTAGCTACTATTGGAAGTATTAAAAACATGAATATTATATCAAATGGACTCATCTTTATCTGGTTCGTAAAATCCTAATCTTCTACCGTTTCTCTCGGCCCTTTGTATTATTTCTGCCGCTCTTAAATATTCTTTATCATTTGCCATTTCGCTCAGCATGGGCTACGTATTTCGTGCACTCTTCCTCTACAATTTCACCATCGTCGTTATGTGTTAAGTGAGTATATTTTGCTTTTGATCTGTTGTATTTAAACATTCTAAACGCTTTGTCTCGCTCCTATTTATCGTCATATCTATGGATATATTTCATCATTTGGGTAGCATTTACAGATCCTGCTACTCCTAGATTACATAGGTTTTTAATAAAGCTCATAGCTCCATCTTCGCCGAATTTATGCTTTAGCATACTATATTCTTTAAGGCTCTTCTAGAACCATTGATTATCAAGATCGTATATTGGTTCCTATTCTACAATGTATGCTATATTTACTGGTACTCCATGTATAAAGAAATATTTACACTATTCTGTACACGGTTTATTCTAGTATTGTAGAGATAAGAAGTCGGCATAATATAGTACAGCACTCATCTCAAACTAGTTCATCGTTTATTTGCTGTTTTGTTTACACACTCTGTAAAGTACCCAATTAAGTACGCGAATACCTCATTTGTATCATCAGAGAGCTTTATATGACATGCCTCAAGTATATCTACAGCTGCATGAAATGACTCATGAGCAAACGTGTTTACATCATTATCACTATTCCAAATTTTGTTTACTACTATGATTTCGCAATCTTCGTCCGTTGATTTATCATATGCACCTCTAACAGTGTAGGCTGTATAATCTGCCCATTCTCCATCATATATAGATGATTCATCTTGTCTAAACGCAAATCTTTTATCCATTACAGATTTATCCGGGTTAATTATAACAAATAAGCTAAATCCGTATACTGTCTTATATTCGTCTATTATACACTTTTTCTTCTTATCCATACTATTCTTATTAGTCTTACAATTATTATTAAGCTTATATATAGCTCTACTATACTGTAATAGCTGTACTACTAAAGTAGATCTCCTAAAGAGAATATATAAGAGAAAGGGTTCTAGCTGACTAACCCCCTACTATCCCCCTAACGTAAAAAAGCTAAAAAAGTTGCATATTTGCAAGAAAAATGCTATTTTTACAAAATTTATACCATATTTGCAACCTTTTTTAAAATTATTTCGTTATGGCAGCGTAAAACAATAAAAGCAATTGGATATGACAAAGATTTTAAAGGTTATTAAGCCTTTCTTCGTAATGGAGAATGGTGATACATTTGAGTACAACGATGATACAGATCAGTACGAAAGTGTATATAACGAAGAGCATAATAGCTCAAACGAAGACAATTCAACGGTTGTTTCTTCTTACAATTCTGTTTATAGAATCTCAAAGGAATATGCAAAGATGCTTCTTGATAATGGATACGTTGAGGAAGTTGATGATAAAAAGAGATTCGTAAATATCTTTGACGAGATCAACAATAAGCTCTCAGAATACAACAATGAGCTTTGTGCTCTTAAGTCAAAAGCTGATGAGAACACACCTCAGTGTTTGCTTGTTGAGAAGGAGACAGTATTGAGAAACATGATTAAATTACTTGAGTACCTTAAAGGATTGAAGAAGTAATATGGATGAGAAGATGATAGATCAGACCCAGTTGGCAGAGGACTTGAGCTCAAAAATAAAGTATGAGTTCAGACAGATGTTCTTGGTAAAGCCGCTTGAGCCTGTTAAAGTTAAGAAGAAGATCTCCGAACCTGTGGTTAAGGACACTAAGCCTAAGAAGGATAAGGATGGGATCGAGGCAGTTGATTATGATGAGGTAAAGACAGAGATAAAAGAAGTTGATTCAGATTTCTCTAGAGCTGTTGTACTTAAGTTGCCATATGAGTATACACACCCATATAGCGATGAGAAAATACAGCAGATGCCTATCAAGGTTGGTGATATCGTTATATATAGATCATCTAGAGGTGCTATGTATTTCGATTTGCTTAAGGACTCTCAACTTGTATCGCTTTACGATATTGTAGCAACTGAAATAGTAGAAAAGTAATGAATATAGATAAAGTTTGTAGATAGATTGGACGTACATTGAACGATGATCCAGAGCTAGTAAAACAAATAGTTATGCATTAGTTTTAGTTCATAGTTGATGTTATGAAAGATCAAGATGATACTAGAGACGTATTAATAAACAAACTATTTAGATTCAAGCTTAAGAATAGATTTAAAGACAATAAAAATAAACCATTAAGCCCATATGAAAAAGATAATAAACATTGATCGCAAGCCTATTATTGTTGATACAGATACAGCTGAGGTTTAGGCGATTAATAGATCTGCAAGAGGTATCGATGATATTTACGTTATTCCAGAAGATGCTAATGTTGAATGGACATCAAAGTTTTTCCCTAACAAAACTATCTGTGCAGATGTAAAGAAAGATGACATTCTTATCACATTCTACGACAGAGATCTTGGCACAGACTTTGTAATAATTAAGTCTGAAGATTGGTTAAAGGCCCTCGATAACGCCAAAGCTGCTGATCAAAAACGAAAAGAAGAGTGGGCAGCCAAACAGAAAGAGAGCGCACATGTGAATGCTGCTTGCGAAGATTGTGGAGACTATTGTGGACAATGTTAATATTTAAGTTATGAAGAAAGCTATTAAAAAGACAGTTAAGGTAAAGAGACCCAAGTATGTAATCTCTATGCTGGATGTTGCTAATGTAAACGATGTTACAGCATACTTCATTAGCAAGAAGATTTCGGCAGGTATGAGAGTGACTGATTGTGACTATTATACAGTTATATCAATCCTTACAGATGCTTTGCTCGACGAAATTCTTCCAGAGAATGGTTGCGCTGTAGTAAAAGATGATTGCGTATACTTAAGATGTAAGGCACGCAGAGCCGAAGAGAAGGTTAAGAAGCCTTGGTACAAACGTTTATGGAATTGGATTACTCGTACTAAGTAATCACCTTTAGAGTCTATTAGTCAAACGGTAAAGACAACCCGATACAAAGGGAATAGTTAGCAGGTTCGACTCCTGCATAGACTCCATTCATTTATTTTCATAATTTTAATATTTTGTAATTGAGTGGCATCCCTGTGTGTACACTATAAACAAAAGGCTACCATGGTAAGCTGACACAGGGACCCAATACTGGTTATAAGTCCAGCTAAAACTTATAAGAGTCAAAGAAGACGGGCGAATATAATCGCTGAGAGGTTGTCGCCATTTCTGAAATCTCTATAAACTGGGATATCCGGGTGAAACAAAAGCTTTCTGCCCTAGCAGCGCTCGGAGCTGCAGGATCCAAATGGCGCTAATACTGGTTCTGCGTAACTCCAGATAAAAGTTACGTGCTTATTGCCCTATGGTGTAACGGCAGCACAGGAGTCTCTAAAACTCTTAGTCTGGGTTCGAATCCTAGTGGGGTAACAATAAAAAATAATATTTGAATACTATGGAGTTGAAATTTAAGAGACTTGAGGATAACGCTATCCTACCTATTCGTGGCACAAAAGGTGCTGCAGGAATTGATTTGACTTGCACTAAGATTGAAACAGCTCTTAATGAAGCAAATCAGCTAATGTTGGTTTACCATACAGGATTGGCAGTTGAAATTCCTGCCGGATATGTTGGTTTACTTATACCACGCTCTAGTATTTGGAAAAAGTCATTATGGCTTACTGATAATGTCGGTGTTATCGACAGTGATTATAGAGGCGAGATTGTAGCATTCATGAAAGCTACAACAGATACAATTCCTGCTGTTTACAAGCAGGGCGAACGCTTCTGTCAGTTAGTCATCGTTCCTATACCAGAGTATACAATCACAGAGGTTTCTGAGCTTTCGTCAACAGAGAGAGGTGATGGCGGATTTGGTTCTACTGGCACAGGACACGAAAACGAATCTAGCGCAGCTACGGGAACTCAGTCACAGCTTAAGGAACAGGTTGAGTCCGTACCAGAGTCAGCGGCGGCACAAGAAGGTGCTGAGGTAAGCGAAGGATAGGCCTAATTCGCTTACATAAAGGGGATTACCGAAAGGTAGTTCCCTTTTACTGTTTAAACACATTAATGCATTAATTATGATTTAGGAAAAAGATTTTTTATATAGAGTTCCAGTAAAGAATGCACTCGTAACAGCACCTGGGAAGTAGGTTAGAAATCCAGAAATATTGGTTGATCTTGAAGGTGGTGAATTTATGCATGGAAACATACTGGATGCAAACTCTACAAATAAACTTATTGATCAGTCTGTAAAAGATGCTATAGACAATAGCATTGAAAATGGTAATTATGTTACAAAGGATTTACTTGAAGCTGAAACAAGCGCTCGTACAAAAAGTGATGAAGACTTAAATGCTAAGATTAAGGCAGAGCAGACTAGAGCAGAATGTAAAGAGAAAGAGATATCAGATAAGCTTGCAATAGTTGATGGTGATTCAAAAACAGAAGGATCATTTAGAAAAGCTATTGCCGATGTGATTGCTGCTGCCCCAGAAGATCTTGATACACTTAAAGAGATTGCTGACAAACTTGCTGGTAACGATGACTTACATACAGCATTAAATCAGGCTATTACAGAAAAGGCTGATGCATCTGAGCTTGCAAATGAAGTTACTAGAGCTACTGGTGTTGAAAATGATTTGCGAACTGCCATTGACACAAAGGCTGACGCTACAGCACTTAGTAACTACGTTCTTACAACAGCGCTTAATCAGCAAATTGATACGCTGAATACTGCTATTAGTGCTAAGGCTGATACTACTGCCCTTACAGCACTAGAGTAGAAGGTGGCCACTAATACTACAGACCTTGAAGGTAAATAGGATAAAGGTAACTATATAGTTTATACAGATTATAGCGATAGTAAAGGTTATGTAGTTGATAAATCTATTACAATAACTGGATCCACCTCTTATGGTGGTTCTGGTACAGATATAAAAGTTGTAAAATACGATTTTTCTGGAATACATTCTAGTACGTATCATAATTGCTTAGCTACATCAGATGGCACATTTAAACCAATATCTGATTTTGTTTTAAAGACGGAGCTTCCTGATGTTTCTATTGACATGCTGTCATATGGTGTAGAATGGGATATTACAGTGGCTGATCCTACATGTACAAGAATTGGAAATCCGTTATTCCATAAATCTCTCCCAATATAGTCTGAGTACAAGGGATGTGTTGTAAAGAACGGAAAGTTGTAGTATTATTTAAATCCTAATGATTGGTCAAAAAAGAGCAATGGTGAACCGTCTCATTTAGATGGTACTGATGGAGACGTAATGATTAGAACTCCTAAGTTCTATGGTAAATCAGGATCTAACGGAAATAAGAGATGGGTACGAATCTCAACTGTTAAAGTAGATGCATCATGGACTGAAATACCAGAAATGTTTATAAGCGCTTATAGAATTACAACATTTGTTGATTCTGACAAAAGCAAGGTTGCTTCTGTAGTAAATACTACTGAAGGTTACAGAGGTGGAGGAGATAGAGCTAATTTTGATCAATACTTAAGTATAGATAAATTTAGGACTGATCTTGGGAAGCCTAGAACAGGTATATCTCGTGCTTAGGCTAGAACTATGGCTAATAATTCTGGACAAGAATTATTATGCTACGAATTTTATAAATGGATATTCTATTGGAACTACGTAATAGAATATGCTAATTTCAACTCTTAGAAAGAATTTAATTCAGAACTCACGTCAGACGGTTATCACTAGGGCGGTTTGGGTCCTGGTTTAACAACTTGGGATTGGAACCAATGGAGTACGTATAATGGAAATTATGCAATAACTCCATGCGGATATACAAATGAATTTGGAAACTTTAGTGGTGTAAAAGCTATATAGATCCAATCTCCTGAAAAAACTCTATATGCAAATAGATGGAGAGGTTTTGAAAATCCATTCGGTGACATTTGGACAAATCTCGAAGGAATTGTTATAAAGAGAGATGCAGCCAAAGCTAATAGCAATGTTTATACAACAACAGATGTATCAAAATATGGTGATGATTATTTACTTTTTGATATTGCTGGAGTTGAAATTGCTCAAGATGGGTATATTGGAACATTTGATCTTGGATCAAAGGCTGAAATAATTCCTTCTTCTATTACTGGGTCTGAGTCAACATATAAATGCGATTATCATTGGTGTAATGCCGATTTAGTTGAAAAGAGAACGCTCATGGTGGGCGGTAACGCTCATGATGGCGGCTGGGCCGGTCTTGGCTGTTTCGCTTCTGATGATGGGGTCGGTTATGCCGATGCCACTGTTGGCTTTAGGTCATTAGTGAGAGTATAATTTAAAACAGGTTGCTATTCTTCCTTACTGGAACATTACAAAAACTCATAGTAGGTAGTAACGCTAATAATGGCAGCAAAGCCAGTCTTAGCTATTTCAATTCTAATAATGGAGTCAGTAATGCCAATACCAATGTTAGCTATTTATATTTCCAAATTCATTTTTTTTGGGAATAGTGACCTTGCCTCTTGGCAAAAGATAACGTTTATTAACCACGTCGTGTTGGTAGGGATATCTCGAAGACTCGATATTAATATAAAAAGTTTTGAAAAGAATAGGCAATCTTAAAGAAAAGATTTATACTTTAAATAATATTTATTTAGCTGATGAAAATGCTAGACTAAATAAAACAAAGAAATACGGCATATAGAAACATGATAAAAATAGAGATATAGAAAATCAAACTTTATTGTAGGATTTTATAAATCTTTCTTACAAAACATCATAGTATAATACATTTAAAATATATGAACCAAAAGAACGAATTATTTATAGACTACCGTACTATCCAGACAGAATTGCACATCATGCGATAATGAATATAATGGAAGATATATGGAAAAGAGTGTTTATTAAAAATACATATTCATCAATACGAGGTAGAGGTATTCATAAATGTGTTAATGATTTGTATAAGGATTTACAAAATGACGTACAGAAAACAAGATATTGTTTAAAGCTTGATATTCGTAAATTTTATCCATCAATAGATCATGATATACTGTATTCTATAATATAGAAGAAGATAAAAGACAAGTGGTTATTAAAGTTATTAAAAGGAATAATAGATTCTGCAAAAGGCGTACCGATAGGAAATTATTTATCACAATTTTTCGCAAACTTATATTTAGCGTATTTTGATCATTGGATAAAAGAAGATGTAAAATGTAAATATTACTACAGATACGCTGACGATATAGTAATATTAGACAATAATAAAGACCATCTCAAAAACATACTGATAGCTATAAAGTTTTATTTTCATAATATTTTAAAATTGGAACTAAAACCAAATTATCAGGTATTTCCAATAGAAAGTAGAGGAATAGATTTTGTTGGATATGTATTTAGACACAAGTATATACTATTAAGAAAATCAATAAAAACGAAGATATTAAAACTTACGCATAAATACATAGACAACAGGATATCTAAACATGTATTCGAATCTAGAATGACATCGTATAGAGGATGGTTAAAATTTTGTAATTCTAAACATTTTTCTGATATTATATAGCATTCTACAAAATACAGATTATCTACGTGGAATGGAGAACTTAAGCATATAACTAGTATGAATAACATTCATTTTTATATAGTTGAAATTATAATAAGATAGAAGTATTTCGAGATACATGCAATAAGAAATAGAGTTCCATTTGTTGTACGATCTAAAAATAAGTGGTTATATAAAACGTTAAACAAAAGACATTTACCATATAGTTTTAAATATGAATACAGTAAGTTCCAATATAAGACCAAACGCCATAGAACGACTCGGTAATAATACATATTATTATAA
>ULQM01016918.1_pt1 | contig 13378 bp, 8 predicted proteins | sample 1954451 | NCBI WGS metagenome assembly ULQM01 (sample SAMEA4835655, study PRJEB28245) | human gut metagenome | biome: gut microbiome; material: fecal sample | place: Denmark | collected 2008 | reverse complement strand
TTGATGTAGCCGTATTGGGTCGTGCCGTCGTCCTGCACCATTCCCACATACGCTAATTCGCCGTAAAATTGCGTCACAAAGCTGAATTGCAGCGGAATCGCCAGTTCGCCGCTTTCGTCGAGATACCCTGCCAGCCTCGTGCCGTCTATATCGTACACTGCCTGCAAGCCCGACGGGAAATACACGTCCGGCTGGTCGTATTCCGGGAATGTCCACTTCGCTTCGCTGATGATTTCGCCCTGCATGTTCACCCAACCGCAGCGGCGTTGTCTGCCCTTCTCCACAACGTACATGCACAAGCCGTTTTCTTCCGGCGTCCACAGCCGCACGATATTTTCGCCTTGCAGGGTGAACAGCTCCTCGCCCGCCACGCTGTACATCGTGAAGCTGTGTTCGCCCGTCGGCAGCACATAGCAGCCATGCCGGACGTCTGCATAGTGCGTATCCGTCGTGCGCATCACAACTTTCCCCGTCCGGTCGATGACGCCGCAAGTGCCGTCGGTCAATTCAACCTCCGCATAGCCATCCTCAAACTCGAAGGTATACGCAAACTGCGGTTCAATCACCACTTCGCCGCTTGTATTACAATAGCCGTATAAGCCGTTCTCGTCCACCACCTCAAACAGCCCGCCGCTAATCACGGTATCGCAGTTCGCCGCATTGATGCCCTCCGGCAGGGGATATTCCTTCCCCGTTTCGTCCAGCAGCAGCGTCTGCACAATGTTGTAATCATCGTCCCAGAATGTGACAACGGCGTACCCGTCATAAAAATTGGAACCCATGTTGTCCGAATCATACTTCGCCGGAATCACCATTTCACCCGTATCGCGGCTGACATAGCCCCACTTGCCGGTTTCGTCTGCCACGGCAATCAAGCGGCTGTTCGACTCCCTATGATTCACGCCCCGCCACTTCAAGCCGCTGTAAACACCGCTCTGCACATCAAAGAAGCCTTCCAGCCATTCCGTGCCGAGACTGTTTTTCCCCGTCGCCTTCTTGTATAGCAGCCAAATGCCCGTTTCGCGTCCGCCGTAATAGAAGCCATCATAGCCGCTGTCTGTCACTACATTCTCATCCAGCAGCAGCACAATTTCGCCGTCGCGGTTCGCGAAGCCTTCCCGGTCGCCCTGCTGAATCCACGCATAATTGCCCCGGAAGTCGCTCGCATCATCGAATTTCGGCGGAATCACCCAATTCCCCGCCTCGTCGATGTGTCCCCACAAGCCATTGTCGCCTTTCGCGGCGTACCAATACCCCTCCGCTGACGCGCAGCCTAACAGCATCAGCAGGCACAATATCCCGCACAGCAGTTTCTTCATGCGTTTTCCCTCCTATGGTGATTTCTGCCTTCATGATACCAGCAAAGAGGCTATTCCGCAAGCGTTCCGACGCATTTGTTACAATTGAAAAAAGCAGGAAGAACGAATCCCCCTGCCCATATTGATTGGTTACTCCGCCAGCAGCGGCGCGACAAGCCCTTCCAGCACCGTCAGCGTCACCGACCCGACCTTGTTGTACACAATTTTCCCGGCCGCATCGACAATCACCGTCATCGGCAGCTGCGTCGAGCCGCCCAGTGACTTAATCACCGCGCCCGTCTTGTCCAGCGCGAACGGCATATTCAGGTTCTCCTTCGTGAGGAACTTGTCCACATCATCCGTCACGAGATTCGAGTGAATCGCCACCAGCGAGATTTCGTCGCCGTACTCCGCGTACAGCTTCGCAAAATACGGCAGCTCTGCCACGCACGGCGTGCACCACGTCGCCCAGAAGTTGATGACCGTCACTTTCCCCTTCTGCGCCGACAGCGTAAATTCGCCGCCCTCTTCCCCGTACAGCGGAACCGTGAAATCAGGGCATTTCATGCCGACTTCACAGCCCACGGGCGTGTCGTCTTCCTTTTCGGGCAGCAGCGGCTTTACCAGCCCTTCGAGAATCTCCAGCGTCACCGACCCGACTTTGTTGTACACGATTTTCCCGTCCGCATCGACAATCACCGTCATCGGCAGCTGCGTCGAGCCGCCCAGCGACTTAATCACCGCGCCCGTCTTGTCCAGCGCGAACGGCATGTCGAGGTTCTCCTTCGCGAGGAACTTGTCCACATCATCCGTCACGAGGTTCGAGTGAATCGCCACCAGCGAGATTTCGTCGCCGTACTCCGCATACAGTTCCGCGAAATACGGCAGCTCCGCCACGCACGGCGTACACCATGTCGCCCAGAAGTTAATGACCGTCACTTTTCCCTTCTGCGCCGACAGCGTAAATTCGCCGCCGTCTTCGCCATACAGCGGTACGGTGAAGTCCGGGCACTTCATCCCGACTTCGTAGCCCACGGGCGTATCGTCGTCCGGCGCTTCCGTGGCTTCGGGTGCAATCGTTTCCGTCGCGGCGGGCTGACTTACCGGTTCTTCCACCGTGTCCGCCTTGTTTACCTGCCACATCACCACGCCCAGCACTACCAGCGCCGCCGTCCACGCCGCCATCACGCGAATGCGGCGGTTCGTGCGCTTTTTGTTGTCTTCCGGCTTCATCGGCTGCACTTCGTTCGCTTTCAGCGTAATTTTGCCCATTTTCATGCTGATGGCTTTCGTCGGGCAAACGTCCACGCACGATGCGCAGTGGATGCACTCATGGTCGCCCACATGCCGAATATCCATCTTGCAGTGCGCCACGCAGCGCCCGCAGTTCGTGCATTTGCTTTTCTCGACCTTCACGCCGAGAATCGACACACGCGCGAACAGCCCGTAAATCGCCCCCAGCGGGCAGAGGAAGCGGCAGAACGCGCGGTAGAAGAACACGCACGCCAGCAGAATCGCCACCATGATGACGAATTTGCGCGTAAAGAGGATGTTGAGGATGGAGAACTTGCCCGCATTGACCGGGTTCGCCAGCAAGCCCATTGCGCCCTCGAACGTCCCCGCCGGGCAGATGTACTTGCAGAATCCCGGCACGGGATACTGCTGCAAGCTGTACGCCAGCGGGATGATGACCACAAACACCGCCAGCAGGACGTATTTGAGATACGACAGCGCATGGGTGAAGCGGCTCTTCTTCACCTTCGGCGTCGGAATCTTGTAGAACAATTCCTGAATCAGCCCCAGCGGACAGAGCCAGCCGCAGATGGTGCGCCCCAAAATCAGCCCGTAGAGCATCAGAATGCCCAGAACGTAGTACGGCGCGCGCTTATCCGAGGACGCCAGCGCGTTTTGCAGCGCCCCCAGCGGACATGCGCCAATCGCGCCCGGACAGGAGTAGCAGTTGAACCCCGGCACGCAAAAGTTCTTGATGCCGCCGGTGTAGATGTCGCCCTTGATGAATCCCTTCACATAGGCGTTGTAGAGCAGGGCGGCGTAGACCTGTATGAGCCGCCGGGTGGTGGGCTTATGGGCGCTCCACCATGCCGCAAATTTCTTAGCCAAGGCCAATACACTCCGTACAAATATTGATTGCCTTCACCAGCACATCGAACATGCCGCCGTTCATCACACCCAGCACAATCAGCGCCACCGCCGCCGCCACGATGATCACGCGGATGACGTTCCTGCCTGTCGTCTTTTCTGAAGCGGCTGCATCCGGCTTGCGCTTCTGGGCGCTCCTGCGCAGTTCCAATTCCTTCATCAACAGACGGAAATTCCACTGCTCAGCCGCCATCAGGAGGATGAACGCCAGCCCAATCCACGGGAACGTGTCAATCGCCATCTGGCGCACGACGACTTCCAAATCACGCGAGGCAAAATTCGACCAGTCCAGCAGGAATCGCCCCGCCATGCCCCCGCAAATCAGGCACAGAATCGCCGCGCCGCACCATACGCCGATACGCTGTTTCTTCACTTTGCGGATTTCGTCCGTCTCCTCCGTCCGCGCGCGCAGCATCAGCAGCTGATTCTCCACCGGCGCGCGAAGCGATTCCTTCTGCTCCGGCTTGCCCGCGATGATGTTCGCCGCCAGCAGCGCCAGAAAGACCCACACGCTCCACGCAATCGAGGCGAAGTGCGCCGTGACAATTTCCCGGCTGTAAATATCGTGAATCCGCAGCCCGTTTTCGCCCATGTTTTCCGGCGCGATGCCTTCATGATAGATGGTCACGCACTGCCAAATCAACAGCGCCGCCATCAGCACCGTCGCCACTCCCAGCAGCCACCGAAGCATGGTGCGCACCGAGCGTTTGCTCTCTGCCTTCATTCCGCGTTCCTCCCACTTTGCCGGGCGCGCAGTACGCCCGGAACGCTACTGGCTCCATTATAGTGCAATGAATGGGATGCGTCAAACAATTCATCGGATTTTCGCTGTTTCTTTTCCGTTTTTCCGATTGGAGCCCGGCGGCATTGTGAAAAAATCATCAATTTTTGTCCATTTTGTGCCGTCCGCTCTTGCTTTTCCGCATCATCTGTGATACCATAAACGCACAGGCTGCTTGTTCAGCCCTTCACCATGAAGGAGGAAATATATAATGGGTTTTCTGGCAGGAAAGACAGCGATTATTACCGGCGCGGGCTATGCGAAGCTCAGCAACGGCCGCTGCGGTTCGATTGGCTACGGCATTGCGACCGCTTACGCCAAGGAAGGCGCGAATCTGGTCATCACGGGGCGCAACGTGAAGAAACTGACCGACGCGAAGGAAGAACTGGAACGCCTCTATGGCGTGAAGGTGGTGTGCGTGCAGGCGGACGTGAATGACAGCGCGGACAACGAGGCTGTTGTGAACAATGTCGTCAAACAGGCGATTGACACCTTCGGCCGCATCGACGTGCTGATTAACAACGCGCAGGCTTCCGCATCCGGCGTTCCGCTGGCTGACCATACCACCGAGCAGTTCAATCTCGCACTGTATTCCGGTCTGTACGCCACATTCTATTATATGAAGGCGTGCTACCCCTATCTGAAGGAAACGAAGGGTGCTGTCATCAACTTCGCCTCCGGCGCGGGTCTGTTTGGCAACTATGGGCAGTGCGCGTATGCCGCGGCAAAAGAAGGCATTCGCGGTCTGACCCGTGTTGCCGCCACCGAATGGGGCAAGGACGGTATCAACGTCAACGTCGTCTGCCCGCTGGCATGGACGACGCAGCTGGAGAACTTCCAGAAGGCATATCCCGAGGCGTTCAAGGCGAATGTCAAGATGCCCCCGATGGGTCACTACGGCGATTCCGAGGTAGAAATTGGCCATGTGTGCGTCCAGCTGGCTTCCCCGGACTTCAAATTCATGTCCGGCGAAACCATCACCCTTGAAGGCGGCATGGGTCAGCGCCCTTAACCTCTCGCATCTTTGCTCCCTTCTGCGCACCGCGGAAGGGAGTTTTTTGTCCCTCATTGGAGGTTTTTCGCATGAACACCGACCGAATCGCGTATTTTCTCGCCGTCGTCCGCGAAGGCAGCTTCTCCGCCGCTGCGAAGAACATGTACGTCTCCCAGACCGCCATCAGCCAGCAGATTGCGTCGCTGGAAAAAGAAATGGGCTGTGCGCTGTTCCACCGTCTGTCTACCGGCGCGGTGCTGACCGACCAAGGCGAGCAGTTTCTCCCCTACGCCGAGCGCCTGATGGGGATTCAGCTCGAATTGCAGGACGCTTTCGCCGATGCGCACCGTGTGAGCGCCATCCACATCGGCTACAACGGGCCGCTGGAAAAAGAACTGATTGTCGATGCGTACCTTTCCCTGCATCCGCACCTGCCCAATTTGGTGATTCACCCGCTGTACCTCTCGCTGACGGCCATGTCCGACGCTCTCTATCGCGGGCAATGCGACATGGTGCTGACGCTTCCCGGCGAAATCGACCAGCGGAACACCTATCAGGAGATACTCTACGATGTGCCGATGATTGCCGCCGTTTCCGAAGCGTCGCCATTAGCGGAAAAGTCGGTTGTGTCGCTTTCTGATTTACGCGCGCATCCGCTGATTCTGCTTGCCCCCGACCAATCGCGCAGCGGGCGCGGCGCGATTCACGACTGGGCGCAGAATCTGGGATTTTCGCATCCATCGATTATTTATGCGGATTCGGCAGATATGCAAATTTTGATGGTTTCGCTGAATCTGGGGATTTCCTTCTTTCCAGCGAGAAAGCCATCCTATTTCAAGGGCGTGAAGCTGATTCCGCTGACGGAGGATATTGGGCATCATCGGTCGGTGCTGGTGTGCAGACAGCTGACACCGGCGATTCGGATGATTCGGGACTGCATGGTAGAGGAAATGAAAAAGGGCTAAACACGCGGAAAGAGTATGGCGAAGCGCTCAACTCAATCGCGCGGAGTCCAGCGGAGACGACCAAAGTGTTTTCTAATCGTCCCCTTGACCCCTTGGGTCGCCACTACCAGCATTGACTTGTTCCGCAGTACAACGAATCACACCCATCCCCGCACTCAAAAAAAGCACCAGCCCTTCGCAGCATTTGCCGCTTCGGTCTGGTGCCATTTTTATCAACCGATTACTGCTGGTTTGCCGCGTTTTCACCCGCAATGCGGCCCATCGACAGCGCGTTCAGGAAAGACGAACCGGACATGTAGACCAGATCGTACAGCGCGCCGTTGGAGGCTTCGCCCGCCGCGTACAAGCCACCGATGACCGTGCCGTCCGCACGAAGCACCTGTGCGGAGGTGTCCGTCACAACGCCGCCAATCGTGCCTGTGTACTGAGGCGCAATCTGCACCGCGTAGAACGGGCCAACCGTCGCGAAATTCATGAAATCCACGCGCGCGCCGAACGCCGCATCCACGCCGGTGTCCTTCGCCGCATTGTAGACCGCGATGCAGTCAAGGAACGCCTGCTTGTCAAAGCCCAGCTTGTCCGCCAGCTCTTCAAGCGTGTCCGCAGAGGTCACTGCCGGGTCATCAACGTTGTTCGCCAAAATCGCCGCATAGTCCTCACGGTCAGAACCGTAGATGCAGTAATACGGTGCCGCATGACGGTAAATCAGGCTCGGATAGTTCAGAGAATGGCAATATTCGTTGACGAAGCGGACACCCGTGTTGTCCACGATCGGCGCCTGACTCCACGGGCCGCCCAGAGAGGTCAGCTCCGCGTTCGTGCCGTCGCCCACAACGTAGGACATGCCCAGACGCGCGCCCTTCTCATAGACCGCCGCGCCAATGTCCTCCGCCATCAGAATGCCCTCGCCGGTCTGACCCGCGGAGCCGTAGAAGTACGCCACCTGCGCCGCGTCAACGGGCGTGAAGCGTTCCATCATTTCCTGATTGTTGCCGAAGCCGCCAGTCGCCAATACCGTGCCCTTGGCGTAGATGTTGAAGGTCTGACCGTCCTTTTCGACCGTCGCGCCGATGCAGTTGCCATTTTCGTCGGTCAGCAGTGCTGTTGCCTTCGTCTCCATCCAGTATTCCACGCCCAGCTCCTGATTTTTCGCATAGAGCAGGTCGGTGGGCTTGCCGTTGGAGGCATAGTGGAAGCGATCCACGCCCTCAATCAGGTCGAAGCTCATCGGACGGCCGAACTCGAAGCCGTTCTCCTCCAGCCAGTCAATCAGACCCGCCGCCTGACCCACCACGAAGCGGATGCGGTCTTCATCCATGCCGCTGTCTTCGCGGAAATACTCGTTGTGGTTGTATTCCGCCCACAGATCGACGTAGGCTTCGCAGGTATCTTCGATGCCGTACTTTTTCTGCTCGGAGGATTCCGGCGCCGCAATACCGCCGCCTGCCATCGCAGACGTGCCGCCGATGGTCGCCAGCTTTTCAATCGCAATGACCTTTGCGCCGGCTTCCGCAGCCGCCATCGCCGCTGCTCCGCCAGCCGCGCCCGTGCCAATGACCAGCACATCGCAAGTCAGGTCGGTATAGTTTTCCTTCTCCGCCGCCTCGACCTTCGCCAAGTCCGCGTTCGTCAGCCCCAGCTCCGCCAGTGCAGCCGCCGCGGCCGCTTTCACCGCGTCGGATGTCACCGTCGCCGCCGTCACGCCGTCCACCTCGACGGAGTTGTTTGCCAGCATCTGCTCCGCCAGCACCTTCGCCGCCGCTCCGCCGATGGAATCAGTCTGCGATGTCGCGTCGATTTCCACGTTCACCAGCTTGTCACCGTCCACGCTCAGCGTGACCGTCACGTTTCCGCCGCCAAACCCTTCCGCCGTCGCACTCGCTGTCTTGCCCTCCGCCAGCGCCGTCGCGCAGGCCATCGTCAGCACCATACACAGGCTGAGCAGTAGCGCCGTCAGCTTCTTCATGATGAAAAACCCCTTTCCTTTTTGAATGTCCCCGTGCAGGGAAGACACTCTGGTTGCTCTTCGCAACTTTGTGAAAAATATACCATACTTCTCTCCAAAACACAAACATCAATTCAGGAAGGGGGCTATAAGGATTTCTTATACTATTTCCAGATGAAAATGCGCGGCGCAAGCAAATAGCGCAAATGAATTGGGAAATCGTATTATTTTTCTCCGCAATTTTTCCTTACCCCTGGAAAAACGCACCGCTTTACGCGTCTAATCCATTGAAATCACCATGAAAATGAAAGGAGGGCAAAGCATGGAGCAGCAATCCCCCAATGAACGCCGCTTGGAAGACTGGATGCGCACCTACGGCACCGCCATCCTGCGCACATGCTTCGTCATCCTTTCCGACGCGCGTGAAGCCGAGGATGCCATGCAGGACACTTTCCTCCGCGCCTGGCGCGCCATGAACACCTTCGAGCAGCGCAACGGCGCGAGCGTCAAAACATGGCTGATGCGCATTGCCATCAATGTCTGCCGCGATTATCAGCGGAAACGGTGGTTTCGGCACATCGACATGCGGCACGCGCTGGAAGACTTGCCGCAGGGCATGATGACCGTGCTGCCAGAGGATCGGGAATTGATGCTGGACATCCTGCGCTTGCCCGACGACCTCAAAAAGCCGCTGATTCTCTACTATTATCAGGACATGAACCTTCAGGAAACCGCCGATGCGCTGGGCATCAGCAAGTCGACGGTGCATACGCGGCTCAAAAAAGCGGAACAGGCGCTCAAACTTTCGCTGACAGGAGGTGACTGCTATGTCTGATAAACTCAAGCGGGTGCTGGATACGAATTTAGCTGGACTGCACGTCACCGACGCGCAGGTGAATGCCGTCCTGCGCCGCGTTTCGCAGGATGAACAGCGTCCGCGCGTGATTCGCTGGCAGGCCATCGCGGCGGTGCTGCTCGTGCTGGTACTGGGCGCGGGTGTCCTGCTGCAAACCGGGATTTTGTCGGACGATTCCCCGCAGCTCACTGCCGACGTCACCCGTCAGGGCGATTTCCTGACGGCGGCACAGGTGAAAAAGCTTCTGGCCAGCGCGGCGGATTTGCAGTTTTCAGTGGACGAAGAGGCGATTTCGGCGCTGATGACGCAGGTCGAAAAGGACGGCGGCTGTTCACTCTCCACGCTGCTGGAAATTCTCTGCCCTGTGGGGTCGTCGCTGGGGCAGTGGGATATCCGCGCGCAGGTGGCGCTCAGCCAGACGCTTGAAAGAATCGGCTATCAGGGGATTCTACCGGGCATGACGCGCGAACCGTTCTCCACCGAAATCACCGCGCAGGATGCCCTTGCCCGCGCAGTTGCCTACATCCGCACCAATGACGACCCGCAGGCGGATTTCACCAATCTTGATTTCTATCGTGTAGGTATCCGCTTCCTTTCCGGTGTTTATGACGGCACCTGTGAGGGAGCGTATTACTGCGTAAATTTTGATGCGCTGGATGCGTTCGGCACGACATACGAAGTCGCGGTGAACGCGGAGGACGGCAGCATTTGCCGAATGCGGCGGGAACGCGGTGCGGGCAGCAATCACACGGCGGACGAAGTGACCCGCGGCTTCCGGCGCATTTTCGGCTACGACATGCGCACATGGACGCCCATGCAGCTGCGTGTGTACATTCTGGCGCTTTCGCGGGCGGATCGCTCGTCAATGCAGACGGTGCATGAGCTGTTCCTGAGCGTCGGGCGCGATGGCTTCCCGGATGTTCCGGTGGAAGCGCTGACCCGCGAAGAAGCCATTTCCGCCGCGCTCGCCATTCAGGGCGGTTCATCGTCCGACGTGCTGGCGGCAGAGTACCTTGCGGGCGCGTCCGGCGACTTCTGGAAGATTGCCATCCGCCAGCCGAATGCCCCCAGCGGGCAGAGCATCGTCTATCTGGAGCTGAACGGGCTGACCGGTGCGCTGCTGACAACGACGTACTCCGGCAATCTCTACGGTTTGCCGCAGGAGTTTTTCCCCAGTCAGCTGCTGTCCACCCTTGACCGCACGGACTTCTCCCATGGCGTACCAGCCGTGGATGCCGAAACGGCGCAATCTGCCGCCAGTGCCGCCATTGAGCGCCAATATCAGCGGAATATGGCGGAAGAAGGCTACACCTGCTTTATTGAAAACGATTTTGAGGACACGGCAGGCGGATTCTCCTACTACACGGGCGGCGGTGTCGTGATTTTCACCAAGGATGCGCAGAACACATCGCAGGGCGACATTTACTGGGCAGCGCTGAACTGGTACGGCGAAGTGCTGGATGTCGGCTGGAACCGCAATCCGCTGGATGCAGCGCGCTTCACGCTGCTGATGCAGGGCTATCTGCCCCCGATTTACCAGCGCGAAACCGTCCAGCAGCTGCAAGCGCTGCTGACCGGCGGCCTGACGGACGAAGCCGGTTTGCGCCAGATGGAAACAGACGGTACCCTGCCGCTGTTCAACGCCCTGCTGGCGCTGGAGGTCGTTCCTGATGCCAGCACGAAATCCACCGCCGATGATGTGACCGCTGCCGCCTTGAAATCGCTGAACGCCCATTTGTGCTATGAGAATTCCTCGTTCCTTGTTTATCGCGAGGATGGTGAGCTGATTTGGCACTTCTGGCTGTCCACCGACATGGGATACTTCCTCATGGACGTGCGCGACAGCGACTTGTCCGTGGTGGGCTCCGTACAGATTCCGAGCTTCAGTGCCCTGCGCACCAGCATTCTGCTGCCCGTGCGCGTCTGGAACACGCTGGCGGAAAACCTGCGCGTCACCATCTTCTACCGCGACGCGAACACGCAGCCCGGCATCGTCTACGGCATGTACGCCAATCATATTGTTCAGCGCTATGTTGATTTGTACGGCGCCAACATCCTGCGCTGGGATCAGGCGACGCTCCGTTCTTTCCAGTCCGCGATAAGCATCAGCGGCAGCTACGTCGGCGACTGGTCTGTTGCCTGCCTGTGTCAGACGATTTACCCCGACATCCCTGACTACGCAATTTCTCAAGAGGTCGCGGCGGAATACGCTGCCCGCGCGCTGGGCGACGATGCCTACTCCCTGCGCGGCGGTGTGCTGATTGACCCCGGCGAGGGCGACCCCATCTGGAAAGTGACGCTGGACTACCCCGACGGGCGCAGCTTCAACGCGGAAGTGGACTGCCGGACAGGCGCGATTCGGACGCTCCGCCAGCAGGACACGCGCGTCATGCCCTTCTACACGGACTACCTTGATTTCCCTGATGACGGGGAATACTGGTTCCGTAATTTTGTGCTGGATGAGGTTATCGAGCAAGTACGGACGCAAATGACTGGTCGATACGGCAATAACGTCTGATTGCATCAAGCGACGATTTTGCTATTTTTCTGACAAGTTTGTCTGGACAAACCGGCACTGCTGCGCGTATAATAGTGTTGCTGGTAGAAATTCTGCCAAGTTTCGCAAAAAAGAGGTTGGCTCCTATGAAAAAGTTTTTCGCACTGCTCCTGTCCATCATGCTGCTGTCCACGGCTGCGCTGGCTGAAGTCAAAATCGGTCAGGTTGAGTATGCCGCACATGGCACGTCCTGCTTCGCTGTGCTGACCGTCGCGATGGATGGCGACACCATCGTTGCCGCGCACATCGACGAGTTCCAGTTCATGGATGCCGCCACGGCGGAAGGCGTTCCGAACTCCGACGCTTCCTTCGGTCAGAACTATCCCGAAGGCAAGGTGCTGGCTTCTAAGGTTGTGAACGACGGTCTGTACAGCACCAACATGACGACCAAGGCGGGCGCAACCACGCCGCTGGGCGTGAGCTACAACGCCATCGAAGCTTTCGTGACCGGCAAGACCATCGCCGAACTGGAAGCTGCCATTGAAGGCAAGACCAAGGAAGAAATGGTGGACGCCGTCTCCAGCAGCACGCTGGTGGATACGCTGGGCTATGTGCAGGGTCTGCTGGCCGCTGCCAAGGCTGCGAACAACCAGACCGGCTACTACACCGTCTACAACAAGACCGGCGAAACCGTGAAGGAAGTCAGCATCACCATCAACGCAACCGGCGAAAAGTTTGTCATGGCGACGGACGTTCCGGCTGATGCGGTGAAGGTGATTGTCTTCTCGATGGACGGCGCGCTGGAAGGTCACAATGCGCTGACCTTCGCTTTCACGACCGAGAGCGGCTATGAAGGCTCTTTCGCAACGCTGAGCGTCGAAACGGCTCCCATCACGATGCTGTCCGCCGATGCCATGACCGGTGCGACGCAGATTTCCTTCTTTGCGCCTGCTGCGGAGTAATTCCCCCTCGATTGCATCAAAAAAACGGGTACTGTGTGAGGACGAAATCCTCCACAGTACCCGTTTTTATTTTTCAAATAAGAGTGCCAAGGTGGCGTAGATGAATGGTTCTTCACGGAATCTTGGGGGAAGAGCAGCTTGGAGGCGCGTCTGCGGACGCGCAAAGTTACTGGCAGGGACGCTTCGCTGCCTGCGCCTTTGTTGAGCGCGTTTAAGATGCTGGCCACCCGCGGAACAGTTGGGGCGTTGCCCCAAGCCCCGCAAGGGACGCTGGCCCTTGACCCTGCAAGGGGCAGACGAAAAGGGACGAAGTCCCCCCTTGACCCCCTCCGCGCGATTGGGTTGGTCGCGTTTTCATGCTCCTTCCGCGTGCAGCTTTTGATGCTACGCCTAAGCCCTTGTTTGCTCCCCCAACTTTCCGTGAAGAACCAGGTGAATCTGGAGATTATTCCCCTTCTGTCAGGGTCATCTGTCCCGCGATGCTGCGGAGGGAGTTTTCCTCCAGCAGCGGCGTGATCATGACGTAAAGTGCTTCCTCGCCCTGCGCGTGCAGTCGGATGCTTTCCGCGTTTTCCATACGGATGGAACGCAGACCCGCCAGCGTCGCACCGAGGGATGCGCTGATACGGTAATCGCCCTTTTCCAGCAGCGCAATTGCCCGCGCGGGATAGATGCTCGTCAGCGTCACTTGAATCGTGTCGCTCGCCTGATACGTCAGCGTGAGGATACGTCCCATGCCATTCTCGAACGCGACATCATAGCATGTGCCGACGACGAGCGGCCACCCGGATGTGGTTGGCGTCAATGCGGGCGCGGGGAACATCCGCAGCAGCAGCGGCAAATCATCCGTGCTGGTGATGGTCACAACGTCTTGTCCGGCAGACAGCAGCGGCTGATCCGTGCGCGGCGTTACGGTGGAA
>ULQM01048793.1_pt1 | contig 13404 bp, 9 predicted proteins | sample 1954451 | NCBI WGS metagenome assembly ULQM01 (sample SAMEA4835655, study PRJEB28245) | human gut metagenome | biome: gut microbiome; material: fecal sample | place: Denmark | collected 2008 | reverse complement strand
GGCGCAGAACGCCCCGCGACGAATTTGTTAAGGAGTGATTGATGCTATGAAAACAAATAAACTTCTGGTCTGCATCCTTGCCGTCGCGCTCCTCCTTTGCGCCTGCCAGCCGACGCCCGCGGAAGAGATTGTCGTGAACAAGGGGGACGGGACGCTGGAGGAGGCAGTCGCGGCGGAGGCGCTCCCGCCTGCGCGGTACGAAGCGCCGGAGACGCTGCGCCTGGACCCGTTCGGCACGGAAACGTTTGAGGTTGTGGTGGATGCAGAGGTATCCGTGCCGAATGTGGAGCAGTACCCCATCGTCGAGGTCACGCCGCGCACCATCACCGCGGACTGGGCGCGGGACATGATGAACAGAATGGCGGACGGCAGGACGATGTATAGCTATCGGACCGAGGTGCCCACCACCAAGGAACAGATCGAGGCCGAGATCGCCCTGCTGCAACAGCAGCTGGCCAACCCGGACGACTATCTGGTTGCCGGAATGGACGAGCAGGCGCGCGCTGAGGCGGAGCGCCAGTGGCGGGAGCAGCTCGAGGCGTGGGAAGCGCTGTATCAGGAGGCACCGGACACGTTCGAGCGCCGGGAGGTCGACCTGAGCGACGCCGCCTTTCAAACGAGGTTGGAATTCAGCGGCGCGGTGGAGTCCGGGAAGAAGCGGGAGACCTATCTGACCGTGACCGCATGGTATGGAGGGCCGGGCGGCAGCGTGGAGTACAACAATCTCGTCGATGGGATTGGGCTGCCATTCAACTTCGATATGGACAGTGACCTGACAGACCTCAATGACATCACAATCACCGTGGAAGAGGCGGTGCAAATGGGGCTGGATTATCTCGCACAACTGGGGGAGACGGACTTTGCCCCGGCGATGATTGTCGCGGGGTATTGCGACCCTGGAGGGGATGACCCCGGTCCGTTGAAAGGGTGGCCGCAGTGCTACCAGATCCAGTTTACGCGCAATGTTGCAGGCGTGTCTTCCACCTATCGGGAGCAGCATTACGACCTGCTGCTGTCCGGCTCGGACGGGAAGGAGCGCTACGCGCCCTACTATCCGCAAGAATCCATCGAGATAGACGTCCGGGATTCCGGCGTGACCTATCTGTACTGGAGCACGCCGAGCATGCTGGGGCGCACGCTCAACGAGAACGTGGCGCTGCTGCCGTTTGAGCAGATCGTGGAACGGTTCTGCGACCAGATCCTCTACAACGCCACGCCTGCCATTGGGGAAAACGATGCGGTGATCAAAAAGACGCTGTGCATCGATCGGATCGAGCTGGGCATGGTGCGGGCGCTGCAGCGCGGGAGCGCGGATCATTGGGTCATGGTGCCGGCGTGGACGTTTTTTGGCAAGACGGTGCTGCAATTCGTGGGTCCGGAGCCGGGCAGGTTTCCTCTCAACGAAAACAACGAGTACGTCAGAGAAATGCCGGGCTACAGCTACCTCATCCTCAATGCCGTGGACGGCAGCGTATACGACCCCAGCGTCGGGTACTGACGCATGGCACGCGCTGCGGCATAGGGCGGCGGGGGGCAGCTTTTCCATGGCGGCGCGGAGGCGTCTGCGGGAGGACGGGGTGGGGAAGCCCCGGCGCCTCCCGCTGCCCCGGCTTGTGGCCGGCCGGCCGTTTTCCCGCAAGGCTGGCGCGTTGCCCCCGGTTTTGTGCCGAATGTTGACGGCGCCAGGGGGATATGATAGATTGATATTGAAAAGCTACCGCTGACGATTCAATCCAGATTTCCGCATCATCTCCTGTGAGAGGAGGCTTGCTTTGAACCCGCTTTTGCAGTTTTCTTCCGCGGCCCTCTGTCCCGCGCCCGCAGGAATTTCCTTTTTCAAAGATTACACCCGCCCTGTTCCCCAATGCCTGCGTTTGTTACACGCCCGCGCGATGCTTCCTTTTCCGCAACAGAATACGGCAGCGCCCTGCGCTTTGTTTCCGCCTCATGGCGGGATTTGTAAAGGTGCGCTCCGGCAGCATTTTCCCGCCCCATGGCGGGATATTGACCAGTTGAAAAGATTTTTCAAATAAACGAAAGATTTTTCCGATTTGCGGTGTCTATATTAGGGAGGCTAAAGCAGCGCTGCGCCCCTTTACCGGGGACAGACGCCCGGGAGAGCTTTCAGAGGCAGACTTTCCCCACGCGCTCCGGGCGCGGGGAGGGAAAGTATGGAAAATGCCTATGATTGCGCGAAAAAAGTGTCCCTGTAGATTGTGAACCAGAGACTTCAGACTGGAAAAAGGAGGATAACATGAGAAGAAAACGAATGGCTGCGGCCATAATTTCCCTAGCGGTCGTCCTTTCCTTTGTTACGTCTGCGTTTGCAGTAGTGGACACCTATAATAACTGGAGGGGATTCGGCATTTTTGAGCAGGGGGACAGCGGCGGCAAAGTCCGGGCAATCCAGAATATAACAAAGTACTATCTCGGTAAAGGAACGTCATACACCGCCGATGGCGCCTATGGATCCAGAACAACAGCTGCCGTGAAAGAATACCAGCAGAAAAAGAACCTCAGTGCAGATGGTATTGTCGGGCCGGAAACTTGGAATTGTCTTCGCAATGAGCTTGTGGATGATGGCGGCGGAATGGATGTCTATTTCACAATAAAGATTCATGGTGGAGCAACCACAAATACAAAGTTTTTTAATGCTTGGTCCACCACATCCGAGCCGCTGCCCAATCCACCCTGGCATTGGCGTACTTATAAGGCAGAACCCGGCAGTGCTCCGGGACAATGGTATCTGTTTGACGGCTGACAAAAGCGTCATGAACAGTATCAAGAAATAAGGGGGAGAGCGCAGGCTCTCCCTGCTTTGAAGGAGGTATTATGAAAAAAAGCATTTGTGCAGCGGCCCTGATTCCGCTCATGCTCCTGATGGCATGCAAGGAAACGCCTGCGGAGGAAATCGTAATCAACAAAAACGACGGGCGGTTGGAAAACATTATCATGGCCACTGTCGAGCCTGCCGCGACCTATGAATTCCCGGAAAGCTGGTCGGAAGCGTTCCAGGGCTACAGCGACAACCTGTCCGTGGAGGTGAAGGCGGAGGTGCAGGGGCCGGTATCCGAAACCAATGCCGTATATGAAGTTGCGCCGCAAGAGGTTACCGATCAACAGGCCGACGCATGTCTGTCGGCAATGATTGGCGACGCCGTAATCTATGAAGCAAGTGAGCAGCTCTCCAAATCCGACATTGAAAAACTCATTGAGGCAGCGCAGTGGGAACTGTCGAGCCCGGAATCGGATTTAAACGCGCTTCTGGGCGACCCCGGACAGGAAGAGGAATACGAGCGGTCCAAAGCCGCGGTTGAAGAGGCGCTGCAAGCGCTTACGGAGCAGTGGCGGAGCGCCCCTGACAGCGTTGCCCACAAGACCGTTGAGCGGAGGTTTGTTCCCGTAAACGACTACGCCCGCAAAATTCAGGGGACTGCGATGCTGCCTGACGGCACAAGCGCATATCTCAATCTGCGTAAAGATAACAACTGTATCGATCAGAGCATTGTGATTCACACCCCGAAGGCCCAACTGGGACTTCCTGAGCTTTTTTCCAGCGCCACCACCGATTTGAACGGGCTCAGCATTGACCTGCGTGCAGCGGAAGCCCTTGCGGCCGATGCTTTGGAATCGATGGGCCTGAACGGGCAGTTCCGGCTGTCGTTTGCCGGTTCTGCGGTGACGCATACGCCGGAGTCCAAAACTCCCGATGAGGCGCCAAAGTGTTTTATGCTCTATTACAGCCGGATGGTAGAGGAGGAGCCGGTCCTCTATTGCGATCAAAGCGGCCGCCAGCTCCTGCCCTTTGGCGCCACATGGCCGCATGAGACGCTTATTTTTGGGGTCAACGACAGCGGCGTAATCTATTTTGAATGGGTGTCCCCGATTCAGATAACGGGCGTGCTGAATGAGAATGCAGCACTTCTCCCGTTTGAGGAAATCATGAGCCGTTTCCGTCAAAACATCGCCTTCTCCTACTGTCCCATCAATACGATTGGAAATGTGGATCAGTATCGCCTAAGCATTACCAGCATCCGCTTTGGGTACACCAGAGTTGCAATGCCGGACGAAATCGCAAAGGCTTACCTTGTACCAACTTGGTGTTTCTACGGCGTTGAACAGGACTACTACAGCGATCCCGGCAAAACGCAGTACAAGCTGGACGGGAACAACTGCTATACGCAGGATATTCCGGGGCACTGCTTCCTGACGCTGAACGCGCTGGACGGCAGCGTGATTGACCGCAGCCTAGGCTACTGAGCCCTGCGGAGACGAACGCTGCGGCATAGGGCGGCGGGGGCCGTGAGTGTGAAAGAAAGGCCCGGCGAAGCCTGCGCCGGAAAGACGCGATAAGGAGAGGGAAAAAGGCAATGAAAGACCGCGCTTTTCTGCTCCCGGCAGCTTTGCCTGCCGCCATGGGCCTGTCGACCTGTCAGGCGATACCCGATCACTGGCTGCAACGCAATGGGCTTTCGGGTCTTTCGGCGCTGTCCCATGCCGCGCCACAACCTGCGGAAAAACCGTCCCGCGGGATACCCCACAAGAGCAGCGCCCCTGTGGAAACGTCGCAAGAGCCCTTTCCCTTGATGAACGGGGGCCGTCCGGCCGCAACCGCATGACTGCCGAAAAGAATCGCATGGAACTTCCGCCCATCCGTGGGGTTTATGGTAGATTGAGAGGAGAATTCGGGAAAAGATGTGAGGCCCTGGAATTCCTGCGAGAAAACCTGACATGAGGTGCCTGTACAAAGCGAAAGCCGCATTGCCATAAACGCAGGCAAGGGCAGATTGCTGACAGGACGCACCAATCCTGAGGAGAAACGTATGATTGCTATGCTACGGTCAAAAGGAAAACCGCGCATCCGACTGCTGCGAATCATGGGATTTGCTCTGTGCTGCCTGATCTGCCTGCCGCTTTGTTCCGGCGCCGCCCTTGCAAACGGGGGCGGCGCAGTCCCGGGAGGAACGGGACCCGTGATCCTTGCAACGACGGCGCCGGCGGATACGCCAAGACCGGCGGCGGATCTGGTGATTGACAGCGACAATCTCTACGAGGGGATGGAAAGAACCTACAGCCAGGGGTATTTGCCCAGCATTTCCAATGGCGTGGTCTCCATTGTTCTTCCGCTGATTGCAACCAATCCCCTGACCAACGACACCCTGCTGGCCAGCATCAATCTGGGCAGCGTCAGCGATTCTCCCTTTGTATACGGCAGCTATCAGCAGCGGGTCGCGCTGGGTACGCAGCAGGTCAACGGCGGCCAGAATACGATTGCGGCCTACTATGTGCGCTTTGACGTTGCGCTCAGTGCAGAGAGGAAAAACGGCGTATACCCTGTGGAAATCGAAATCACGGCAACGGACCTTGCAGGAAACGCCCTCAGAAAGACCTTTGCGGCGTATGTAACAATCGGTGACGAAAAAACAACGCCGCAGGCAACGCAGCCGCAGCAGAGCTCCGGCGGCAGCAGCGGCCCGACGGCATCGAAACCGGTGCTCGTGGTTTCAGACTGTACCACCAGCGCGCAGACCCTTGCGGCCAACGAGGCCCTTTCCATCCGGCTGGTGGTAAAAAATGTGGGCCGCCGCACGGCCCACAATATCCGCGCGGCGATCACAAGCGACGATGAGAACATGATTCTGCTGAACGATTACAGCGCGCAGTACCTGCGGAGCCTGAAAAGCGGCAAGGAGGAGACCTTTTCCTTTGAAATGCAGGTGCTTCCCCAGACGCTGGGGGGCCTGCGCACACTGACGATTACGCTGAACTATGAAAGCACGGATAACGTACCCTTTACGGAAACGGCCGTATTTCGGGTCAATGTGGAGCAGCCGGTCATGTTTTCGTTTGACCGGATCGAATTGCCGGAGAAAATTGTCTCGGGAGAATCCTTTTCCGTGCCCGTTTGCGTCTACAATACCGGCCTGAGCACCATGTATAACGTCAAATGCGCTCTGGATGTTCCGGGGCTGATCGCCGCCTCCGCTTTTCTTGGGAATCTGTCCCCGCAGCAGTCGGCGGATAAAATGATGTCGGTATTTGCCACGACCATTGATTCGACAACCCGGTATGGAACAACGTTTGGTTCTGCCATTATTTCCTATGAGGATGCCGAGGGCATCGTATACGAGGAGAGAACAGAGCTGAAAATGGAGATTCTTGAGCCGCCGAAGCAAACGGACGAGGAGAAGCAAAAGGAGCAGGAAAAAGCGGAAGAGCAGGAAACGCTGTCCCAGTGGTGGGTTTCGCTGTTCTTTGGCTTTGCGATTATCGCGGTGCTGGTTGCCACCATCATCGTCTATAAGTTTGCCCGGCTTGCCCGCATGCGTTGAATTTTCCAAAAATAACACGGCAAACAGCAGAATGTATGGTGGGAAGCGGTTTGTTTTGCCGCTCATAAAAATGCGTGTGGTGGCTTACAGGCTTTGCTGCGCTTTATGAGCGTCATGAGGACAGACATGGTATGCGGGGGGATGCGTATGACTGTGCCAAAGCAAATGTCCTTGTAAACAATGAGCCGGGAAAACGATAACACAATAAAACAGCAGTCATATAGATGCTGGATCAATTTAATAAAGGAGGTAGCTTTTATGCGTAAACGTATTTTTGTTTTGGTGTTTGCATTCATTCTATGCTTCGCAACCCTTTCACAGGCTCTTGCGACACATGATTTGTATGACACATATAAATCAGAATGGGAAGGTATGCCTTTGCAAAAGCAAAGCAGTTATGAACGTAAACCTACAAAAGCAATTCAAACGATTCTCTACTATTACACATCTACTACGAGAACTTTGATTAATGAAGGTGGTGGAATCGACGGTGCCTTTGGAAGCAAAACAGCTGAAGCTGTTGAGTCATTTCAAAGAGTACACGATCTTTCCATGGTTGATGGTAAAGTAGGCCCTGGAACCTGGAGAACGCTTTATAAGGTTCTTAAACATTCTGCTGCAGGAGCTGGCGGTAATGCTTGGAATACATCTACGGCATATCTTTTTAGCAGAACGTATTCCGGCGAAGGGCGAGTAATGATAATTAAAAGAGCAAGAGCAAATGGCGCATGGTATATTAACTCCACTAATCAGATTTTTTATGAAGCATAAATGATTTGATTTTTACTGAGGGTATTGAACAGTGGATTCAATCCCCTCAGTATAGAATTTCAAGCACATCCCAATAAATGATTATTAGGAGGAAGAATAATGAAAAAACTATATTTGTATTATTTAATATTTTTATTGACTACGATCATATGTGGATGTCAAGAACAGCCCAATACTGAGATTATTATTAATAAAATGGAGACAGAACAAAACTTATATAAAGACGCTGAAGAATATACGCCTTATCTTGCTCAAGAAAAATGGAATGAGATTGTTTCTGGAAAAGACGTTACTTATGTTTTTGATGCCGAGATTTGTATTCCAGATGTAAATGCATATCCGATTTATGAAGTACTACCAAGCTTTTTTGAATTTGATAAACTGGATAATATTATTCGTTCTTTGGTTCCAAATCCTCGTATTAAAATAGAAGAAGTAGATTTGCTGACAAAAGATCAAATTCGTATGGAGATGGATTTGATAATTCAGAGCATTAATCTTGTAGATAAAAACCATCCGGAGTTTTCAGAAGAAGAAAAAAACAACTATTTGTCTAGTAGAAATGAAGATCTAGCATATATGCAGGAACTTTATAATAATGCTCCAGAAGAGATTGAAACAAGAGAAATAAAGAGTACTTCTGAAATGCGTTCAGAAACTAGTACTCGTACAAATGTGCGAGTTTACAATGAACAGGATAACCCAGAACTGATATGTGAAATGAACATGACTAAGGGTGACAATAGAGTTGCCACTTTTTCAATATTCCCGTACAAAGCATATGATATAAAATTGCATACTTTTGTCCCAATTGGAGAAATGCCAATTCCTCGTATCGAAATGTCTAAAGAAGTAGCAGCAGAAACTGCACAAGCTTTTGTGGAATATGTTGGGATTAACAATAATTACTCTTTGAATTGTGTTTATGAAGATATGGCATTTTATGATGGGCTGGTTGCAGTATTCACCCCCTCATATTCAGGAATAGAAAGCACATATGCTGTTCCTGCGATACTTCCATATCAATCACAGGATCTGGAGTTTTTCAGGATTTGGCCAGCTGAGGTTGTTTTAGTGTATCTTGATTCGAACTATAATATTTGTCGTTTTGAATGGAAGTACCCCGCTCGGATAGGGAAAATGATAAATGCAAATGCAGAGTTAATGTCGTTTGATTCTGTAAAGGAACAGATAAAAAAATCAATTAAATTGATGAGCCCCGATATGCCATATTGGGATGGAATTGAACATCGACAAATTGTAATTGAACGGATAGAGTTAGGAATAATGCGGGTGAAACGAAGTGGAACTAGCGACGCATATATCTTGCTGCCCGTTTGGGATTGCTTTGGATATTTGATTGATCATTATAGATCACAAGAAGAAAGCGAATATAGGCTCAATGAAAATAATGATGCCATAATCGATGAAAATGATGGTGTTGGTACATTTTTGACTATTAGCGCATTGGATGGAAGCATCATAGATCGTAAATTTGGGTATTAAATATATCAAAAAAGATCAATTTGAATTGATGTTTATATGAGCATTGCCAGTGCAAACACCACCCATTATATGAGGGTCACCGGATCTGGTGTAATTTAAGTGATGGATGTGCTGCTGCAATGATAGATCTTAACACTCGTCATTAAAGAGGATGGTGGAAAAGCACAAGCGAAGGAATCCTCAACATGGGGTTCACCCAATAAGGCTTTACTGGCATGCTGGGCTTCCAACTAAATCTATTGTAATAGGAGATACTATTTTGAAGAAATATTTTTTGATTCTAATGTCATTTTTCGTACTTCTTGCATTGTTCGGATGCGTTCCAACACCTGAGGAGGAGTTTATTAAACAAAAGGACAGCAATACTATGCTGGAACAGGCCAAAACAAACGAAAATGGCACAAGGGTTATTGACGTACTTGCTTCTGCGGGAATCAATTCGACCGAGAATAACTCGAATGGAAATCTTCCGATAGAAACTTACCAGTATGAAGCAACGGATTCGACCGGATTTGTGCATTTGAAAGTGGATGCAAAGATCGTTTTGCCGGACGTAGAGCATCTACCCATCGCACGCGTTTCTTCCGTGCCATTTACAGAAGCGGAGGTAGAAGCGTTGTATCGCGCGCTGCAATCCGATACCGTTACAATTGCAAGCGATGGTCCGCTGTTCAAAGGATTTTGGCAACCCACGTTAGATGACCTTACCAAACAATATCAAAACGGTGTTTATGACGATAAATATGATACCGCAGAAGATGTGATGAAAGCGATGCAAGATGTTATGCAAAAAATGGAAAAGGAGCCGGATAAACCGATTCCGATCAAACCTGATTTTTCTTTTCAAAAACTTGATGATTACTCTTTAACAGCAGAAATAACAGGAGTACGAGAGGACAGATATGTTTCTAGACTCTCGGTACAAAACAACACTGATGCTGATTATATGACAGCATGGGTAGAAGCTGAGTATATCCGTGATATACAACAGTATGGCCTTTTAAATAGATCAATCGAAGCACATTCCATGTCCCGGGGTAGCACGATTTCTTCCAGATGGGGAATGCTTTATGAAAACAACATTCCCATAGTTCCCCCGCAGATAGAAGAATCTATTGCGTTTCGCATGGCAGAGCAAGTGATCGAAACCGCTGAATTGAGGGATTATGTGTGTACTGGAAAATGTGTTACGCCTTTTTATCAGCATTTGGAAGACATTCGGGACGGTTGCCCGGGAAAGTATGAGTTTATTTTTACCCGTAAAGTCAATGGTGCCGCCGAAACATTTATGAATACCGCGATCGCTTGTGGTTCAGAGGAGGAAGCAGTAAGAGCTGAGTGGCCTTATGAGCGCATCCATATCTATGTGGATGATCAAGGCATTTTTGCCTTCCTGTTCTACGGAAAAAGCAAGGTATCGCAGATCATCAATCCGCAGGCGACGATGCTGCCATTTAGCGAGATTCAATCTATCTTTGAAAAGCAGTTTTTGGTTCGATGCGGCGACTATGTTGCGGGTAGAACTGGGGATGGAGAACGGACGTATGAGATCACAGAGGTTCGGCTTGGTCTGCAGCGCATTTTTGAAAAGGATCGTTTGGTAGACGGACTGTTGGTTCCGACATGGAGTTTTTTCGGGACGTATACCGATGAAAAAGGCTTTAAGTATGGCTTGGATGGGCATGATGCATGGTTTACGATCAATGCGGTAGACGGAACGATAATTGATCCATATATAGGGTATTAAAGCGCAAAACGCGCTCCAAGTCATTCAAAAATCACCACCGTATCGACAATCCCAAAGAGGACTGGATGGTGTTTGAGGACAGGCACGAGGCAATCATCGAGCGCGACACCTACCAAAAGGTGCAGAAAAGACTGAAAAGCACCCACCAGCGCGTACAATAAGGAGATCGACCTGTACAAGGTCTTGACGGCATGGGATTTTAGCACGGTCACCTGGAGCAGCTTCCAGCCGGACAGTACAAGCTCCGTTGAACGCGAGCATATCTCTGCGGTCGCTGCGACCTGCGGGCAGAACAAGTTCAATCAATTCGATATCACCGACCTTGTGAAGTTTTGGTACGCGAATCCGTCGCAAAACTTCGGCGTGTTGCTGGAATCGTGGAAGGAATCTTCCAACTGGTACACGGAATACCGATCTTCCAATTACAATTCCACCTATTCGGGACATCCGTATTTCTCGATCATCTATGTCAGCAGTACGGGACTTGAGGACCGGTTCACCTATCACAGCCAGAGCGCGGGCAGGGCCGGGACGGGGGCCATCAACGATTTCTCGGGCAACTTGACATGGACCCACGCGGACGCCTCGATTGCCAACGGTATTCTCCCAATCTCGCTTTCCCACGTTTACAACACAAACGATCTGACAACGGATATCGGGTATGGGTACGGCTGGCGGCTGAACTATTCGCAGTCGCTGAAAAAGGTCGAGTTGGAAAACCGAACCGAAACCGCAACCTATTATCAACTGACCGACGGAAACGGGACACGGCATTATTACAAGTACAGCAGTGCCAATACCTATGTCAATGAATTGGATCACGACAGTACCCTGACAATCTCGGGAAACACAGTTACGATCGCGGATAAGGGCGGGAACAAACGGATCTTCGACTGCGATTCTGCCGTGGAGAATGGACGACTGACAACGGTCGAGGATGCGAACGGGAATCAAACACTGATTTCGTACAGTTCTACCATGATCACCAACCTGCAGATATCCTCGATTCAGGAGAAGCTCTCGGGGCAATCTGCGGGACTGAGCCTTACACTGTCCTATTCTGAAAACCGGCTCTCCTCAGTCGCGTCGCCGGACGGACGGAACGTAAGCTATACCTATTCCTCGGGCGATCTGACCGAAATCTCGTATGCAGATGGCAAGAGCTGTTCGTATGCCTATTCCAACCATTGCATGACACAGGCAAGGAATATCGACAGCTACAATCTGAACTATACCTACAATTCCGCCGCGCCGTACCGGGTGACGAAGGTTGAAGAAAAAGCGGGAGCGACCACCGGGCAATATCTTTCGTTCGATTATGGTTGGAACCGTACCACGGTATGGGACAAGCAAGGACGGGATACGACCTATCAGTTTGACAATAACGGGCAGGCAGTCAGCGTGCGCGACAGCGCGGGAAACGCGGTATATGCGGCATATAATACGGACGATCGCACGGTTACACAGCTATCCGCCGTGTCCAAAATGCAGAGCACGGTGTTCAATCTGTTGAAGAACCACGGATTTGAAACGACGAGTTCCAGCGGGAACCCGTGGACGAGAAGCAATACGTCCTATGTGACCTTTGCCTCGACATATGCGCACACGGGGAAGTACAGCCTGAAAATGGTCAGTACCGCAAGCCGCATGGTCGATGCGACGCAGACCGCATCCGTTACGGCAGGCGAAACCTATACGTTTTCCGCATATTTCAGCGGGCAGGCGGGAGCTAAACTGCAAGTCCTGAACGGAAGCGATGTATTGGCGACCTCGGATTCCGTAATGACTGCCGGGACGGTTGGCGCGGAATGGACGCGCGGGTCGGTCACGTTTACGGTTCCGAGCGGAGTCACCTCCGTTACCGTGAAGATCGAGCTGCCGAGCGACAGCGCCGGAACGGTATATGTGGATTCCGCACAGTTGGAGGTCGGCGCGAGCCCGAACCGATACAACATGATCCAGAATGGCGACTTCTCGGACGGGACAACGGCTTGGACGACCAGTAGCCGCATCTCCTCCTCGACCGACGGTGTTACAACGGATAGCGACGCTTCCCATCCGGCTGCGTTCTCAAATTCCGTGTATCATATAACCGGAACATGTGATTACCAGAAGTATATCTATCAGGCGATCACCGTAGCGGGAAAGAAGGGGGATACTTATTCGTTCGGTGCATGGCTGCGTTCCGATTCCGTCCCATTGACGACCCAGCCCAACGGCAGCTCGGCCCGGTTGTACGGGGTCAAGCGCATTTCAGTGGAATTCTTAAACGGTAGTAAGACGGTCAATACCGCGACGATCTATTTTAACGCAGATACGAACGATTGGCAGTTCGCGTGCGGCAGTGCGGTCGCAACCGGCGCATATACGTCGATCCGGCTCAACCTGAACTTCCATTACACGCGAAACGATTGCTATTACGACGGCGTTCAACTCTATAAGGAGGAGTTCTCGCAGGCGTATGCCTACGATTCCTCCGGCAACCTCACCGGCTATACCTCGCTGATCGGGCAGCAGAACACCTTTACTTACAACAGCAGCAACGACGTCACCAAGAGCACCGACCCGCGCGGCAACACCACAACCTATACCTACGACGATCACCACAACCTCCTCACGAGCACATCCCCCGAGGGCGTTGTGACCTCCAACACGTATCATGACGTTGGCCTGCCCACCGAAACCAGGGTCGGCACTGATACAAACTATATCCGCAGCACTACTGCGTATGATAACGCATCCGCCCTCGCTACGAGCGTAACGGATGCGCGGGGCAGTGCTGTACTCACGCAGTATAACGCGGCAACGCGCCTTGCAACCGAGATCACGGATGCAAAGAACAACAGCACCGCATACGGGTACGATAGTCTCAACCGCGTCAGCTCGATCATTTCGGGCGATTCTGGCGTGAGCTATACATATGCGAATGACAAGCTCACGCAGGTCGATGTGGACGGTGCGGTGCGCTATGGCCTAACCTATGACGGCTTCGGCAGAACAATCTCGACCAAGGCGGGGGCGTCTGCGGACAGCATGGCGGCACTTGCG
>ULQM01076267.1_pt1 | contig 13670 bp, 21 predicted proteins | sample 1954451 | NCBI WGS metagenome assembly ULQM01 (sample SAMEA4835655, study PRJEB28245) | human gut metagenome | biome: gut microbiome; material: fecal sample | place: Denmark | collected 2008 | reverse complement strand
CCTTCTCTTAAAGCGGGTAAAATTTCTTCGAATTTCATATTATCTAATCTCCAATTTCTTTATCGCTAAAATACAATAATCTTTATCAAGTCCGTATTGTGGAACGTCTTTTAAAACATATGTGATTTTGTATAAAGCGTCTTTGTCTATATAGATATCAGTAATTTGTTGTGTAACTTTGTCTATATAGATATCCCGACCACCTTTGCATTCTTGATTGATATCAACAAAATGTATTAAATCTCCAACTTGATAATCTCTATCATTCTTTCTTAATTCAAAGGTTTTTCTTCCCATAACTATTTCTACAAGATATTCGTGTTTAATTTTTAACTCGTGTAATTTCATTATTTTATCCTCCGTTTGTGTTTATGTTGGTTTATCCAATCTAGGTCATTTCCTAGGGTTATTCTTGCATTTCTTGCCTTGATTTCATCTCTAATAATCGTTTCAACGTGCCAATCAATGGGGGTCTTTCTAAACCGATTTTTCTTAAATATAATCGTTAAACGTGAACTAGAGTTCATCATTGTTTTTTCGTAGAACACTAGGTCTTTGTGCCAAGGTCTAAATATCTTCGTGTAGCCAAGATATGTTAACATTTCATCTCTTTTCATTGTCCACTACTCCTAAGATAATTTATAAAATCGCTGTCTGCATCAGCCAATAGCCAAGTTGTTGCCTCTTCGGTTTCTTCGTTTGTTAATTTTTGTTTGTTTTCGATCGAATAAATGCCGTGACTATGGCGCCAATTATCACCAAGCGTGCCCACGCTGGAAGTGTCGATAAAGATTTTCGCAACCACTTTGGGTAAATCCATATCCTTTACGTAGATATTAGAACCCGGTTTTAATTGATAATAATTGTGTTCTTCTAACCACTTGTTGTTGTTTTCCATAGTTACTCCTTTAAAATCTTATCTAACTTGTTAATCACGATGTTTAATGCTGACACCACACCTAACAAGATATTCATATTAACGATATCAATGTCTAAATGGGTATCGCCTACGCTTTTTTGTAACTCTTTTCGTTGCTCATCGTAGGTGTCAACATCTCTTCTCAATTCTTCCATAAGTTGTTTTAATCTCTCTTCCATATGTTTTTAAATATCCTTTCTAATACGTTAACTACAATCGCATTTCCAGCCATTTTATATAGTTGCGTATTGCTGAACTTGTTGATTACTAGGTCAATGCGGTCGTCCGTCCAACCCATTAACCGCCAACATTCACGGGGGGTTAATCTTCTAACACTAATCAGGTTGTCTTTATCGTTATCAACAACTCCTATATCGTTTGCCGATGTTTTTAATGTCGGTATCATAGACTTTTGAACAACTCCACGTTTATATTCACATCTATCGGTATAAACTCCATCGCCCACTTGTGCTAAAGCGTAGCCGTCTTTGGTCTTTTGGGGAACAATAATGTAATTATCTGTTGGTCTATATCCCGCTTTAGTAGTAATTGTGAACGCATAATCTTTTGCGGTGGTGTAATAGGGCTTAAATAGTAGCCCCCTAACAATACCTCCTTTTTGTTCCCTCATATCCGTGAAACAATCAATCATTCTGTTGCTTAAGAAGTAGCGTTCTTCTACGTCTTTTTCCAATAAGTCGGATAATTTAGTGGTTAATGGTATCGGTTTTGGAAACTCATATGGCTTATCGTCTAGCGTGGAAACCATATAACACCTAATGCGATTTTGCGGAACTCCATAGTCTTTTGCATTCAACAATTTATAGTAGTTCTTATAGCCAAGACTAGTTAACCATTCTAACCACACATTGAACAAGGGTTTAAATCTATCCGACAAGATGTATCTAACGTTTTCCATAATGAGATAATGCGGTAATTCGTTGTTTTCTTGTGCGGTTTTTAATAGTCTTTGAACCTCCCACAACAAACTTGAGTGTGTATGTGTGCCGGGTGCGAAACCACCTAACTTGCCCGCAATGGTTATGTCGGTGCAAGGGAAACTATAAGTCCATAAGTCCGCTTTGGGTAAACGTTCAATTTTCGTTATATCCCCCATATTGTTAGTTTTTCCGTGCAATAACTCATATGCTTGACTAGCGTATTTATCAATCTCACTGGTGGCAACAATTTCACACGGAATATCGGCTCTTCGTAGTGCCTCTCTTTGAGTGCCTATCCCACTGAACAATTCGATAACTTTTAACATTCTAGACACCCCTAATTAAATGTTCTTATTTAGTGATTGTAGATAATCTCTAATGCGTTCTTCTTTAGATTTAACTATCATATACGCATATTCAATATCACGCTTTTCGCCATCGCTATGTAAGGTGTAATGCGGTGGAAACTCAACGTAAGAGGTAACCACCTGCGTAAAGTCTTCATCAAACACAATAGTTAACGTTAACGATTGTGGGTTTTCTTCTTCCCCGTATGTTCGGTATGCGAACCACACTTTTTGCTTGCTATCGTATTTAGTTAATCTCCACCCGTCTTTCTTTAATTGTTTTTGGATATCGTCAAAAATCGGAAGTTCTAATATTTCGTTTGGTTTCATATGTTTCTCCATTATTTCGGGGCTTTGATATTTTCATCTACCGCCTCAAAGGCTTGTTCAAAATCTTCTACACTGATAGAAAACTCTTCGATCACCTCGTTTCGGTTATATTTCCCTTTGCCGTATTTCTTGATAACGAATTTCCATTCATCGTTATACCCAATACTAATAGAGGCTGAGTGCCGACCTGACTTGACCAGTTTCTTTGGGTGCCAAAAACAAAATCCGTCAAAATTGCTTTTGTGGGGAAAGTTAATAAGTGTCGCTTTCCCCGTTTCGGCTACAATTAAGTTTTTGTTAATGTTAATGTTTTTCCATTCCATTTCTTGTCCTCCTAATGGATAAGTTAATCTTAAATGATTTATTTAATTAGTCAATAGGTTTTTAAAAAACTTTTTAACAAGATATATATTTATCCCCTAAAGAAAGAACCCCTTGATAATCTCGTTCAATTAAAAACAAAGTGTTTGTTATTTCGTCAATATCTTCCGCACAAGTAATTCGCCCGATAACGTTAATAATGCCTCTTTCACTAGGGGTAATGCCAAAGTCAATAAAACCGATAATTTCGCCATACGTTGCCTCAAACCTTTTAATAAACCGCCCTTTGTTGTTGCCTCTCCCCTCAATATATTCTTTGCGGTGTAAATAGTCTTTTTGGTCTTTATTTATTTTCATATTGTGCTCCCCGTGTAATAAAGCGTAACCTCCGCCCTAGGCAAGGTGTCGGGCTCTACAAACAACTTTTCGCCTCGGATTAAGGCAACCTGGCAATCGTCCTCAAAAGCAATCCCATTTAAGCCATCTAGGATAGATTTCAGCAAGTTATCAATATCAGGTCTAAACACGTTATGTTTCCCGTAAAATTGTTGTTGCTCTTTCTTTTTAAGATGGTGTCGGTTAATCGTCTTTGGAATTGCAAAGAAGAATTTAACATCAATATAACATTTTGATTTCATTAAATCGTTATCGAATTTAACATCTTTAATGGCTTGTTTAAACGCTTTTCCGACACGCTCTTGATACATTTTACTTTTAATGGGTGTATAAGCGTGCGTATGCCCACCTTTAGCCCTTGAAAGACGGGGTCTAGCGGTCGGCACGGGGTCAACGTCAACCACAAAGTTAATCTTCAACTCGTTCATTATACGCCCTTTCTAACATCTCTTTTACCGCCGTATTTCCGCCGATTGAGTTTAACCATTCAACAATCGGGTCAGTTGCCTTAAACGTTACCACAAACCGAATAATGCTATTGTAACGGCTCTTCGCTCTTTCTAGGTTCTTCTTTAAATAAACGCTTTGAACGTCTTTAACGTATGATCTAAGATGGTGACTAATTGCCGACACCGCCTTTAAGCCTTTAGTCTTTGTTAACTTATTTTGTAAGTCAATAAACGCAATACGTGCGTTGGGGCTAGTGGGTAATTTACGACCGCAATTACATATCTTTTTAAATCCATCAAGTGACGGGGGGGCGGTGACTTGCCCCCCTGTGTAATAATCTCTAAATACTTTAATTAACGCTTTAGCGTCTTGAATTTCCTTTGGTGTTATCATTCCTTGTTTCCTCCCGTTTTATATCCTAAAGCGGATAATACATCTTCTTCTTGTTGTGCCCTATTTAGCACGCACATTTCGTCCGTGAGTTCGGGGTGTTCCGCTTGCAATTTGCAACGCCACCGCCTAACAGTTTCAAAAGGTGGTAGCCCGTATTCTTTGTGATTTCGCATAATGTCGCCGAACGTTCTAAACGACACGTCTTGCATATAGTATTCATAAACCAATAGGCAACACACAAAATCATCAACTCTCGCCGAGGGGCTATTTTTTAGCACTTCATACACCACGTTTTTTGCCTTTTTAAAAGGGTAAATCTTCGTCTTTAATTCCATCGTATTTAATCTCCGTTTCATCGGCTTTTTCGTCTTTCGCCATTGTCTTGTTGTAATAATCTTGTTCAGTTGATTGCGTTCCTTCTTCCGCTTCTTTCTTGTTCTTTTGTTCGTAATACCTTGCCTTGTCGGTTTGCTCTTTAATATAAGCGAAAGAAGAGGTAAATATATCGGGTAATTTTTGCGGTTGACTACCAAACGGAAGTTCGCACCTAGTAGCCCTAAATGTCACATATTGCCTACCTGTTAGTTTCGAGTATGATTGCCCGAAGTAACCCACGAAAACCGCAAACGTCCCCGTTTCCACGTCTTTTAAGCGTTCATAGACAGTATCCGTAATATCAATCGTCCACACGTCAACCGCGGATACCGATTTCCCTGTATGGAAGTTTTTTTCGCTCCATATATCCACACTTTTAAATTCATAATCTCCGCTTTTTCGGACGTTAACTTGCGATTTTAAGAAACCGCTGATAATTGCTGAGTTCATTGTTATTTGTTTCCTTTCTTTAATGTAATTCTAATGTTTTCTTTAACCTCACTTGTCTTTAAAAAGTTGTTGTAAATGTTGGGTAACTCTTTCTTTAAACGTGTTGCGTCAATGGTATTTCTTGTTGTTGGGGCAACGTAACTTGCCGTGAAGAACTTGTTTTTCCATTGAAGCACCCCATTTTCTTTCATAAGAGTTAATAGTTGTTGTTTGAATTGCTCTTCCTTTTCCTTTAGGGTTTTCATCGTTTCGGTTAATTGTTCTAATTGTCTTTCACATTCAACAATTTCGTTTGTCACCTCTTTGGGAAGATTTATTTGGTCAATTTCGATCGGCTTGTTATGTCCGTAATCATCAATCAGTTTTCTAACCTCTTCGTGCCTCTTTAGTGGTAACTGGATAACTTGTAACTCTTCGCCCTCTTTAAACCACAAGATATACCCAAACGGGGTCGCTAAGCCCATAATCCAAGCGTATAGGGATAATTGCCAAGTCCAATAGTTCAATTCTTGTTTCGCCGTTGTTTTAATATCAGCGATAAAGTATTCGTGGTTGCCCGTTTGGTTATGGAATACTAGGTCGGGTGTCCCGGCTAAGAACTCACGGGCAATAGGCTTTTCACTAGAGATAACCTCGTAACTGGTTCCGTTAAACCATTTAATAAATTCCCCTAGTTCTTTGGTAAAGCCCACGGCTCCTAGTTCTACATAATCGTGGATTTCCCGATGAATAAGCGTTCCTCTTTCGGCTTTAAGAGTAACCGCCTTTTTAGCGTTTTCGGGGAAAGAGGGGGCAATCCCGATTTCTTGTAACAAGGTGGTAACACTAATGTAGGACGTGCCTTTAGTGTCGGTATAAGTGTGCGTTTCCTCATTTAGTGTTAAGTTCGTGGTGTTTGGATAAACGAAGTCCATATCTTATTCTCCTTTTCGATGTTTAACGATTGTTTTAACAACGCTGTCTGGAATAGCAACTAGTGCCATTAACAAGTGCCCGATGAGATACAAGGGGTACCATACAAGGATATAAATCCCAATGTAGATATATTGCATTACCGCCCACACGATTGCCGGGGGTAAATCAGCAAGCAAGAATTTAGCAACCTTATTGAGTTCGTGTCCTGATTGCTTTAAACCCTTATGCCCCAATTCGAGGGCGGATTTTATGTCCGCCCCCATATTTTTAATAAACTCTTTCTTTTTCATCTTTTCCCGTTCGCCTCTTTCATCTCAATGGCTTTTTTCAATTGCTCGTTGGTTAACTTGCCGGGTGTGGTTTTAAAGTAAATCGCTACGCTTGCAACCTTTGATCCTTTAGCCTCGAGGTCGTCAATTAAGTTTTGGTCTTGCCCGTTAACCGCTAACCAATGCCCATAAGGGCTAATAGGCTCTCTATTCTTCTTTGGGGCGGTTTCCGTATAGTCTTTTGAGTTATTTAGATAATCGGGGTCGTTCTTACTATCGTCAAGCCCAAGTAAGCCCCCTAAAGCGTATTTACGTGCATAAGACGAACTAGCACCTGTAATTTGGCTTTCGTCCATACCTTTACGGGTCAATGGCTCTCTTGCATACGCTTGCACCCCGTAGGAAGAACCATCTTCGGTGTCGATGATAGTTGCGGTAGAACAAACGTATACACGATCGTTCACGTTTTCCATTGTGTCGGTTAAGACAATAACTAACCCTAGTTCGGCACATAAGGGTTTCGCTTTCGCCAAGATATCTTCGGCGGAGCGGTAGTTGTAACCCCCAAAATTGTTCTTTTGGTCTTTCGGGGCTTTAAGTTTGTTTTGTAAATCCAGTAACTTTTTCCAATTCATTGTTTTCTCCTTTAATAATTGATTTGGTTTTGTTGTTTGGTTGTTGGGGGGCGGTTTCCCACCCCCCCTGTTTGTTGTTTTTTGTTGTATTGTCTATTTGTTACCTCCTATTTGTACTCAACGGAAGATATCCAACAATTGTTGTAATATTCTCGACCATCGTATTTGTAAGCCTTATCGTCCGCCCAAAGCATACAATCGTTTTCAAGGTCGTGGAACTTATCCAGTAAATCATCTTCGTTTCCGTTGATTTCGTCTTGCTTTGAGCCATTTTCAATTAAGCCGATTTTGCGTAAGATATATTCTTCAATGGTGATACGATTTTCGGATTTACCGCATTTAATCGCACTAGGAATTTCCGCAACGTCTTTTGGGTCGTGAATATCAATGCTACCGCTATCACGTTCCCAATCGTAATCAATGGTTGCTCCAAACTTGAACGAGATACCATTATCGATGTCGCTTGTTTCTAAAACATAATAAGCGTATTCGAACGTAAGTGAATAAGTTTCTTCGTCAAAATTATCGTGTTGGAAAGGTGAACTCCGTTTGCTTTCAATAAGTTCATATTCATCACCTGTAACTAATTCATCACTAATCAAGGGTGTTAAGACGTCTTCCGCAAGGTCTAACCCAAACATCAAACATAACTTTTTATAACCTAAAGCAATTAACTTTTTGGTTGGCAAACTGTAATTTTGTTCAATACGTTTGGGAAGAACACAAGCGACGATTTTTTCTTTTCCCAAGTTGTAATGCGGAACTTTTACCATCTTATTCATCACAGCGATCAATTCGTTTTCATCTTTAATCGTGCAGTTATAATCACGTTGCAAGGTTTCGGTGTTATACCAATCTCCGCTAAACCAGACACAAACTCCACTAATAGTGGTGGTTGCCCCAATGTCTTCATCAATCTTTTTAATCTTGTCCGCTAAATTGTCCCAATATACTTGATTGCCTTGAATATCGGGGGTCTTAATTTCAGTTGTTTTTTTGTTTTCCATTTTTTGTTACTCCTTTCAACTGACACCCTAATTATAGCCGATGTAATAAATGTGTCAACAATAAATTAAAAAAACTTTTTTCTTCCTTTTTATATAACACGTGCAAGAGATATTACAAAATCCCTTGAATATCAAAATAGTTCGGTTACTAACATTTTCTTTACAATGTAAAGCCTAATAGTGCGGTGTGTCATTTACAATTGTGGATAACTAAAGGAAGTGTAGATGTAGTGTTAGAAAATGCCATTGTGGATAACTTTTAATTGTAAAGAAAAATCGTTTTTACATTTGAGTTTTCCACATTTACAATTTAAGAATAATTGCGTTGTTTTCTATGTTTTTCAATTCAAATTGTAAAATATGTGGATAACCTGTAAGGTTACGAACTATTAAAAAAGCCATTCTTGGTTAGTTTTAGATAGAAACAACCGATAACAACTAATGAATATCATATTTACATTTAAAAATAGACATTTTCTTTACAATTGAAATAAGAAAAGTAACTTGATGGTTTTCTAATAAGAAAGAAAACAAGAAAGAACCAAAGAAATAAATAAAGAATTAACTTTCCTTTAACAACCAAAAGAACAAAGATACCATTCTCCGCTAAGGCGGAAAGAAATGAATATTCCCCCTATAATCCCCCCTTACGGGTGTATTCGGGGGTTTTTAACTACTTTCTTTTTCTTTCCTAACTTGACAAAAAATCAAGAGTAGAAAATAATAGTGCATATGAAAGACTTACGAGATTTAAGACAAGATAAAAAAATCAAAGCGGTTTATATCGCTAAAACATTAGGGGTATCAAGGGCAGCAGTTTATTATTGGGAAGACGGAACTTATAGCCCGTCTTATGATAAAATCACCAAACTAGCAATTCTTTATGGTGTTTCGATCGAAGATATTAACACCGCCATTATGATTACGAAAAAGCACGCTATTGAAAAAGAGGTAATAGACAATGCCTAGACACAACGGAAAAAAGCGTGGTTCAAAAAAAGTATCACGTGAAGTTAAAGAGTTCTTCCGGCTAGATAACGTCCGTAAAGCACGGCTTTTAGACGCTTTGCAAAAAGGTTTAACACGGGAAGACGCTGTTAAATATGCCGATATTAACCCCCGGTTGTTTGAACTGTGGGAAAAAATCGCAACAAACTTGCAGGCGGTTGAAGATAAAGAAGTGCTGAGTAAGGCCCCGGGTGGAAAAGAACTCGCTGATAAAATCGTTATCGAAATGGATAGTAACGCTTTAGAAGTTGTCTTACGTGACCCCGTAGCCGTTATGAAAATCAAGCAACTATTTAAAGACGTTGAAGAAGCCGAAGGCAAGTTGCTATATGACAGTATGGCTGTAATATCAGGCAATAGCCCACAAATGAACAAGTCGTGGATGGCTAAAACTTGGATACTTGCAACACGATACCCCGAAAAATATGGTAAAAAAGCGGAAAATGTTGATAATGCGAAAGCCCCGACTGCTGTTCGCGTCGAAGTTGTCACAAAAAGCGAAGAAACGAGTGACCGCATTAAACGGCTAGAAGAAGAAGTTAACAACACGGAAAACAAATTAGCGTAATGGAAATTGTTGATACTTTCATCGAGGCAATGAGAACCACTAAACCAAACATTTTGGCTTATAGTGGGCGGAATGCTGGCAAAACTAAAAACTTGGTCGAGATTTTTATTTTGTTATTCTTATCCAACCCCAACCACGACGGAGTTATTGCCCGTGCCTCGTATGGTTCACTCGAAGATAGTATCATCGCTGAAGTTAACGAAGTATTGCGTGAAAACGAATGGGATAATTTATTCACCTTACAAAAGAACCCATTTAAACTGGTTAGAAAAGATGGGGGTGGAACAATCTATTTTCAAGGTCTTGGCGGAAGCGAAAACCGCACTAAAGGTTTTAAAAGTGAGTTCCCTTTAATCGCTGTGTTAATTGAAGAAACGCAAGAATTACCCGCTCAAAAGTTCCTAGATAGTGCTTTATCGTCTTATAGGCGGAGAATGGATAAAACGGGCAAGGGCAAGATTTTTATTTTAGGAAACCCCCCGGCAATGAAAGCCCACTGGTTTAATATCTTTGTAGAAAACAAGAAGAACGATAACGATTATTTAACAATCTATTCCACTTGGGAAGATATAGCCGATTATCTATCAGACAACGATATTAAAGCGATATTGACAACCAAAAAAGAAAACCCCGAATTCTACCAGTATATGTATCTTGGAGAACCCACTGGTGAGTTCGGTATGGTTTATCCGATGTTCCGCCCACAAAAACAAGTTCTTAAAGAAATTGACGTTAAATTACAAATGGACGCTCTTAATGCCCGTATTTTGTGCGTGGTTATTGGTGTTGACGGGGCAGTAAATAGGGACGCTACCTCTTTTGTGCCAGAACTCGTGCTTTCAAATGGGCAAGTGGTGGTTGCTGATATTTTTTACCACGATCCTAGGATAGATAAAGCGATGGGATACCACGAACTAGTCCAAAATTATGTTCGTAGTTGGTTAAATGATTTAATTAAGAAATGGAACTTGGGCGGTATGGAAACCCCCTCTAAAGTGCCCATCTTTATTCGTTGCGATAGTGCAGCAGCCGATTTAATCAAAGAGTTGCAATTCTTCTTATCGGCAAGATGTAACGTTTCTAAAATTAAAAAATCGACCATTATGGAAATGGTATCGGTTACCCAAAACGCTATCGGAAATGACCGCATAATCATATGCGATAACGGGGGATATTTTGATTATTACCAAAAAAGGTTTATCATTACCGAAAATCTATTATCACGGCAATTAAAAGCCCTTGTATGGAACGAGAAACAAGATAAATACGACCCGAGCGTTCCAAATGACGTTAGTGACGCATTTACATATGCGAATTATTTTTGGTTTAAAAACGTGGAACACCTTTATTGGATAACATCGTTTGAAAATAGTTTAACCCAAAATCAAAACAAAATAGGTATAATTAAAGGAGAAAGTTTATAAATTATGGAAGAAAAAGAAATTGTGTTGAATGACACCGCCAAAAAAGAGGCTACCGAGTTATTAAAGAAAGCCCGGGACGGACAAGAAAAAATCGCAAAAGAAGACGCGAAACCGAACCCCGAAATTGAAAAAGCCTTTAAAGAGGCGATGGAAAAAATCGGAATGCCCGTCGTTTTAGATGACGAAAACTTTGAAATGGGAAAAGGTGAACTCGATGTTAGAACCCTTTCCGATAAGAACTTTCGACAATTAATGTGGCGAGAAATGATTGCTCTTGTTTGCTATTTAAAGGGTGAAACAAACTACCTTTATTCCATTCATATGTTAATGATTGTTCTTTTAAATAAACTTGGTGTTGATAATAAAACCTTACCGACCGAAATTGCCCGTATTTTAAAAGAAAATCAAGATATTACAAAATCTCTTCAAGACGAAATTAAAAAAGAAAAGAAAGCCTAGTGAAATATGTCCGCGATTAACGAAGTAAAAACCCCGGGGCTATTAAACTTTAATGCCATAGCCAAAGCCATTAACGAAACCCATAGATACAATATCAATTTAGGTTGGATAACGGAAGTTGATAGTTATTACAAGCAATACATTTATAACTATTTACAACCCGCTTTTCAGTGGCTTTCGGGAACTTTGTTAACTCTCCATACGGACAACGGACAAGCGATTATCTCAACGAATTTTGGGAAGTGCTTAATGTATTACCTAGGCGACCAGGTAGCCGGGGAAAAACTATTCTTTAAACCCGCTTTAAAAACTAGTTCGTCAACTTTAGAAGTTGCACGAGCAAACACTTGGGCGGAAGATACTAACTTTCAATCGGCAGTCACTAAGGGGATTATTCTTTCCCTTGCAACTGGCACCAGTCTTTTAAAAGTAAATGTATCGGAAGACGGCGAACCTTGGGTTGAAAGTGTGCGATTGGATAACGCTTATTTTTTAACTGACTTTAGAGGGAAAGTGGTGTCCGCAAAATTTTTGATTAGAAATTATGTAAACACGCTTTCGGATAAAAAAGAAAACGATCAATTTTATCTTGTTGAAGAAAGATACTACAAAAACGAACCAGCCAAAATCATCGACACGGGAAAATCTTTTATTGCCCAAAAAGCAAATAAAGTTCCCTATGTTAGATATTCTATTGTGCGTTCTTCTTCTCAAAGTAATCAGGTGCAAGGGGTTAATTTAACTGGTCAAACGCTTGATTGGAAACAAACTCCCGAAGCAATTAGAAGAATGATTAAACGTGACTACAACGCTATTAAAATTGGGGAAGAACAACGCTTAAATCTTCCGAATATCGGTGTAGAACTATTGTGTAATGATCACGGCGACATCAGTCACCCCATTGATATTGGCTTTGGTCGTTCTCTTTTAATCGATATTGAAAGCGATTTAATCACCTACGATATTGCGTGCTCTTATAAAATCCGGGATATGTACCTAGGCAAGGGCACGTTATACGTTCCGTCTGGTCTATCTCTAGGCTCTATCGTTCAAGACGTTACAGGAAATGGCACACTAGACGAGCAAATGGGCGATAAACCGGTAGAACTTGTGCCCGGTGTTGACCCCGAAAACCAACAATATATCGTTGTGCAATTTAAGTTGAGAGCCGATGAATGGCAACAAATTATCAACGATAGTATGCGGAACATATCGGGAAAACTGGGAATACCGCCAAAGATTTTAAATGCAGCCTTGGCAACGTATGGGGGTGCGACCGCTACCCAAATTGATAGTGAAGACGATGCTGGTTTAGCGTTCATTTATCAACATAGGCACTATTTTAGAGGGGCAGTAAATCGGATTGCGAAAACGTGTTTTAACGTTCTTGGTATTCAAAACGAAATTGACGTTGAATTCGGTTCACCCTCGATTGTCAATAAAGATAGATTGATTAACCGCAATATCAAGTTATATCAAAGCGGTCTTATCTCAGCGGAAGAGGCGGTTAGAAATATCAATCCCGATGACGATGAAACATCTTTATTACCGAAGATTAAATCGGCGGAAGATCGAGAAGACTTGGCTATTGATATGGGGGTTAATCCCATTAACGATAAAGCGGTGTCTATCTCAACGAACGAAAGCCCTTTGGGAAACGATAATTACAAGGGGACGACTGATACAGCGGTCGGGAAAGTGAACTAAATATGGCACAAAAACCTAATTTACACGGCTTACAAAATTACTCTTTACGTAGCGGGAAATACGCTATTGACCCAAACGCAAAATCACGTAAAGACGGGGAAACGAAACACAACCACCGCCCCCACCCGGGGGCTTGTTTTCTTTTTAGTATTTTCTTTTTTTAGGGATTAATCTTTTAATCAAGATTAATCTTTCTTTTAATGTGATGTTTTCTTTCATCAAGATAATCTTTTCTATTAAACCCTTTTGCGCTAGTTAACATAATAATTTAATTTTTACGTATTAAAGAAAACACGTCTAACAACCTAATACACGCATAAGAACAAGTGGGGATAATAAAACATACTGGCTAACGCTTATCGTGCGTGTACGGGGTGTTTATGTGCGTTATATGACGTGTTACGGGTTATGGTGGGGAATAGAAGACCATCCGGGGGTATATGGTGGGGAAAAACGAGGGGTGGGGGGTATTGGCGGATACCACTTTGGATTTTTTTGAAATATCACACCTTGACAAACATATTATTAAACAACAAGTAATATATAAAACAATATATTCTTTACAATCTTATGTTGTTTAGAATAGATATATATTCTTTATAAACTAGTGTTGTATAGAAAGATATATATTCTTCTTACTAAACTATAGTTGTATAGAAAGATATATTTATTCTTTTCTAATTCTATATATATATTCTTAACAACATATATCTTCTAACGAAGATATACATTATTAACAACATATATATTGTTTAG